>Ga0326728_10009004_pt1 | contig 24303 bp, 19 predicted proteins | sample MB3enrmetagenome_FD_207602 | JGI IMG/M metagenome (GOLD analysis project Ga0326728, IMG submission 207602) | Lab enriched peat soil microbial communities from McLean, Ithaca, NY, United States - MB31MN | ecosystem: Environmental > Terrestrial > Soil > Wetlands > Peat | place: USA: New York... | reverse complement strand
GACGGTGGTGACGGCGGGACTGGACAGAAACGCCTTGGCGAACTGCTCCTTCGACGTCCGCAGGGCGGCGACCATGCGCTTCCGTTCGGTGATGTCGATGTTGATGCCGACTATGTGATCGGGATTGCCTTCGGAATCGCGGTACAGTTGACCACTGCCGGCAATCCATGTGAGCCCGTCAGCCAACCGATACTCGATGTTCAGCCGTCCTTCCGGGCTGGCCAGGGTCCGCCGAAGCTCACCAGATATCCTGTCCCTGTCGTCCGGGTGGATCGTCTGAAGCCATACATCGAAAGATGGGTCTGTAGTCGCCGGATCCAAGCCGTAGAGATAGAAGGTCTCGGGAGACCACTGGTTCTTTCCGGTTTTTACGTTCCACTGGAACACTCCGAAGTGTGCGGCTAATTGGGCGGCGCCGACGATCTTTTGAAGTTGTTCGAGTTTCTCCGCGGCCAGCTTGCGTTCGGTGATGTCCCTCCAAACGCAATGGGTCTGCCGGAACTGCCCATTACGATCCCTGCCAATGTTCCCATCGAACGAAGCATGGATGTGGTTGCCGTCCTTCTTAGCCACGGTGACTTCGACATCCCACATCCAGCCGCGTTCTTTGGTTTTCGCGAACTGCTCACGGAAGAGGTCGACTTGATCGGGAGCGAGAAACTCGCCAAACCAGCGGCCGATAACTTCTTCCCGTAAGTAGCCGAGCGCCTGGAGCCACGCCTCATTCACTGCGATGAGGCGGCCCTCGGCGTCGAGGGATTGATAAGGGATTGGGGAATTGTGGTTGAGGATGTCCAGTTCTTCCTTGCATCGCCGCAGCTCGTCGGCGATTCCGCCATCCCGCGCCTCCAGTTGGATCCACAACAAATGGGTTGTTTTGCCAGTGGCATCCCGAATCGGTGTGATCGTCTGGTCGATGTGGTACAGGTCCCCGTTCTTCCGCCGCCCGGCCGATTCTCCCCTCCACGGCTCGCCAGTCGAGACGACGCGGCACAGGACCTCGCGATGGGAATGCGCCGCATCGCCTGAAAACAGCATTCCGGCATCCTGGCCGGCGATCTCATCCACGCCATATCCTGTGAGGGCGCTGAGACAGGTGTTCGCCCAACAGACCACGCCGTTGCGGTCCGTGGTCATCACCGCCATCGGCAGAACTGCAAGGGTCGGGATCAGAACCTCAACTTCCGGGGCAAGAACCATTCGCCGCTCTTTCTTCTGGAATACAAGATAATTTTACCCGTTTTTGTCCTTTGCGCGCTGCCATGAGGAGCGGCGAAATGGCGGACTGGATCGCGCGGCAGAAGGGAACGGCACGAAAACTGGCCTGCCAGGCCTTGGGTACTTGAACCGTGGAGGCGAACCGAACAGAGGTTTTCGGCCGGATCTTTGGTGCGGATGATAGGACTTGAACCTACACTCCCTTGCGGGAACTGGAACCTAAATCCAGCGCGTCTGCCAGTTTCGCCACATCCGCAGGATGCCGACTGTTATTATAGCGAAGCGCCGTGGGCCAGAGGTTTGCTACACCAGCCCCAAAAACTTGGGCTCGTATCCCGGGAATACCCCTTTCAGCATGGGGTTCCCGGTGTGGCGCGCCACCAGTTCGCCGAGCACGTCGCGGAAATCGGTGGTCAGCGCCAGGTCGCGGCCTTCGTGGAGTTGTTCCTTCTCCAGACCGGGCCACTTGCCGTACACGTTGCCGCCCTTGACGCCGCCGCCCATCACGAACATGCAGTTGGCGTGCCCGTGGTCGGTGCCGCGATCGCCGTTCTCGTGCGCCGTGCGGCCGAATTCCGACATGGTCGCCACCACCACGTCCGACATGCGGTCGCCCAGGTCCGCCCAGAAAGCGCTCAGCGCCTGGCCGTAGTCGCGCAACAGGTTGGCGAGTTGGCCCTCGGAGGCGCGCGCGCCCACCTCGTTGACGTGATGGTCCCACTGGCCGATGTCGGCGAACGCCATCTCCACGCCCACGTCCGACTTGATGAGCTGCGCGATCTGCCTCAGCTTGTCGCCGAACGGACTGCGCGGATATTGCGCCCCGCCCGCCGGCGTGTAGCTCTGCCGCTGGATGGATTGCAGCAGCTTCACCGCTTCGAAGGTCTCGCGCCCGGTGGCCTGCAGCACGGGGTCGGGCGACGCGGCGTACATCCGCTCGAACTGCTCGGCTGCCTGCGCGTTGCGCACCTGAAAACCGGCGATGCTCTGCACCGCGATGGCCGGCGCCGCGCCGCACAAGGTGCGCGCCAGCGTGGGCCCCAGCGAGACCGCGCGCACCGGCGATAGCTGGCCTTGCGCATGGGGGCCCGGCGCCGCGGGCAGCGCGCGGTTCATCCAGCCGCTGTCGGTGGCCTTGCGGCCGGGCGTGCCCGACTCCATGTAGTCCTGCGCGTCGAAATGCGAGCGCGTGGGGTCGGGCGAGCCGGCGGCGTCGACAATCGCCAGGTGCTTCCGCTCGAACAGCGGCTTGAGCGGCGCGAGCGACGGGTGTAGACCGAAGAAGCCGTCCAGATCGATGGCCGCGTCGGCCTGCCGGTCTCCGTTAGAAGTCGGCCGCGGAATGTGGATGGTCGGCCGCAGCTCGTAGTACGCCTTCTCGCCGTGCGGGACCACGATGTTGAGCCCGTCGGCGGCGCCCCGCTGAAAAATGGCCACCAGCACCTTCTTCCGTTGCGCCGGCCCATCGGAAGAGGCCAGCGCGCGCGTCAACCACAGCGGCGCGGCGCCCGCGCCCACCATCGCCAGCGCCGAATTGCGAAGAAATACACGACGAGTGTTCATGGTGAAACGCTCCTAATGTTTCTGGAACTCCGGCGAACCCAGCGGGATGCCCGCCAGCGCCGCGTCCGGCTTGTCGACTGCCACCTTCACACCCGGCACCTGGTTGGCGGCAAGCTGCAAGGCGAAATTCATGCGCGCCACCAGGCCGGCGGAATTCAGCCACTCCCGGCCGGAGTTGGAGTATCCGGTGGGCTCCACTTTGCGGTACAGCGGCTGGCCGAGCTGGGTCACTTGATTGACCAGCGGAGCCGCGAAATCCACGTCGCCATTCACCGCGCGGACCGCGCTGGCCACCATCTCGAGCGGCGATTTCACTTTGGTGCGATACGCCCCTTCGCTCCAGAATTCCCTGGAATCCAACATGGTCTGGAGCACTGCGCGGATGTCGCCGTCCGTCTTGCTGAACGTCCTTGCCATGCGGGCCACCAGCGGTTCCGGCGGATCGTCGGCCACGAAGCGCATCGCCAGCTTCCTGGAGATGAAGTGCGCCGTGGAGGGATGACGCGCTACGATGTCCAGCACCATCTCGCCGTCCTGGATGCCGCCGCCTGAAGGGATTCTCACGCCCAGCACCACCTTTTCGCCGCCGTCGTGCAGCTTGGGATTGAAAGTGAACCGGCCGCCGCGCTGCGGTTGGTCGATGGTCCAGCCGGTGAAGCAGCGCGCCACTTCGGTGACGTCCTTCTGCGTGTAGCCGCCGTCCACGCCCAGGGTATGCAGTTCCAACAGCTCGCGCCCGTAGTTTTCGTTCAAACCGCGGCGCTGCCGCTGGGCGGCGGCAGAGCGCGCGGGCGCCGCGTTCGGCCCCACCGACTGCCAATTGTCCAGGTAGAACAGCATGGCGGGACTCTTGGCGGTGGCCTCCAGCAGGTCGCGGAATTTCCCGAACACGCGCGGGCGGATGGTGTCGCGTTCGTATTCCGTCACCAGGTAGCGGTCGGCGCCTTTGTCCAGGTAGACGTTGAAGTGGTTGAACCAGAAGTCCACCATCACCTCGTCAAGCTGGCGGTTGCTATAGACCGCGCGCAGGATCTTGGATTCCGTAAGGTCGCGCGCCACCACCTGCGCCGGGCCGGCGGCCATTTCCAACCGGCGGCGGAGTTCCGGCGGAGCCGCCGCGAACAGCGCCTGGCGCAGGGGAGCGGGCATGGCCTCGATCACGTCGTCCCGCTTGCCGGCGGGCAGCGCGTCGAACACCGCGACCCGCTCCCGCGGCGCGCCGGTGCGCAGCGCTTGGAGCTGTTGCGGTGTCAAAAGGTTGCTGAGCGCCCGCGGATCGCCGAGGGGATTCGGCGGCCCATCCTGCCCCTTTTTGCGTTCTTCTTGCGCCACCAGTCTCTGGATCATCATGCGGCGATCCGGGTCGCTGGGATACGGCATCTGGCCGTTCATCATCAGCCGCACCACCTCGGGCGAAGGATAGTTGCGCACCAACTGTTCGCCGCTCATGCGTAGGCTATCCATGGTTTTCAGCTTGGCCTCCAGGACCGGGTTTTCCGCAATCCGCTCAGGGTGCAACTGCACGTCCAGCCATTTCTTGAGACCCATGGCGCCCACCGCCTCCGCGTCCCCTGGACGCGGACCGAAGGTCAGGCGGTTCAGAGCCTGCTGCACGCGCTGGCGCTTGGGGATCTCGCGGGTGAACCGGCGGGCTGGATCGTTGGTATCGGCGTAGATGCCCAGGCAGACAGCGGCAGCCAGCGCAATGAGTGCGGTGTTGCGCATTTCTTGTCCCTCTCTTTGTTTGTTAAACTCCAATCCCCACCGTAAGTTGCGACGGCCCTTGTAAATGTCCGTAAGCTGTCCGCGGCCCCACCTCGCACCGAACTTCCCCTCCGGCGCATCCAGTATATTGAATCAAATGCCCAATCACGAAATCGCCACGCTCGGGGGAGGCTGCTTCTGGTGCCTCGAAGCGGTGTACAGCCGCATGGAAGGAGTCCAATCGGTCCAATCCGGATACATGGGAGGCCACTTGGCCAATCCGTCTTACGAGGCTGTCTGCACCGGCCAGACCGGCCACATAGAAGTGGTCCGGATCGCCTTCGATTCCGAAGTCACTTCCTTCCGCGAGATCCTGGAAGTTTTCTTCTCCATCCACGACCCCACATCCTATGACCGCCAGGGCGACGACCGCGGCCCGCAATACCGCTCCGTGATTTTCTACCACGACCAAGCCCAGCACGCCACCGCCGAGGCCCTGATTGGCGAGTTGACCGCCGGCAAGGTGTGGCGCGCTCCCATCGTCACCGAACTCCGCCCGGCGTCCACCTTCTATATCGCCGAGGACTACCATCGGGAGTATTTCGCCAACAATCCGCAGCAGCCCTACTGCGCGTACGTGGTGGCGCCCAAAGTGCGGAAGTTCCGCGAAAAATTCGCAGCCAAGCTGCGCCGGGAGGCTTAGCCGCGCATGCGCATCGCCGTTCTTTCCGATATCCACGATAACGTTTGGAAACTGGACGCCGCTTTGGCCGCCGTGCAGTCCGCCGACGTCATGATCTGCTGCGGCGATCTCTGCTCTCCGTTCATCGTCCACCAGCTTGGCCGCGGCTTCGCCAAGCCCATCCATGTCGTCTTCGGCAACAACGATGGCGATCTGTTTCGCATCGCCGCCAACGCCCGCCGCTACCCCCACATGCAACTTCACGGCGAATGGTTCCACGGCGAATTCGAGGGCCGTGGCGTGGCCGCGCACCATTTCGACAACGTGGCGCGCGCGGTGGCCGCGTCCGGCCAGTTCGACCTGCTGTGTTTCGGCCACAACCACGTCCACGAGATCTCCCGCGCGGGCCGTACGCTGGCCGTGAACCCCGGCGCCATCATGGGCGCCACCTTCGCCCCCGACGGCACGCGAACGGACGTCGCCTCCACCTTCGCCATCTACGACACCGCCGCCGGCGAAGCGCAGATCGTTCCCGTCCGATGATGTAGTCGCCAAAGATGTTGGCAGCCGGAGTGGACGCGATCTCCGCGAGACGGCAGCCGCTCCGCGCCTCGCCCCAGCCCGCGGCCCAGACCGCGCCCTAAGCCTTCGCCGGCTTCAATAGCCCGATCGTGTTTCCGTCCGGATCCGCGAACCACGCAAACGTACCGGCCGGAATCGCGATCGGCCCGACCAGCGTCTTGCCGCCCAATTCGGCGGCCTTGTCGAGCGCAGCCCGCACGTCCTCGACGTCCACGTAGAACATCGTGTAATGCTCCGGTTCGTGGCCGAGCGAGGTGATGTGGCCCGGGATGCCCTGCGGACTCCCGGTTTGAATATTCGACGCGGGGCCGGCGGCCGTGATCTGCCAGCCGAACAGCTTCGAATAGAAATCGCCGGTCCTGGCGCGGTCGCGGCATCCGATCTCAAAGTGAATCACTGGCCGTCCCACGGAATTCTCCCCCCTTTGACCCAGTAACTGTGACGCCGCTGCGGCCAACATGAGCGCCGAGCGGCGTGTAAGCATGTCTTTTGATTGAACGTCGTGCATCCCATTCCCTCCGGTCCCGCATTGTCCGAGCCACGATTCCCATCGTGGCTCCCGGTTTCCTGTGATCCTATCACAGTCCTGGAGTTTCTGCATTCTTCAGCGACTTTTCGCTCCTCCGGGCACTCCGCGCCCCTACTGCTCCAGCACGTCGCGATAGGCGTTGATCAGCACACGCTTGGGCTTCTTCGGCAGGATGAGTTCCAGCTTGTCGTTAGTGCTGTTTCCCACCATGAGGACATTCGCGAGCTTTACCAACTGGCCGTCGAAATCCAGATAGACCGGCACCTGCATGGCGAAGTCCGGAGTCACCTCGCTCTGCGTCAGCGTGGCCTTCAGAAGCGCCTTCCCGTCGGCTTGCGGCGTCAGCGTGTAGTCGAACTTGTACTTGGGAATCGCGGTGCCGTACACCCACTGACGGAAAAACCAGTTCATGGTGTGGTCGCCCATGTCCATGTAGGGACGCATGTGTTTCTCCACCATACGCTGGAAATCCTCGGTGCTGGCATTGCGGTTCATGTACGTGGCCACGAAATCCTGCATCGTCTCCCTGAAGTATCTGTCGCCGTCCTTGGGGTCCCACATCAGGTAACGCAGCATGTGCACCACGTAGGCGCCCTTGCTGTAAACCACCGCGTTGTAGGCGCCGGCGTTGCGGAACGAATTGAGGCGCTCGCCCATCCATAGCGGACCGGCGTCGTTGGGCCGCCGGCCGTAGGCGTTCTTCTGCATAACCTGGTCGTGCGCGCGCTCCCAGTACTTGAGATACTTGTTGGGATCTTTCTCCGTGAGCTGCACGTATAGCCCCGCCGAAAAGTCGGCAAAACCCTCCGACAGCCACTGGTCGTGGTAGCTCGACCAGCCCACCATGTGGCCCCACCACTGGTGCGATACCTCGTGGGGGATGACTTCGTCGACAAAGTGAGTCAGTCCGGGATGAATGCCGTTCAACAACTGCCAACGCTGCGTGCTGTCGAGGAATGCGGACATGGGGATGTACACCAGGGTCGGCCACGATTGCCCGAAATTGAATTGCGGCTGCTGCGTGACCGACAGCTTGCCGAACTCCGACTTCCCGAACCACGCGTTGAAAATGCGGAGAGAATTCTGCGCCTGCGCCATCCCCTGTTCCAGCAGGCGCGCCGGCGTCATGGTGCCCATGGCGTCCATCCCTTCCTCGCCTTTCAGGTAGTCCGGCGCTTCGGTGGCGGCAAAGCCGTCCACCACCATATGCGTCGGCTCGTCGTTGATCGGCTTGGCCTTCTTGAACTCTCCGTAGTTGAAACCCGCCACGGCCATGGGGACCTCGGAACTCCACTCGGTGCACGCAAAGTCCTTCTCGGTCCATTCCTTCACCCGCTTGCCCACGCCCGCCAGGGTGTACTGCTTCGGAACCTTGAAAACCAGGCTGTACAAAGCGTGGTCATGGAACGAATTGACCGCCGGATACCAACTCTCCCGCGCTCCTACGGAGAAATTGCCGCCGCCCGCCTTGTGCACCACTTTGTCGCCCAGATACTCGATGAGTAACTCGTGCGAACATCCGCGCGGCATGGGCTGCGGCATCACCACGTACAGGCTGCCATCCTCGCGAACCGGCTCCTGGATGAACATCACGTCCTGGCCGCCCGAAGAAACCCGCGTCACCCGCAGGTAAGGCAGCAGGCCGAATTTGACCACGCGGTCGCCATCCGCCACGGCTTTGAACTTCAACTGTGTGGTGGCCGTGAAATGGTCGTTCTTCGCGATGGTGGTTTCGATGCGGTAACTCTCGGCCGAGACCACCCTGTGGTCTTCGCTGGAACTCGCCGTGCCGCGCACAATCTCGTCCTTCAAGTGCGCCAGGTACCAGATGCCTTCTTGTTCGCCCCCCGGATCGAGGTTGATCACCGCTACTTCTTCCGGCGCCATATCGGGAATCACCCCGCGCGGCTTCACGTGGAATCGCAGGTCGGAATGCTTGCGGCCGTGGAGATAGGCGCTGAAGAAACCCGGCTGCCGGGGATTGGACAGGTCCGCCAGCAGATCGGCTTCCAGGTTATCCATGGTGTCCGAGGTGAGGATCGCCTCCAGCATCGATCGGCGGATTTCGGGGCTATGCCGCAGCAGTTTGCGATAGTCGCGCAGCACCTCTGCGGATTTCGGGTCCGGCTTGGGCGTCTTGGCCTGTCCGCGGATCTCCTTGCCGGTATCGTCGCTGAAACAGAAGAGCGCGCGGTCGAATGGCTCGCGGACGGTCTCCTGGTCGGTCACAATTTTCAGGTGCGCTTTTTCGACCGGCAACACCGGGTCAAAGGTAAACTCGCCTTCGCCTACGAACACCGCCAGGGTGTCGCGTCCCGCCACCTGCGGGGTAAACGCGATGGTGCCGCTCTTGAGAGTCAGCACGCCGTTGTCGCGGCGCAGCGCGATGTTCCCAACCAGCAGCGAATCGCCGATACCGGCGTCGCGCATGGTCTTATAATTCGGGTCGGCTGCAACCGCAACCATTAGGGCCGTCGAAGTCAGGAGGGCCGCTCGCGCAATCGAGATGGTCTTTAGAGACATTTCTATCCATTCTAAGCAAATCATTTTTAAAAGTAATAACGCCGTTCTCCGCCCTGCGTCGCATCGGCCCTGGGCTACAATGACAATCGGAGGCGATTATCGTGAAGAGCGAGCAGAGCATCGGATTACTCAACAAGTCCGTGGCGGATGAACTGGCGGCCGTCCACCAGTACATGTATTTCCACTTCCACCTCGACGATCAGGGCTTCGCGCCCCTGGCGAACCTGTTTAAGCGCACCGCCATCGCCGAGATGGGCCACGTGGAAGCGCTGGCCGAGCGGATTCTCTTCCTGAAGGGCGATGTCCAGATGGCGGCTGCCGCGCCGGTGGAGACCATCGCCGACCCCGCGGCCATGCTGGCCAAGGCGATCGAAATGGAACAGGGCAGCGCCCGCGACTACAACGCCGCCGCGCAGACCTGCGGCGCCAATGCCGACTCCGTATCCAAGCAACTCTTCGAGCACCTGGTAGCCGACGAAGAGGGCCACCAGAACGAATTCGACCGGCAACTGGAAAACATCCGGCGCTTCGGCCTCAGCTATCTCGCGCTGCAATCCTTCGGCGCCGCCGCCCCGCCGGAACAGGCGTAGGCTGTCTTCATCGATGGTTTCAACACGGACGGGATCGCCACCGTGATCACGCCCGTCGCCGGCCTGCCCGGCAATGTGTATCGGCTCGGAGTCTTCTTCCCCAACCCGGCCATGCCGCCAGCCCAGAATCCCAACTTGCTTAATTTCACGATGCCCTCGCAAGTGGCCGTGAGGCTGGTGATGGGGACGGTGAATTCGTCGAATCCCGACAACTCAGGCTTTCTCAGCCAGCCCGGCATCGTGCTCAACGTCAAGCAGTGAGATGTGGGGCAGGCGGGTAACCCGCCTCTTCGCCGCCCATCCCGATTGCCGGCCGCCCGGAGGGCAGCCGGCACGATGCCATCCTGCCCCACGCAGACGTGCACTCCGCCGCGCCCTCAGCTATGCTGCGCGTATGGTGCGGACTCCCCTGTTGGTCCTCGGCGCCGCCGCGCTCCTCGCCTGGCCGCAAGCCGTTCCCCGCAAGCCGGACTATGCCATCGCGCCGGTTCCCTTCCAGGACGTGCGGATCGCCGATCCCTTCTGGTCGCCGCGCCTCGATAACAACCGCCGGGTCTCCATTCCGCGCATGCTCGACCGCTACGACAAGCTCGGCCGCGCGCCCGATCCGCGGCTCATCGAGGCCGCCTGCATGACCCTCGCGCAGCATCCCGACGCCGCCCTGCAGAGCCGCATCGAAGCCGCCTTCGACGCCGCCACCCTGCGCATGCGCGCCCGCAAACAGCGTTGGAGCAGCGACGGCGATGGCGACCTGTTCGTCGCCGGCAATTTCCTGGAAGCCGCCGTGGCTTGCCACCAGGCCACCGGAACCCGCAAGCCGCTGGACGCCGCCATCGAAATCGCCGACGATATCGACTCCGTCTTCGGCCCCGACAAGCGCCACGACATCTCCAGCCACGAAGGCATCAAGCTCGGCCTGGTGCGTCTTTACCGCGCCACCGGCAACAACAAGTACCTCAAGCTCGCCAAGTTCTTCCTGGATACCCGCGGCAACTCCGCCGGCCGTTCCGTGCTCTACGGCGCCTACGCGCAGGACCAGGAACCCGTGAAAAACCAGACCCGCGCCATCGGCCACGTGGTACGCGCCATGTATCTCTACGCGCCGCTTACCGATCTCGCCGTTCTCACCAACGATTCCGCCGCCGCTCAAGCCTCCCAGCGCATCTGGCAGGACGCCGTCTCCAAGCGCATGTATCTCACCGGCGGCTTCGGCAGCTACCGCCATGAAGAAAGCTTCGGCGACGATTACGACCTTCCCATCGCCAGCGGCTGGAACGAAATCTGCGGCGCTTACGGCAACGTGCTCTGGAACCATCGCCTCTTCCTGCTGACCGGAGACGCGCGCTACACCGACATCATGGAGCGCACCCTCTATAACGCGCTGCTGGTGGGCGTCTCGCTTTCCGGCGGCAAGTATCTTTACCAGGCGCCGCTCACCGCCTTCGCCGGGTTCGCGCGCCGGGAGTGGTACGGCCCCGAGTGCTGCCCGCCCAACGTGGCGCGTCTGCTGGCGCAACTGGGCAGCCTGATCTACGCGCAGAGCGACCAGGGCCTCTATGTGAACCTCTTCGTCTCCAGCTCCGCCAAGACCAAGGTCAAGGGCACCGCCGTCACCGTCACCGCGGAGACGCGCTACCCCTGGGATGGCGGCGTCCGCATCAAGCTGGACGCCGACACCGTGCGCCGCTTCGCCGTGTTCCTGCGCATCCCGGGCTGGGTCCGCGGAGAACCCGTCGCGGAGCTGCTCTATCGTTACCAGCCTGGCCAACCCCAGCCGGTCGCCATCGCCGTGAATGGCCGCCCCGCCGCTTTCACCGAAGACCGCGGCTACGCGCGGATCGAACGGGAATGGGTCTTCGGAGACGTCATCGAATTGAAGTTTCCCATGCCGGTGCAGCGAGTCGCCGCGCGCCCGGAAGTGGCCGACGCCCGTGGCCTGGTGGCCTTCGAACGCGGCCCGCTGGTCTACTGCCTGGAACGCGCTGATAACCCCTGGGGCGTGCTGAACCTGCTGGCGCCCGACACCGCGCCGATTGAGTACGCCTGGCGGGCCGACCTGTTGGGCGGCATCGGCACGCTCACCGGTGGCGCGCTGGCGCTCCGCCGCGAGGGCGCCGCGCTGGTGCGCCAGCCCGCGCCGTTCACCGCCATCCCCTACTACGCCTTCGGCAACCGCGACGCCGGCGACATGTCGGTCTGGGTGGCGCGCGAGGAGTCCAAGGCCCGCGTGCCGCCGCCTCCGTCGCTGGCCTCCACCGCTCGCGCAACGTCCGCGGTTGGCGCCGGCACGGTGGCCGACAACTATCCCGGGCACAAGCCGCCCACCCCCGACGAGCGCTGGTACCCCAATTCGCAGGATGGCAGTGGCGACCTGGGCGCCATCGCGGACTCGTCCGAGCCGGTCAATTCCGAGGACGGTTCCGGGCGCTTCCTGCGCCTGCGCCCGCAATCCGGCGGCGGCGCCTGGGTGCAGTACGATTTCGTCAAGCCGTCGCGCGTCTCTTCCGTCGAGGTCTACTGGAAAGACGACAAGCAGTATTGCGTGGCGCCCAAGAGCTGGCGTGTGCTATACCAGACGCCCGAGGGATGGCAACCGGTTCGCGCCAGTTCCGCTTACGGCGTCGACAAGGACAAGTTCAATCGTGTGACTTTCGACCCCGTCGCCACGCCGGCCCTGCGTCTCGAAATCGAGCTGCAGCCGAAGGTCTACAAGCGAGGCTCGCTCGGCCCGCCCGACGCCAACTTCCTGCGGCAGGACCTCACCTGGTACGAAGGCGGCATCATCCGCTGGCGCGTGAATCCGTAACGGCGGGCCCGTCCGGCGCCTGCTATCATGCAAGAAGAGCTGTCTATCCGTCACCATTTGGAGGGAATTCTCAATGCAGCGAACCATTCTCGCAGCCACCCTTTTATTCGCCGGCGCCGCTTTGGCGCAGGATTACAAACTCGGCGCCAACGTCGGCGATTTCACCGTCCAGGACCTCAAGGGCGCGCCCATCGCCTTCTATCGACTCAAGGGCGATATCACCGCCGTGATCTTCATCGCCACCCAGTGCCCCGTCTCCAACGCGTACAACGAGCGCATGAAGTCCCTGTACGCGGACTACGCGCCCAAAGGCGTCCACTTCCTTTTCGTGAATGCCAATAGCACCGAGCCGGCCGCCGAAGTGGAGAAACACGCCCAGTCGCACGCGTTCCCGTTCCCCGTATATAAGGATGCCGGCAACGTGGTGGCCGACCGTTTCGGCGCGCAGGCCACACCCGAGGTCTATGTTATGGACAAGACCGGAACCATGCGTTACCACGGTTCCATCGACGATTCGCAGCAGGAATCGCGCATCCAGAACCAGTGGCTGCGCCAAGCGCTCGACGCCATGATCGCCGGCCGGCCGGTGGAGAAGTCCGAGACCAAGGCTTTCGGCTGCACCATCAAACGCGTCCGGAAATCGCTGTGAGACTGGCCGCCATCCTGGTGTGCGCCGCCGCGGCGTGGGCCGCCGCGCCCGGTCTGAGCCCCATGAACGAGTCCGAGTTCGCGCGGATGCTGAAAGCCCGCCGCGGCAAAATCGTGCTCTTCGATTTCTGGGCCACCTGGTGCGAGCCCTGCCGCGCCGAGATGCCACAGCTCGTCAAACTGCGGGAGAAGTATCGCCACCGCGGCCTGGTGCTCCTGACCGTCTCCGCCGACGAGCCGGAAGCCGAAGCCGCGGCGCTCCAGTTCCTGAAGAAGACCGGCATTCATCGGCCCGCCTACATCAAGCGCGTCAAGAACGACGAAGCCTTTATCGACTCCATCGACACAAAATGGAGCGGCGCGCTCCCGGCGCTCTTTCTCTACGACCGCACCGGCGCCCGCGCCGCCTCGTTCTTCGGCGAAACCGACCCCGCCGATATCGAAAGAGCCCTCGCCCGCCTGTTTCGGTGACAGGCTATATGGCCCCCAAATTCCGGGGCGCCGATCCACCTTCGCTCACCGGAACAGCAGCATCGTCGACGTTTGATTCATGTGGCCGAGATAGGCTTCGCCGTACGTGCTGAAGCCCAGCATTGGAATGCCGTGGAAGATCGCGCCGTACTGGTCGCAACGGTCCTCTTGGCGGAGTTGCAGCGTGCGCAGGATGCACTGGAAGTCGATCAGGCCGCGGACCTCGCCCGCCGCCTTGCGGGCTTCCACCGCCATGCGCGTATCGGAAACGATGTCGGCTGCCCGCAACAGCTCCAGCTCCGTGTCTTCCTTGATGTGGCAGTAAAAAACGATGCTGCCATCCTGCGCGCGTTGCGGGCTGCGCACGAACGGCTCGCCATCGATCATCAATCCCAGCGGGTTCTGGAAGAACAGCGGCGGAGCCAGTTCCGGCCCCACCCCCAAAGCCTCCGCGTAGGCGTCCAGGGCCGGCCGGCCGTTGAATTCGATCACCGTGCGCGACGCTTCATCCACCTTGGTGGCCACCAGCGTCTTGCCCGCCTGCCGGAAACTCTGGGTCTTGAGAATCTCGAAACCGCGCCTGAGACGCAGCATCACCAGCACCGCCGCCCCGCTGTAGCAACGTCCGCCGTCCAGCACGAAGGTGCGGCGGAATTGCAGGTCGTCGCCCGCGCTCCCGCCCACAAACACCACGTCCGTGGCGTCTCCGAGTTTCTCCATCAGGCGCTCTTCGGCGCCGCTCAGTCCGTCCACCAACACCAACCCGACGTGCGTGGCCAAATCCCAAGCCGAGACCGGCGCCTGAAAGTGCCGCTCCATCTCCCGAAGCGCGGGACCGACGGACAGTTCCGAGCCGATGTTCTCCACCACGGCGGAGGCCGCATCGGCCACGATGTCCCCCTCCAGAAACATGGCCGCCACCGACCCGGTCAACATCCTGCCGCCGGCGATTTCCCCGGCTGTGGTACAACCCACCACGCAGGCGTCGGGAAAAGCCTCGTTCATTTGCCGGCTCAAGGTGGCCGCATCGTAGCTGGCGGAGGCGAAGAACACCACCACCCGCGGCACGCCATCGCGGTTATTGCCAGCATCGCGCGATTGCTTCTTCAGCTCCATCACGGCCTCCGGCAGCGGTTGGGTGGAACACGCAGTTCTAATGGACATAGTTGGATACGCTCCTGGCCTGCAACTGGACCCCAAGTTCGGCGGCCGCCGCGCGGACCTTGGCGAGAATCGCCGGATCGTCCGGCGAAGTACCGCTGAAGCGGTCCGGATTGAGACCCTTGAAGATCAGCTTCGTCTTGGTCGCCAACGCGACCGTGACATTTCCTTTGGCACGCTGGTCGATAATGCTGTCGATCATTCGCTTGATTTCTCCGGCCATTCGAGCGACCGCTCCCTATCGTGTCGCTATCGATCATATCGGACCGATTCATGGTGTCTTGAGCCGCGGCGCCAAACGCCCCATCTCCGCCCGCGTCGCCGCCATCCCGAGCGCCGGCAAGATCGCCGTACTCCCGATCCGCGCAACCGCCCGCTAGGGATTACACTGTTACCGGAAGGAGCCAGGCGATGTTGCATGCAGACAGCGCCAAAGTGGAGTGGAACTCCGGCAAGAAACGCTGGGAGGTCCACATTCTGGTGGGCGCCGAGGTGATCAAACGGCCGATCGAGAAACGGCTCGCCGACACGGGCGAGGCCGCGCTCAAAGAACTGGCTTGCGCGACCGCGCGCGACGAGGGCTATGAGATGAGCCCGGATTGCGTGGCGGTGGAGGGTCGCGCGGGGTAGCGGACGAGGTGGAACGCCCGCGAGGGGTTTCCCGAGAGTCTCTACAAACATAGGTTCCTCGGATTCCGCACATCCATCACGGCCGCCATGGAGTCGGACTGTGACTTTCCGGCGAGTCCGCGGGGCTACCCCGGATTGCCGGAGCGCCGCGCAAACCAGGGCCGCGGCGCGCCGCGGGTTACAATGATCGCTTCAAACAGGGTGCTCTGATGCTCTACAGGAAGGCCCCGAAGACCGAAGACGAGTTGTCTATCCTGGGATTCGGTTGCATGCGCCTGGCGCAGAGAGATGGGCGAATCGACGAAGAACGGGCGGCCCGCCAGGTCCGCCACGCCATCGACCACGGGGTGAATTATGTCGACACGGCCTGGCCCTATCATGGAGGCGAAAGCGAGCCCTTTGTCGGCCGCGCCCTCGCCGGCGGATACCGCGAGCGGGTCAAACTCGCTACCAAGTTGCCGAGTTGGCTCGTCAATAACCGCTCGGACATGGACCGCTTTCTCGACGCGCAGCTCCGGAAACTGGCCACGTCCTGGATCGATTACTACCTGGTCCACTCGCTCACCGGAGATACTTGGGACCGGATCGCGGCGCTGGGAGTGGCGGAGTTTCTCGACCGGGCTAAGTCCGACGGACGGATCGGGAATGCCGGCTTCTCCTATCACGGGAACCGGGAGGATTTCAAACGCATCGTCGATGCCTATCCGTGGGAATTCTGCCAGATTCAATATAACTACCTCGACGAGGAGCGGCAGGCCGGCGCCGAGGGGCTGAAGTACGCCGCCTCGAAGGGCCTCGGCGTGATCGTCATGGAGCCGCTTCGTGGCGGCACGCTGGCCGTTTCCCCGCAGCCGCCGGCCATCGACGCCCTTTGGCGCGAGGCCGAACGGCGCCGCACCCCAGCCGAGTGGGCTTTGCGGTGGGTCTGGAACCACCCGGAGGTGACCGTGGCCTTGTCGGGGATGAACGACGAGGCGCAGGTTGAAGAGAACCTGAAGATCGCCGCCGATGCGCGTCCGGGGTCGCTCACTGCCGCGGAGGTCGACTTGGCCGGCAGAGTAGGCCGGAAATACCGCGAAATCATGAAGGTCGCTTGCACCGGTTGCGGGTACTGCCAGCCCTGCCCGTCGGGCGTGGATATCCCCGGCGCCTTCGATCTTTTCAACGCGTTTCACACCTTCGGCAAGACCAAGGAGGCCGGATTCCTCTACGTGGTGCGCGCGGGTGGTATCCTGTCCGGCCACCCGGCTTATGCTTCGCTGTGCTCGCGCTGCCTGGATTGCCTCGAGAAATGCCCCCAGAGCCTGCAGATCCCGGATCTGCTGGAGCAGGTTGCAAAAGAGTTCGAGGGCGAGGGATTGAAGGAGCGCGAGGCTATGGCCCGCAGATTCTTCAACGCCTAAAGACGGACGATTGGCGGCCTGGGCCATTGCATCTTCTTCACCCACGTCCGCATCGAACAGAAGGTATCGAAAAGAAAGGTGTCCCTATGCCAAATGCAGCCCCAGTTACGGTAAAGATTGTCCGCTTTCATCAGACCGGCGGCCCGGAAGTTCTCCAACTGGACGAGCTCCCACTTCCCGAACCCGCCGCCGGGGAGGTGCGTCTCCGCGTCAAGGCGATCGGCCTTAACCGCGCGGAAGTGATGTTCCGCATGGGCAGATATCTGGTCCAGCCCGAGCTCCCGTCGAAGATCGGCTACGAAGCCTCCGGAACCGTGGAAGCCGTCGGCCCGGATGTCGACCCGAGCTGGATCGGCAAGACGGTCAGCACGGTCCCCGCTTTCCCGGCCAGCGTGTACGGCGTTTACGGCGAGGTCGCCATCGTTCCCGCGTACGCGCTTGCCGTCTATCCCGGCACGCTCACATACGAAGAGGGCACCAGCATTTGGATGCAGTACCTCACCGCCTACGGCGCGCTGATCCATCAAGGCCACCTCGCCAAGGGGGAGTTCGTTCTCATCACCGCCGCCAGCAGCAGCGTGGGCATCGCCGCTATCGAGATCGCCAAAGCCGAAGGCGCCATAAGCATCGCCGCCACCCGCACCTCGCGGAAGAAAGCGGAGCTCCTCGCGCTGGGGGCCGACCACGTCATCGCCACGGAAGACGAAGACCTGGCCGCGCGGGTGAACCAGATCACATCCGGCAAAGGCGCGCGTATCGTTTTCGATCCCATTGGCGGCAAGGGGCTCGAAGCCCTGGCGGCCGCCGCGGCTGCGAGCGGAATCATCTTTGAATACGGAGCGCTCGCCACCGGCCCCACGCCGTTCCCGCTATTTTCGGTTCTCAGCAAGCACCTTACCATCAAGGGGTACACTCTCTTCGAGGTGGTCGGCGATCCCGCGGCTTTTCCGAGAGCCAAGCAGTACGTCTTCGACCATCTTGCCTCCGGCGACTTTAAGCCGCGCATCGACAAAACTTTTCCACTGGCTAAGATCGTTGAGGCTCACCGCTACATGGAGTCCAACGCGCAGATCGGTAAGATCGTGGTTACCGTCTAGCAAGTGCATCCCCGCGGTCTTTGAGAGGTCCCTCTACTGCGTCCAGGCGACGCCGAGCACGGCGACATCGGCTAAGCCGCGGTCTTCCAATAACGTGATGCGGACGTAGCGCGCCACCACACCGGCGGAGAAAGTGTCGGCGCGAACCCGCTCCGCGCCTCTGGGGCGGGTCTGATCGGCGGCAGTGGTCCAGGAGACCCGATCCTTGGAAACTTCAACCCGATACGAATGACTGCCCGCCGCGCCGAAGTCGATGCGTGTGGAGGCGATCAGATAGAAGCCTTCCAGATCGATCTGCCACCACGGGTGCGGGTCGCTCGGGGCGGCCGCCCAGGTGGTGGCCGGATTGCCGTCGTTGGCGTTGCGCGCGGGGTGTTCGGGGGCTTCGCTGGAGGCTAGCGACGGGCGGTCGCGGGCCACGTCGGAGGCGGTGCTTTCCACGGTGGAGCGGAACTTCGACAGGCCTGCCGCGACGTACGGGCGCGTGCGCGCGGGCGGCGTGCGCGGCGGGTCCCATGGCGGATCGCCATCGGTCGCAATCGCGATGGTGGCATCCTGCAACCCCGGCGACGTGGCGCGGATCACTGTCTGGCCGCCGTAGTAGGAACGGAATTCCATGGCGGCCTGGCCGTCCACGATCATGATTTCCGAATCGGCGGTAAAGGTAATGGACGGACCGGTGGGAAACTCGCCGGGGCCCGACGCGATCGTGAGCGTCACCGGCGGCGAATTGCTGATGCGGCGGCCCTGGGCATCGAGCACGGCCACCACAATCTGGCAATCGTCGGTGCCATCCGCGCCGTGGATGCGGGTCTTGTCGGCGGTGAGTTGCAGGCGCGAGGGCGTTCCCGGCTGGGGCCACTCGGGCGGCGGGATGTGCAGGTAGGCGTTGCGATACCAATACCAGGAGCGCTTGGGAAGGCGGAAGTAATCGACGATGCCTTTGAATCCCTGCCGGCCGGCGATGGTGCCGTAATCGAATCCGGCCCAGATGGCCTGGCCGGCGCGCCACGGGTATTGGGGCTGATCGGCCAGGTCGCCGAAGTACGGATCGTAATCGCCGGGAATGCCCTTGGCCACCGTGCCGTACTCCGAAACCACGCTGGGAACGCCGGGGTTGAGGAACAGACGCGCGCCATCGCCGTTGTAGCCGGCCACGTCGCCCAGGCGGTCGAAGTCGCCGCGCTGCGCTCCGCCGACGGCCGCCGCGCGCGTGGGATCGAGCTCGTGGCTCAGCTTGACCAGCGCGGTGACCAGCGCGCGGGCGCGGTCCTGGTTCCCGGTGAAGAACGGCTCGTTGCTCATGCTCCAGATGGCGATGGAGGGATGATTGCGATGGATGCGGATCATCTCGCGCAGTTGCTGTTTGCAGCTCTCTTCGAAGGGCGCGAAGTCTTCGGCGCGGATGGGGTAGGCGCTGGCGCTCCAGTAGCCGTCTTTGCCGAAACCGCCCCGGCCCCAGAAGACGTTCTCCGACCAGAAGAGGACGCCCAGGCGGTCGCAAGCTTCGACGAAGGCCGGATGGTGGGGATAGTGCGAGCCGCGGATGAAGTTGAAGCCCGCGTCCTTGATGAGCTTCACGTCGCGCCACGCGCCGGCGCGGGTGACGGCGATGCCCCAGCCGGCGTGGTCCTGGTGGACGTTGGCGCCGCGCAGGTAGAGGTGCTCGCCATTGAGGAAGAAGCCCTCGCTGGCGGACCAGCGGAACCAGCGGAAGCCGAACGGCGTGTCGAAGGTGTCGTCGCCGACGGTGGTGTGGACGCTGTACAGAAACGGATGGTCGGGGTGCCAGAGCTTGGGATGCGCCAGCGGGCCGCTGGTCTGGTCGAAGGTGCAATCCGATTGCGGGGGGACAGCCTGAACTGTGCGCATTTCTAGCACGGTGCGGCCATCGGGATCGACCACGGTGGTGACGACCGTCGCCTGCTTCGCGGACGCGCCGTCGTTGCGGACTTCGGTCTTCACGTTGACGCGCGCCGATTCGGCGGAGATCTCGGGCGTGGTGACGAAGGCGCCGTTCCAGGCGACGTGCAGCGGATCGACCACGGTCAGGTAGACGTCGCGGTAAATGCCGCCGATGAACTCGTGTTCGCCGGCTCGCGGGGCCAGGCGCGCATTCCAGTTGTTGTTAACGCGCACCGCGATGACGTTGTCGCCGTCGGTGAGGGCAGGCGTGATGTCGAAAGTGAAGCCGGTGTAGCCGCCCTGGTGACGCCCCACGGCGCGGCCGTTGACGAAGACTTCGGCGTCCTGGAACACGCCATCGAATTCCAGGAACGTGCGGCGGGCCTGCCAGCCGGCGGGCGCCTGGAAATGCTTCCGATACCAGCCATAGCCTACGTAGAAATCGGCGGACCGGAAGTAGGGAAGGTTGAAGGAATGCGGGAGCATGATGGGCTCCCACGAGGCGTCGTTGTATGCGCGGGCTTCGGCGCCGGGGTGATCGCCGATCAGGAACTTCCAGTCGCGGTTGAAAACCACGTGCTGGCGCGGAGCCGCCACGGCGGCGGAAGCGACGATCGCCAGGAGGATGAAGGTTTTGTGGGGCAGGTTTGCAACCTGCGGCGGGTTTGTAACCCGCCTGGGCGGCATCGGAAAACTGGTTGGCAGGCCGATTGCCAATCGGCCGCAGGTTGCCAACCTGCCCCACAAAGCTCTCGCAGGTCTCATCAGACGCCTCCGAAGTAAGTGCTGTACGTCTCGTCATGCACCTGGTAGAAGGGCACGAGTTTGCCGGCCAGAGCCGCGGATAGCGAGAGGTCCTCGGCCGCGTCAATCGCCGTCAGCATCAAGGGGCCGCGCATGATGGCGACGAGTTTGGGGTTGCGGTCGTCGATGGGGACGGTTCGCGTGGAGAACGGCAGCGTCAACTGAATCGCGTCCGTCTTGCGCCAGCGGCGGCGAATCGTGGCGAAGGCGCCGCGAGGCGCGGGGACGGGCTTTCCGTTGACGGTCAGCTTCGCGGCCTGGTCCAACCACGCGGGAATGCGAAGCGAGACCGAGAACTCGGCGGGCAAATCGGGCGCGACTTCGATTTCGATGGACTCAGCCTCGGGGTATGCCGTGCGCTGCGTCAGCGTCACCGGAACCTCGCCGGCCTTCCAGCGCACCTCGGAGGCGGCATACAGGTTCACGTAAATGCCGCGGCCGTCGTGGAAATACAGGTTGAGGGGATAATCGGCCACCGATTGCACCAGCGTGCCGGCGCAGCAGGGCCACTTACGCTGGTAATAGCCTTTCTTGGCGCGCGCGTGATAGTCGGAGTAGTAGAAGTACTCGCCGTTGTCGTTGGGGTCGCGCGCGCCGAGAATCGTGTTGAACAGGATGCGCTCCAGGCCATCGCCGTAGCGTGCGTCTCCGGTGAAGCCGAGCAGGTAGCGCGCCAGCTTGGAATGGGCGTAGTAGCCGCACGGCGTCTCGAAGTGTTCGTGCGTGGAGGTGAGGCTGGCGGCCAGTTCGCCTTGGTGCGGGGTGACAAAAATCTCTTTGGGCGCCCAAGCGCCCGAGGCGTACTCCTGGGTCTGCTCCAGCAAGTCCCAGGCGTTCTGAATGGCGCGCAAGTAGCGGACGTCGCCCAGCAGTTCGTACGCCTTGGCGGCGGAGCTCAGCGCGATCACGTGACTGTAACCGTGCTTGCCGGGGAGGATGTTGCGGCCCTCGGCCAGCGGATCGAAGTAAGCACCCAGCAGATAGAGGCGCGCCAGGTTCAGGTACCGCTCGTCGCCCAGAAGCTCGTACGCCTTGAAGAGATTCTCGGAGAGAATGTACGGCTCGTCGTAGGGCGCCTGCTTGGGACTGTTGGCGTCGCGATCGTAGGTGTGGTCGGGAATGAAGTTCCGCGCGCCCGAGATGACCCGCGGCAGCAGCGCGCGGGCCTGGCCGGAATGGAGCAACGTGGCGGCGTCGAGCAGGCCGATCTCGTACTTGTCGAGGATGTAGCACGGCCACGTGGTGGAGGCTTTGGGCGAAGCGAAGGGATTGTTGTCCGGCCCCAGAGTGGCGGCGTAGCCGTCGAGCAGCGCCAGCGCTTTCTCCGACGCGGCGCGGTCGCCGGTGTGGGCCGAGAGGCGCGCCAGGCCGGAGATAAACTGGCCGATGAGATGGCCGGGGACGAAGCCATCGGCGTCATACCATCCGCCCATGTCGGCGCCGGGAGCGGGCAAGCCGGCGCGCTGGCGGTAGACCTTGAGGATGCGGTTGTTATCCAGCGTCAGGTAATGGCGATGAATGCGCTGGTATTGGCCGGCCAGCGGACCGCCGGTGAGCTTCACCTCGGAATAAACGAATTCGTGCAACTTGCGCCGCGGCGCGGCGGGCGCGGGCGCGGCGCGCAGGGCCGCGAGCGATGCCGTGGCGGCCAGAAACTCCCGTCGGTTCATGGGTTCCTCGATTCGGACTGTAGAATGGCTACTCCTTGCGGCGGCAGGTGAACACTTTCGACGCGTTGGCCCTCCCCCAGGATATCGAGCATGGGACGCGGCAAGCGCACATCCACGGTGCGGGCATTGTGATTGATCAGGATGAAGACGTCGCGCGAGCTGCCGTTACGGCGGCAGACCTCGACGCCCTCGGGCGCGGGTCCGAAGACCGGCTGCACGCCGGCGGCGTCGATCATGCGGTGCGCTATCGATCGCATTAGGTCGCGGTCCAGCAGCGCGCCTATATAAGTGATCGTGCCGCTTCCGACCCGCCGGCTCAGCGCCGCGGCCTGGCCTTCGAGCCAGCCGTTGCCCGCGCCGTAACGCAGCACCGTGCGCGTATCGGGAGAGTTGGCGGAAAGCCGTTCGGCCCAGATGCCGGCCTGGCCTTCGCCCCACTCTCCCGCGACGGGGACGCTGTCGAGCAAGGCGTAAAACTGTTCGACTCGCCCGCCCAGCGGCGCGGCCAGCGGCCCGGGCTGGCGCTGCGGATGGAGCGCGTTGAACTCGTCTTTCATGCCCGACCGCGGACCGAGCATCAGGTTCCCTCCGCGGCGCACGTAGTCGAGAAGCTGCGCCGCCAGGTCGCCGGAGATCACGTTCAAGCTGGGCGCGACCACCAACTTGTACCCGTTGAGCGGCGCGCGCGGGTCGACGATGTCGACCGATTGCGCCAGATCGCGCAACGGCCGGTAGTAGCCGAGCAGCACCTCGACCGGATCGTAGCGGTTGCTGTGAAGCTGGAATTCGATGGCCCAGCGGCTGTCGTAATCGTGCAGAATGGCAACCTCGGATCGTGGCGTGGTGCCCGCCAGCGCAGCGCCGGCCTTGGCGAATTCCTCCCCGATCTGCTGAATTTCGGGATAGATCGGCAGCGGCTCGCCATCCGGCCCGACGATGGCTCCGTGGTACTGCTCCTGCCCGTTGGGAGCGTCGCGCCATTGCCAGTAGGCCACGCAATCGGCGCCGTGTCCGACGGCTTCCCAGGCCATGGCGCGGGTTTCGCCGGGGTCCAGCGCATTGTTCACTGGGGCCCAGTTCACCGAACCGGGCTGCGTCTCCATCACCCAGAAGTTGCGCCGCTTCCAGCCGCGCACCAGGTCGTGGGTGGCGCCGTTGCGATACGGCTCCAGGTGGCCTTGTCCTACGTAATCGTCCCACGAGATGAAGTCGAGATCCGCGGAAATCTCGGTGCGGTTGAACCGGTCGGCCCAGCCCAGGCCGCCGAGATTGGTGGTGATGAACTGCCGCCGGTCGGCGCGGGCGCGGATGGCGTCGAGCTGGTTGCGTTGAAAGGCGCGCCACTGATCGGTGACGAAGCGCTTGTAGTCCAAAAGCAGCGCGGGGTTCTGGCGCCCCGAGCCCATGGGAATCTGGTCCCAGCGGTCGTAGGTCTGGCTCCAGTAGGCCGTGGCCCAGCGCTGGTTCAACTCGTCGAGGGTCTTGTATTTGGCCTGCAGCCACTCGTGGAAGAGGCGGCGCGCGGATTCGTCGAAGGAATCGTCGGTATATTCGTTGCCGATCTGCCAGCCGATCACGTTGGGGTTGTGGCCGAAGCGGGCGGCCATTTGATCGGCGATGCGCCGCGAGAAGTCGCGGTATCGCGGGCTGGTATAGGAGAACTGGCGGCGCGATCCGTGCTGCGCGGGGCGGCCGTTTTCATCCACGCGCAAGGTGTCGGGATACTTCTGTGTGAGCCAGGCCGGAGGCGCGTCGGTGGGCGTGCCGAGAACCGTGAAGATCTTGTGGCGCGCGGCGGCCGCGATGGCGCGGTCGACCCAATCGAGCGTGTACTGCCCTTCGCGCGGCTCCATGCTGCTCCAGGCGAATTCGCCGATGCGCACCATGCGAATGCCGGCGGCCTGCATGAGTTGGAGGTCGGCATCCCAGCGCGATTCGGGCCATTGTTCGGGATACCAGGCGCCGCCGAGGAGAATCGGTGGGGGCTGGGGCTGCGCGGCGAGGAGCGAGGCCGTCGCGGCGAGCAGCAGGCATCGGACGGGGGCGAGCGGGAGCATGGTTTCACCGACAGTCTAACAGGACGGATACAAGCGGACGGGGTGAATAATTATGGGCTCGGCGTGGGAATCCGAAGGACCAGCCGAGCAGTTGGGGAGACAACGCCTGGACGAGGCGCCAGGCGCCGATACGGGCGGGGACGCGGCTTGAGCCGGTAGCCGCTTATTCCACTTCGCTTTCAAGATGATACTAAACCTGGTACAATCAGGGCATGTCAAGACCACGCCGGGTTGATCCGGAATTGGTTGCCAAGGCGCGC
>Ga0326728_10009001_pt1 | contig 24312 bp, 16 predicted proteins | sample MB3enrmetagenome_FD_207602 | JGI IMG/M metagenome (GOLD analysis project Ga0326728, IMG submission 207602) | Lab enriched peat soil microbial communities from McLean, Ithaca, NY, United States - MB31MN | ecosystem: Environmental > Terrestrial > Soil > Wetlands > Peat | place: USA: New York... | reverse complement strand
AGACTTTGTAATTGGCCACCCTGCAACGCTGCTTCCAGTGGCGTCGCTGCACCGCGCCAATTGTTCCGCCTCCGTGCTCACTGTGCCAGAAGAGCTTGAACACGGAGGTCACTGAGAAACTCCGTGTCCTCTGTGTTGAGCTGTTAAAACACAGAGGACACAGAGAAGTCCGTTTTGCCTGCTGTCACCCACACTCGCTATGGCCCTGATTTCCCTTCGCTGCCTCTAAGCAGCCTGGCGCTGATGGTGCATTAGCAAGAGCGCCAACGACATGGAATGAATCTTGGTCTCCGGCGGTTCCGCCCGCGATAGAACTACCAACGGCACGCGCGCCCCAACGATAATCCCGCCGGATCGGCCCCCGGCAAAGTAGGTAATCGCCCGATAGAGGATATTCGCCGCTTCGATGTCCGGCGCGATGAAGACGTCCGTAGCCTCGACAACCGGGCTGGCAATGCCTTTGCGGTCGGCGGCAAAGCGGCTGAGCGGAACGTCGAGGGCCAGCGGGCCTTCCAGGTAGGCGCCCGTGATCTGTCCTCGGCGGTTCATCTGCACCAGCGCCGCGGCATCCACAGTTGCCGGCATGGCCGGATTCACGAACTCCAGCGCCGCCAGCAAAACCACTTTCGGTTCGTCGATGCCCAGCGCGTGCGCCACCTCGATGGCGTTGCGGCAGATTTCCACCTTGTTATCGAGCGTCGGCGCAATGTTGATCGCCCCGTCAGTCATCACCATCAGGCGGGGAATTCGAGGGGTCTGGAAAACGATCACCTGGCTCAACTGTCTTCCGGCGCGCAAGCCACGTTCCTTGTCCAGAACGCCTCGGATCAGGTTGGCCGTCGTCACCTTGCCCTTCATGAGCAGGTCCACCCGGCCTTCCCGCACCAGGTCGATGCCCTGGCGAATCGAGGCGTCTTCCCCGGAGGTCGAGATCAGTGACTCGGGACGCAGGCTGTAACCCACCTTGCGAGCAGCCGCCTCAATCTTGGCGGGCTTGCCGATCAGAGTCGGCAGCGCCAGTCCCAGCGGCTCCGCCTGCGCCAGGCTTTCGAGCACGTCAGGGTCGTGTGCTTCGATCACCGCGATCTTCGCGGGGCCAAGCTGCCGCGCGCGCGCAATCAGTTCCTCAAGGCTGTGGATCATCTGTGTTTCTCCAGAACGGGTGGCGCCGACTCCGTTAACGCCTCCGTGCACTCTGTGGCCAGACAAGGATCTAACACGGAGTTCACTGAGTTGGTCTATCATCTCTGTGTTGAAGCTTTCAGGGCACAGAGAACACTGAGACGCGCGTTTTCGATGGCGCGACAGAACACTTAGTTCGCGGCTGCGGCCCGGCTTTGCACCTGGCCCACAATAGTCTTGAACTCGTCCTCGGTAAGCAGGTCCTTCTTCTCGAAAGACTTCTCCTTCACCAGGTGCACCATTTCCATCATGTCGTCTTCGTCGGCTGCAACACCCAGCTTCTCGCACCATTCCTGAACGGAGGGCAGCCCACTGTTCTTGCCGAGCACGATGGAGACCGGGGCCTGCCCCACGAGCTCGGGAGCAAACGGAACATACTCCATGGGGCTCTTCACCCGCGCTTTGCGGACAAACCCCGCCACGATCCCCGACTCCACCTGATAGAGCATGTCGCCGACGATGGGACGGTTGCCCGGAACCTTGACCTTCGCAAGGTCTAGAACAAACCGTGAGACCTCGCACATCTGCTCGGTGCGTATCCCCAGCTTGACCCCGTATTGGCAGAGCAGCGAAAGGACCACATCTTCCATGGGGACGTTGCCCGCCCGCTCCCCCAGGCCGGTCACGGTGGTGTGAGCAACGGACGCTCCTGCCGCAAGGCCGTAAATGGTGTTGGCCACGCCCAACCCGAAGTCCTGATGACAATGAATCTCCACCGGCTTCTTCAGCCGTTTGATCGCCTTCTTAACCACCGCAAAGATAGCTTCCGGCGTGCACCCGCCGAAACTGTCGGCGATGGTGAACGAGTCCATGTGGCCTTCCTCGGCGACGTGCTGAACGAGGTCGAGCAACTTCTCCACTTCTGTGCGCGTCGAGTCGATGGTGAAGAAGACGGTATAAAGGCCGGCCTCCTTCGCAGCCAACGTAGCCTCGATGGAGGATTTCACGGCCCGCTTCAGGGGCCACCCATAGGCATTCTTGATGATGTGTTCGCTGGAAGGAATCTCGACAATTACGCCCTTGCACCCACACGCCTTGGCGGCCGCCACGTCGCTGACCATGCAGCGGGCAAAGGTGAAGATCTCCGCTTTCAGGCCCAGGTTGGCGATGTCGCTCACCGCCCTCTGATCCTGCGGCGAGACCGCGGGCATTCCCGCCTCGATGCGGTGCACGCCCATCGCGTCCAGTCGCTTGGCGATTTCTACCTTCTCTTCGCGACGAAACACCACGCCCGTCTGCTGTTCGCCATCGCGCAACGTAACGTCATGAATCTTGATCTTGGGCGCGAATTTGAAGCCCTTCCGCGCTTCGGGCAGATAACACCAGGGGCTGACAAACCACTTCTTCGTTTTCCAGGGTTGGGCCATAGCTCCTCCGTAGGTTGTCAAAAACTGTCTCCGGCTTTGCCGCACAGGCTCACTTCGGCGGGGCGAAAATTGGCGGATCAAGTCCCGCAGAAAGCGATTCACTTGCTTCCGGAGACCCAATAGTCTACCGCAGCTTAACTGTGAAGCGGTAGAGCTTGCCTTTCCCGGTCGTGTCCTGGTTTGGCTCGGAGCGCCCCCGACCTGTCGAGGCATGTGCCGACCTAAAGGTCGGCGCTACATTCAAACCAGAGCCCTTCCAGCCACAAACCTGTTGCGCCGGTCGGGGATTAAGCGCACAATAGGACGTGCCGTCACTGCCGGCGATGGCGGCCCGGCCTTTCGGAGGCGGTTGCAGTGAGGGTTGGAAATTCAGGCCGGCGTGCCGAAATCCGCATGAGCGTGGGGGACGGGTTTCGCACCGACCGCACTGATTCAACTGAAGTTAACGGCCGCTTTAGCTCGGTCATCCTTCCTGACTTGGAGGAGGATTTTTGCAGCTCGCGTCTTCTTTCTTCCCAGTATTCTCTCTGCCCGAAGACAAGTTTCACGACCATTGCGGGGTGTTTGCGGTTTATGGTCACCCTGAAGCCGCGAAACTGGCCTACTTGGGCCTCTACGCGCTCCAGCATCGGGGGCAGGAAAGTGCCGGCATCGCGGTCTCTGACGGCGAGTCACTGACCTGCAAAAGAGGGATGGGACACGTGGATGAGATCTTTCCCTCCGAGGTCATCAAAGGCCTGCCAGGGCATCTGGCTATAGGGCACACGCGCTACTCGACGGCTGGGGACACGGACCTAAAGAACGCTCAACCCTTGAAGGTGAGCTGCAACAAGGGCCAGGTGGCCTTGGCTCACAACGGGAATCTAGTGAACGCCAGTACAATCCGGCGCGACCTCGAGAACCGGGGTGACATCTTTCAAACCACCAGCGATACGGAAGTAATCCTGCATTTCTTTGCCCGCTCCCGCCAGGCAGGCACCCCGGAGGCAGTTGCGGAAGCGCTCGACAAAGTGGTGGGAGCGTACTCGCTGGTGATGCTTTTCAAAGATAGCGTGTACGGCATCCGCGATCCGCGTGGGTTCCGCCCCCTGAGCCTGGGGCAACTCGACGACAGCTACGTCCTAGCCTCGGAGAGTTGTGCCTTCGATCTGATCAACGCCAGGTTCATCCGCGACGTCGAACCGGGTGAGATGGTCATCCTGGACCACCGCGGAGTGACCTCCCTGCGGTTCGCCCCGCCGGCTTTGTCCGCCCAATGCATCTTCGAGCATGTTTATTTTTCCCGTCCCGACAGCGTGGTGTTCGGGCGTTCAGTGCAGGCCAGCCGTGAGATGCTGGGGCGGTTTCTGGCCCGCGAGCACCCGGCAGACGCTGACTTGGTAGTTCCGGTTCCGGACTCAGGCGTTCCGGCGGCCACAGGCTTCGCTGAGGAATCCGGAATTCCGCTCAAGATCGCTTTAATCCGCAACCATTATGTGGGCCGGACGTTTATCGAACCCAGCCAGGCTATCCGGGATTTCGGCGTCAAGTTGAAGCTCAATCCCGTGCGCAGTTTGCTGGAGGGAAAGCGAGTAGTTCTGGTGGACGACTCGATCGTGCGCGGCACGACCAGCCGGATGATCGTGCGGATCGTAAAAGAGGCAGGGGCCAAGGAAGTCCACATGCGAATCAGTTGCCCCCCCACCACCTCTCCGTGCTTTTATGGCATCGACACGCCAACGAAAAAGGAGCTAATCGCATCTACTCATAATGTCGAGGAAATACGACAATTCCTGGGAGCTGACTCCCTAGGTTATCAGTCGCTCGAGGGTCTGCGCCGAGCGGTAGGCGATACGCAGGGACGGTTCTGCCTGGCGTGCTACACGGGGAGTTATCCCACCACCGTCCAAGAGCCTCTGATTGCGATGCGAAACCGGGACTGAGAGATATGGAACCGCTTGAGAAGCAAACCGCGGAAGGGCCTGTTGCAGGGCCGCCCGTTTCGGAGCCGGCTCCGTCCACTTCGCCCGAGCCGGAAGGCGGGAATCAGGACGCCAAGCCCCGACGGCGCGAAAGTGTGTGGGAAACCGTCCGTTCCTTGTTGGTTGTTCTGCTGGGCGTGTTCTGCATTCGGACCTTCATCGCGGAAGCTACGGTGATTCCCACCGGATCCATGGAACAGACGATCTTGATCGGCGACCATGTGTTCCTGAACAAAGTGCTGTACGGGCCGCGGCTTCCTTACACGTCGTTTCGCATTCCGCCACTGCGAAGCGTCCACCGGCAGGACATCGTCGCTTTTCGTTATCCGCGAAATCCGTCCGTGATGTTCGTGAAGCGCGTGATCGGCGTGGGTGGCGATGTGGTCAGGATCGAGGACCGTAAAGTATTCGTCAACGGCCAGCCGCTCAAGGAGCCTTACATCCAGTTCCAGTACTCTTCGACTTTGCCCTTAAGGGACAACTTCCCTCCGCCCCTCAACGTGCTGGAGACGTTGCCTGCCGCCTGGGGGCTGGACCCGTCGTGGGCGCGCGAAATGCCCAATTTCATTCGCAAAGACGGATTACACGTGCCCCAGGGATTCCTCTTCTGCATGGGCGACAATCGGGACAACTCGTTGGACAGCCGATTCTGGGGGTTCGTTCCGCTCGAGAACGTGGTGGGCGAGCCGCTCTTTGTTTACTGGTCTTACGACGCCCCCAGCCGGGACTGGACGAGCGAGGAGTTGACATCGCGGCTCAAGTTTGACGCCTCCATCCTCTGGAACTTTTTCACTAAGACTCGCTGGTCGAGGACGGGAAAAACCTTCTGAATTTCTGATTTGCGATTTGTGATTGCCACTGTCATCCTGAGACAGTGCCGTGTTTTGGGCAAGAATGAACGGCAACCAATGCAGGTCCAGTCACAAATCATCAATCACCAATCACAAATGTGCTATGCTCTAGCGCGGTGAGTCCGTGAATCTAGCTAGAGTACGGCAATCACCAATCACAAATCGCAAATCACAAATGACCTATGCTCTATCGTGATGCTGGTGTAGACATTGACGCGGCCACCAAAGCCAAAACGTCCATCAAACTGCTGGCGCGCAAAACCTTCAATGCACGCGTACTGAAGGAAGTGGGAGCCTTCGGCGGATTCTTCTCCATCAAGGGCCTTCCCCGCGACGCCGTCCTTATCTCGAGCATCGATGGCGTGGGAACCAAGCTCAAAATCGCCTTCGCTTTGAACCGGCACACCACCGTCGGCGCGGATCTGGTCAACCACTGCGTCAACGATATCGCTGTGCATGGCGCGGCGCCGCTGTTCCTGCTCGACTACCTGGCCACAGGCAAAATGCATCCCGCAGTGGTTACCGACGTTGTGCGGGGCCTCGCCTCGGCCTGCCGGTCGGTTGGCTGCGCATTGATTGGCGGCGAAACCGCGGAGATGCCGGGTTTCTACCCGCCCAATGAATACGACTTGGCAGCCTGCATCATCGGCTGGGTCCGGCAGCGCGAGGTCATCGACGGCAGCCGCATCGGCCTGGGAGACGCCATCGTTGGGCTTCCTTCCTGGGGATTACACACGAACGGATATTCCCTGGCCCGCAAGGTCCTTCTCGAAAAGGCACGAATCAAGCTCACCCAGCCAGTTCCGGAACTAGGCCGGACGCTGGGCGACGAACTGCTCGCCCCGCACCGCTGCTACTGGAATGTCGTGCGGCCCCTGCTTGCCGAACACTTGCTTAAAGGACTAGTTCATATCACCGGCGGCGGCATTACCGACAATACGCCGCGCGTACTTCCACCGGGGGCGCGCGCGGTAGTCCGCCTGGGGAGTTGGCCGGTGTTGCCCATCTTCGATTTGATCGCCCGGCTGGGGCGCGTGCCGGAGCCTGACATGCTCCGCACCTTCAACATGGGAATTGGCATGCTGCTGATTGTGGCCAAGCGAAAGCTGGCTCGCGTTACTGCATTGCTCTCCAAAGCGCGCGAAAAGTTCTGGCTAATCGGCGATATCCAGCGCGGCAAGCCGAGCGTCAAGTACATCGGCGATTTGTGATTTGCGATTTGTGATTTCAGATTTGTGATTTTTCACTGTCATCCTGAGCGCAGCGAAGGATCTCCGCAGTTGGTTTGGTTTTTGGTGGACCCGGGCGAACTGCCGAGATTCTTCGCTTCGCTCAGAATGACAGGCGAAGGGCTGGGAATTAGAGCGAATCACCACCACGTTAGCAACCACAAATCACCAATCGCAAATCACCAATGGACGGTCTTCATGAAGAACCTTGGCATCCTGCTCTCCGGGCGCGGCTCGAATTTCGAGGCGATCGCCCGCAACGTTCAGGCGGGGAAAATCCCCGCCAAGATAGCGGTAGTCATCGGCAACAAAGAGGATGCTGCCGGCCTTGCCACGGCAAGAAAGATGGGGCTCGATACCCGGTTCATTCCCTCCCAAGGAAAAGAACGCGAAGCCTTCGATCGCGAAGTTGTTTCCGTCCTCAAGGACTCTCAAGTGGATGTGGTGTGCCTGGCGGGATTCATGCGCATTCTCAGTCCCTATTTCGTGCGCGCGTTTCCGGGACGCATTCTGAATATCCATCCCGCACTGCTGCCGGCTTTTCCCGGGACCGATGCTCAGAAGCAGGCGCTTGATTACGGAGTGAAATTCACCGGCTGCACGGTTCACATCGTTGATGAAGGCGTGGATTCAGGCCCGATCGTCTGCCAGGCCGTCGTCCCCGTCCTGGATGAGGACACTCCGGAATCCCTCTCCGCGCGCATCTTGAAAGAGGAGCACCGGATCTATTCGGAAGCTGTTTGCCTGCTCGTGGGAGACAGGGTCCGCCTCCAAGGCCGCCGTTTGGTCAGGAAGGATTGATGAGAGAACACGGGGACCCCTCACCCGACCCGCGCCGACTGGCGAAAGCGCCCGCCCCGGGCCAGCCTCTCCCCTCGCAGAGAGTGAAGGGACGTTCCCTCCTCAACGCCAATCGGCGATTTCCCACCTTCGAAATCCCTCTTGGGGGCGCCGATTATTTCGGCTTCCCATGTCGATCGGAACCTTCACGATGAGGATTTTTCCCTGGCCCCTGAGTCCTGAATCCCGCTCTTCCGTGTCACTTTCGCGCTGACGCGCTTCCCTTCCAGGCGGCGGTTCTGCTGCGGGCGTCTTGCACGTGGCCCAGGAATCTTCGTGCCAATTCACAAACCCATCCCGCCCTGCGCTGCTTGATAGCCTCTTTGGGGATCAACTCTCGTCCGACGCCTATCGCGGCAGCACCGGCCAGAATCAGATTGGCAGCCGTTGATAAAGTCACGCCACCCGCAGCGACCATCGGCACTTGAGGCAATGCCGCTTTCAGAGCACGGATGTAGGTCTCGCCGCCCATTTCAGCGCAGGGAAAGACTTTGACGAAGTCTGCGGAGGCCTTCCACGCTGTAATCACCTCCGTGGGGGTCAAGGCACCGGGCAAAACCACCACGCCTTCCTTGCCGGCGAACTCGACCACCTCCGCATCGAATCCTTCACTTGTGAGGAATGTCGCTCCCGCGCCCACGCACACGCGCGCCATCTCCACGTCCAGCACGGAGCCCGCCCCAACGATCATCTCCGGCTTCTTGCGAGCCAGTTGAGAGATGACGTCTGCCGCTCCCTGAACTGTCATGGCCATTTCCACGATGGGAATACCACCGCAGGCCACCGCGTCGGCGGCGAAAAACGCCTCCTCGGCGGTCGGTACGCGAACAATTGGAATGATGCCTATTTCCTCGATGCGCGCGCGGACTTCCTCTCTCGTCATCGTTCGCCTCCTTCCAGGGAGCCGTTGCGGTTCGGCTGAGAAGCATTTTGCCCTCGATCCGGACTTTTGCCAAGGCCGTCCTTCGGATTCGGGCGGTGTAGGGGAAGGCTTGCCCTACCCGCGTCGGGGCCTGCCCCAATGCAGGAACGGCAAGCCGTCCCCCTACGGCGTGGCGAGCTGCCCTCGCACGATTGAGGAGTTTGGGCAGCTTGCCGAACGGGCTGCGTGGGAATTGGATCGCTTGATCGAGCGGCCGTTCAGCTACCACGTTTGATTAGTGAAGAAATGATCGCCAGCCGGCGGAGTTGAGATTTCTGGTTTCAGATTTCAGATCAGTACTGTCCCATTATAAGTTGAACAGATCCAATTGGTTGAAAGGATCTGCTTCTTGAATTCGGTCGTTCTACCGCGAAAAAGCCAATGAAATGGGCGTTTTTTCGAAAATCGTGATACTCAGAATTTGTAGGATTTCGTGTAGGCTCCGGTCTAGGCCAAGCTGTTTTCTCAAAATGGCCACGAGCACATAAACCGTGATCGCTATCCACACTTGCGTCTTGACGGCGTTCGCCGAGGTGCCGTAGAAACTCCGGATTCGCAGATGTTGTTTGATCCAGCGAAAGAACAATTCGATCTGCCAGCGAGCCCGGTAGAGTTGCGCGATAGTCAGGGCCTGGAGTTGAAAGTTGTTGCTGAGAAAGATCAGGCGCAAGTCTTTCTGGGCGTCGAAGTAGTGAACGCGCCGCAGGGGCGCGGGATAGCGACGCGAACTCTTGGGTCCGGTGAGGAGAATGGTTTGATCGGAACGCAGGCCCGTGGAATGATCGACCCAACGCTGGCTGCAACGCCGGTAGCGCGTATTGTGCTCGGCGCGGGTGACGAAGAAAGCCAGGGCTTGGGTGATCAGGTAGAGACGCCGGTAATCGACATAACCGCGATCGAGGAGATAGAAAGCTCCTGCTTCCAGCACCAGTTGATCGAGAAGTCTCACGTCGTTCACTCGTCCGCTGGTCACGTAAACAGCGGTCGGAATGCTGCCCCGCAGGTCCAGCAAGGTGTGAAGTTTGACCGCGCTCTTGTGCCGGCGAAACTGCGCCCAGGGGAAAAGCGACAAGCAGAGATCGACGGTGGTGGAATCAAAGGCGTAGACTGTCTGCTCCAGTTCCACCCCGAACGGTTCGTGCTGGTAGAGGGTGCGGGCCTGCGCGATGAGCAGACGGGCAAAGTCGGCGTAGATGCGCCAGTCGCGCTGCAGATTGGCGTTGGCGAGATTGTTGCGCGACATGCCGCCCCGAAAACCCATGTGATAGAGTTGGCTCTGATGAGTGCGCAAGCAGGTTTGGATGTCCCGCAGACTCTCGCGATAAGTGAGTTGGGCAAAAGCCAAACACAAAAATTGATCGAGGCAGGAGAAACTTTGCACCTTGTAATCGCCCCGGTAGCGGTCCACGCAGCGGTGAAACTCGGCAAGCGGAAGCAGGTCCATCAGTTGAGCAAAAATAGTTCGGCCACTGTTCATGTATTCCCCTTCGACAGCTTTGAAACTGGCCGAGTAGTATCTCCGAATTCAAATCGATTTTGCTCATTTTGGTGCGCAACTAACAACTAATACTTGTACTTAGACGGTTTTTCGAATTCAACATTGGGACAGTACTGATTTCAGATTTGAAATTTGAGATTTGAAATTTGAGATTCAAACAGCCCTCACTACTCGTACACGCTCTTCGCTTCCTCCGGGCTGGGCAGGTGATCAGTAGGCCGAGCCCACCAGACATAGAAAGTCGGCAGCAGGAAAATGCTCATCAGGAGATCAGCGATCAATCCGCCGACAATAACGATGGCAAAGGGGCGTTGCGAATCCGAGCCAATGGCATGGGACGTAGCCGCGGGCAGCAGACCAAGGGTAGCGACCAACATGGTAATCATGATGGGCCGCAGGCGGCGGACGGCTCCCTCCACGGCTGCGTCTTCAATCGTGCGGCCGCGCGCCCGCAGTTGATTTATATACTCCACCATGATCACGCCGATCTGAACCGATACTCCGAACAGAGCCAGAAAGCCTACCCCCGAAGACACGCTCAAGTGCGTCCCGGTCACCCACAGAGCCAGAAGACCTCCCAGAGGCGCCACCAACATGTTCACCAGATTCAGGCAAGCCCACTTCGCGGAGCCAAACGCGCCGTAGATGATCATGAAGATAAAAAAAGCCGTCAGGGGCACAATGAAGAAGAGTCGAGCCTCCGCCCGCTTCTGGCTTTCGTATTCACCTTCCCAATCGATGTGATAGCCCCGCGGCAGTTGAACCTGCGCGTTGACCTTCTGAATTGACTCCTCGACCGCGCTGCCCAAGTCGCGCCCACGCACGCTGTACTTGATGGCAATATATCGTTGATTTGCTTCCCGGTAAATCTCGGAAGCGCCGTCCCGCTCTTCGATCTTGCAAAGTTGGGCGAGCGAAACGCGTTCGCCGGCAGGTGACAGCAAACGGATGTTTTCGATCGCTTCCCGGGTGTCACGAAATTGAGGCAGATAGCGCAACACCAGATCGTAGCGTGCCTCTCCGTCAAGCACCTGCGTGAGGGCGTTGCCGCCGACGGCAGTCTGGACCGCATCTTGCACGTCGGCGACGTTAACCTGATAGCGTGCGGCCTGGCGGCGGTCCACCGTCACGTTCAAGTTAGGCTGGCCCAGGACGCGAAAGACTCCCAGATCTTCGATCCCTCTCACGCCGCGCATAACCTCCACGATCTGGTCGGCAAGTCCCTCCAAGGTTCTTAGATCATCGCCATAGACCTTCGTGGCCAATTCTCCTTTCACACCGCTGACCGCCTCCTCCATGTTGTCCTCGATCGGTTGAGAGAAATTCCAGATCACGCCTGGTATCTTTTCCAGTTCGCGATTCATGGCGGCGATCAATTCGTCCTTGTCCTGATGAAAGACAGGGCGCCACTGTTTCGCGGGCTTCAAGCCAACGAAGTACTCAGTGTTGAAGAACCCCGTGGTGTCCGTTCCGTCGTCGGGGCGGCCCGCCTGACTGGTGGTTTCATAGACCTCTGGAAACGAGGCCAGCATCACTCGGACTCTGTCTGCAACCCGCAGACTCTCCGTCGGCCCGGTGCTGGGCGCAAGGGTGCCGCGTACCCAGAGCGAACCTTCATCCAGGTGCGGCAGAAATTCCGATCCGATAGTTCCGCTCACCACCAGGTAACCGGCGCCTCCCAGGGCCATAAGCGCGATACCCAGCATCACCCAGCGATGATGAACAGTTCGGCGCAAGGCGCGTTGATATTGATGCGTCAGCCAGGCAATCAAAGGGTTGTGCCATTCCCGGAATTCTTTGCGGAACACAAAGCTCGCCAACACAGGCGCGATGGTCATGGAGAAAATAACCGCCCCGAGCAGGGCAAACGCCACCGTCCAGGCCATGGGGCGGAAAAGCCGGCCTTCCACCCTTTGGAGCGTGAAGATCGGCAGATAGGCGGTGATGATGATTATGATGGCGTAAAAAACCGGCCTCTGCACTTCGTGCGCTGCGGCGCGAATTCGCTCCTGAGTCGTCTTGTACACCTCTTCCCGCAGGTCGAGGTGCCGAACGATATTCTCAATCATCACCACCGCGCCATCCACCACCATTCCAAAGTCGAGCGCTCCGAGAGAAAGCAGATTGGCGGGGATCTTTCGCAGGTCCAGGCAAATGGAGGCAAAGAGCAGCGAAAACGGAATCGTGGTCGCCACAATAAGAGCGCCCCGAACGTTCCCCAGGAAGAGGAGCAGAATAATCGTGACCAGGATGAACCCTTCGGTGAGATTGTGCAGGACGGTGTGAGTGGTGAAGTGAACCAGATCGCTGCGGTCGATGAAGGGAACGATCTTGACGCCCGCGGGCAAGAGACGGGTGTTCAGCTCCTCGACCTTTTTGTGCAAGCCTTCCAGCGCTTGTTCGGGCTCAGCGCCTTTCCGCATGGGCACCCAGGCGGAGACCACGTCGTCGTTGTCGATGATCTTCCCGTCTTCGCGGTGAATGGCGCGGCCAAACTGGCCGAGGCGGATCTTCGGGCCCTGCTCCACCACCGCAATATCTTTCATGCGGAGCGGCGTGCCGCTCTTGGTCGTGACAACGGTATTTTCGATATCGTGAACGGTCTTCACCAGGCCCACTTCGCGCACGTTGATCTGCTGCAAGCCGGCTTCGATGAAGCTGCCGCCCGCGTTGACGTTGTTGTTGGCGAGCTGTTGCTCCACCTGACCGATGCTGAGTCCGTAAGCGATGAGCTTGTTGGGATCGACGCGCACCTGGTATTCGCGCGTGGGCCCGCCAAAGCTGGCCACGTCGACAATATCGGGAGCAGCTTTGAGATTTTTCTCCACCACCCAATCTTCCAGCGACTTCAAATCCATCACGTCGTAGCGAGGATTGCTGCTGTAGAGCGTGAAGAAATAGATTTGACCGACGGGACTCCAATCTGTGCCCATCTGGGGCACAACGCCTGGCGGCAAGGTAACTTGCGAGAGTCGCTCGAGTACCCTTTCCCGGTTCCAGGCGTTCTCCGATTCATCGCTGAAAATCAGCTTGAGATCGGAGAGTCCAAAAAGGGAAAACGACCGCAAGTGGACGATTTCCGGAATTCCGTTCATCACGTTTTCAAGCGGAATCGTTACCTGCTGTTCGATTTGCTCCGCGGAGATGCCCGGCCACTGGGTGATGATCTCAACGTAATTATCCGCCACATCAGGGTAGGCTTCGACGGGAAGCCGGTGAAACGAAATGGCGCCCCAGCCGAACAGCACCAGCGCCCCTGCCAGTACCAGCAGGCGTTTGTTTAAGGCGAAATCAACCGCAGCACGAATCATGTGAGTGGTCAGTTCTCAGCGGTCAGTTATCAGTCAAGGCGAAATTCGAAAATCGAAATTCGGCAAACCCTTGCGACATCCGCTTTTTCGTACCTATCCCCGGATGCTGTCATCCTGAGCCCCGACTAGTCGGGGCGAAGGATCTCCGCAGTTGCTTTCAAACCTATCAGCCGACGAGGAACTGCGGAGATGCTTCGCTGCGCTCAGCATGACAGGCAAACTCGGCGTTCGAATGACCCAGCACCAAATTGGAGTTTCTTTCGAATTTCGCCTTTCGAATTTCGAGTTCCGATTGTCGAATTTCGGCACTAGCTACTGCTCGACCGTGGCCTGGAGCATCAGAGCGTTGGCCACAACTTGTTGGCCGGGCCGCAGGCCTGAGGTGATCTCCTGTACCTCGTTGTTATCTTGTCGGGGCGGGCTTTGTACTCGCCCGGTGGAACTCGCCTGCGCCGCTCCGCTGAGCATTTTCCCGGCGACGACTTGCAGACGCCGGAAACGGCCGCCTTCGACAGGAACGTAGACCCAGTCGCGGTCGTGTAAGTGCACGACGGCGCTCGCCGGCACAGTAGCGTGGACTTCCTTCTTCAGTCCGTAGAACGTCGCGGTGACGAACATGCCGAGCCGCAAGATTCCCGGATTCTGAACCTCCAGCCGGACCTTCGCCGTGCGAAGGTTGGGATCGAGGACCGGCCCAATATTGCTGATCCTGCCTTTCAGCAGCCGATCCGGGTAAGCAGTCAAATGAATGTCCGCGTACTGGCCGATGCGGACGAAGGGAAGGTCGTTTTCATACACGTCGCAAAGCACCCAGACGCGCGAGAGGTCGGAGATGGTGAATGGGTTTGGTCCCGTCAAACCTTGCACGCCCGCCGCATTGGTAACCTGCTGATCGGTGATGACTCCGGAAGCGGGCGCCCGGATGTCGATGATGGCGGCGGGATGATTGATGTCGGCGCCCAATACCCGCAGATGTTCGATTGCGGTTTCAACGGTGACCTTGGCTTTGGCCTCGGCGTCCTCAGCCACCTGATAGTCGTTCAGCGACACGGCGCCGTGGTCGTAGAGCAGCTTCGAGCGCTCGAACTGAGTACGGGCCAAGTTCTCATCCGCGACAGCCTGCCGGTAGTCGGAAAAGGCCTGAGCAATGTCCGCGCTCTGAATGCGCATCAGGACTTGCTCCTTGGTGACGGTGTCGCCCAAGCGGGCGTTGATCTCCACAACACGCCCCGAAGCTATGGAGATCACCGGAATGTTTCGCGACACGTCCGGTCCGACAGTGCCGGTCACATTGAGTTCCGGCGCAGCCTCCCGCTCTCCGGCTGTGGCGAGCCCGAATTGTTCCGGATGGTCGACCTTAAATGCGCCGCCGTCCTGCTCATGCTCCACCTCGGCCGGCGGAGGAGCCTCGGCTGCGGCGTCAGCTTGCCGTCCTTTGCAGCCCAACAGAAGGCAACAGGCGGCCCCGGCGATGAGCGCCAAACCAATCGTCGTGGAAATACGCCAATTCATTATCCACCTTATCAAGCGGTAACCAACTTCCGCCAAAGGTCAAGCAAGAATCGAAACCAGCGCTTCGGAGCACGGCAGGCTTGCTGCCGCCCTTCCTCTGCGATCCGCCTGGGAATTCGCTTCGCAGAGCTGGCCCTCGAGTCGTCACGACCGGTTCCAGCCTCGAGGCCGGTGCTACACCTGCACGGCCGGCAGGGAATCTCAAAGGAGACGGCACTGAGCTGCCGCACGCCAGAGCGCCTTATGCACTTGGAGCATCCGCCGACGAACCAGGTTGCTGGGACCAAAGAGGGGGGCCACGTGTCTGCGAGCTGCGCGAGCAACAATTCGGAAGGCGGACATCGCAGAGCTGAGGAGTGAGGCGTTTGGTTAGGATTTGTTCGTGAAGACAAAGTCCCCGCGAGTAATCAGGCCAGTCCCTGGACGACTCCGGGACAGTTGCCTGAAATGCTTCGTTGGAGAAGTCGTGCAGGATCCTGGAACCTTCATACCATGCGCGTCGAAGGTCGAGAACCGAATCGCTTCGAACAAACCCACCGTGGCCGTCGTTGATCCACACTCCGATTGGGGTAAACGTCCAGGCGCTGGTGATAATGAGGTCCAACTCCCAGTCGCCGTTCACGTCGCGGGGAATGATACGCAGTCCCCCTCGCTGAGCGAAAACGCTGAACGAGCTTGGGCCCGCACGAGAAGTCAAATCAAGATCAATCCGGTACCGAAAGCCGCTCGGCCCCCAACCCTCCGCCTTGGCGACGGCGAGATCAGGACGGCCGTCGCCGTCCAGGTCAGCAACGGCGCAGCCTTGGTCGCAAAACGAAGGTGCCATGAGCACTTGCTGGACGAAACGAGTCGGCGCACCTGAGGCCGACGCGGCCAATGCCCAAAGCGCATACAGCACCAGGATCGAACGGAGAAGCAACAAAGGCCGGCGGGCAGCATTCCGCTCCCCCATTCTCAGGAAGAGACTAACCAAGGGGTGGTTAAGACGGGCGGCTGAGTCTGGCGTGACGCCAACTCGCGGATCGAACATTGTGTTGAGACCAGGTCGAGTCCACATCGCTGTATGTCAGCTTCCGGCCCTGCAAGGTCGAGCGCGCTCTCGACACACGATCCTCTAAGCCAACAGGTAGAATTGTATAGGCATTGGATGGGAGGCTGTCAAGGGCAGTCACCGAGCGCTGAGCTTTATGCCGCATCCGAGGGGGATAATCGCAGGGCGGCCCGGGGGCCGGTTTCACAAGTGACATCCTGCGTCAGATGACCGGTTCGTGTTAAGGTGGAATTGTAATCCTGTTTCCTCTGGGCTGAGTGGTTTTGGTGACGAATCGGATGATACATAGCAAACCAGCGGAACCTGAGTCAGGCCGCTCGCGCGCGGGCACTGCAATTCGGGCTAGATTCGGCCGAGTTGACTGGAGGATCAATGGCCCCAAGCTCCTCCTTTTGGCTTGCATACTGCTCCTTGCGGGCATGCTGGCGGCGGGGCTCTGGCCGTTTCACTCTCCCCGGAATCAGGTGACGTGGCTCAGTGGTGGCAACGGCTTACAGTTTGGCCGTCATGGAGTGATCCTCGGCTCCGGCAAGTTCAGGGCTGCGCACGATCTGGCGGATGGCCCCTGCAGCCTGGAAATCTGGTTCGAACCGGCGCGCACTTGGGTCTCGGAGAGTCTGTTGTCCTTCTACGCTCCCGAACGCCGTCGACAATTCTCGCTACTCCAATCCACTACCGATCTTCGCCTGCAAAGTGACATTCTTGAGGAACACTATCAAACCCTTACGACGAGGCTGGATGTGGCGGACGTTTTCTACCAGGGAAAACTGGCGTTCGTAACCGTCACGTCGAAGGGAGGCCACACATCGGTCTATCTCAACGGCACGCCGGTCAGAACGGCCGCTGAGTTTCCGATCTCCAGTCGGGACTTCGCCGGTGAACTAGTGATCGGGAACTCACCCAGAGCCGGAGATAGCTGGCGGGGACAAGTACGAGGACTTGCCATGTATGACGATGCTCTCCCTCCAGCACAGGTCCGTCAGGACTTTGAGACATGGACTACGAAAGGGCGGCCGGACATTTCCGAAACTCACCAAGCCGTGGCGCTCTATTTGTTCCACGAGCGCACGGGCAGCGTAATTCACAACCAGGTGCCGTCCGGAACTGACCTGTGTATCCCGGACCGCTACCTGATTGTAGACCAGGCTTTCCTGCGCCCCTTCTGGGTGGAGTATTATCCCGCCCGGGGCTATTGGAAGGGCGTTGTGTTGATCAATATTCTAGGTTTTATTCCCTTTGGGTTCCTCTTCTGCGCGTACTTTTCCCTCGCCGGACGAATCAGCAGGCCCGCTCTGGTCACAATCCTGCTCGGATTCACGCTCAGCCTGACCATCGAATGCCTTCAGGCCTTCCTGCCCACGCGCGATTCCGGCACCACAGACCTCATCACCAATACCCTGGGGACTTGTATCGGGGTTTGGCTTTATCGGTGGAGTATCTGGAGAATCCTCTCGACGAGAATCTGGATGGGCATTGTGGGATTATAGCGCGGGTCCGCGCTATTCGAGCTTGAAGCGGGTTGAAGCCAAATAGTAAAGCCGGCGCCAAACCAGGCGGTTGATGGTGACGACCATCGCCGCCAGGAAGATTGTAGCCGCCAGGAGCAGGCGGGAGTTCCCGCTATCCGTGGCCTGGCTGATCAGCGCGCCAAGTCCTGTGGTGGCGAAGGTTTGCTTGCGAAAGTGAAAGTATTCCGCAACGATGCTGGCGTTCCACGCCCCGCCGGAGGCGGTGACCAGGCCGGTGATCAAGTAGGGAAAAATCCCGGGCAGGAGTAAGGTGCGCCAACGGTCGAAGTTTCCCAGGCGAAAGACACCGCACACCTCTCGAAGGTCCGTCGGAATAGCGCTGGCGCCGGCAATGACATTGAAGAGGATGTACCACTGCGTACCTAGCAGCAATAGAACAATCGAGCCGATTCCCAGTCCGCCGCCCAGCCGAATCAGCACCAGCAGGATGATGGGGAACAAAGCAGTGGCTGGCACGGAGGCGGCGATTTGGGCAATAGGTTGAGCGAACGCTGAGAGTCTAGGCCTCAGCCCGATGTAGAGTCCCGCCGGAATTGTCCAGAGCGCCGCCAGCAGGAGAGTCGCCTCGACTCGAAGGAAAGTCGCGCCGGCGCCCACCAGAATCTGTCCTATTTCGGAACTCGTGAGCGCCACCAGCATGCCGATCATCTTCGCCATCGCGTAAGCAACGCCGAGGAAGCAGCCAACCAACAGCGTCCACGCTGCCCATTTCCCTGCCCTGCGCCCCAGCCGCTGCTGAAATGCAGATGCTTCTGCTCGGGCAAAGAACAGATTCAAACGCTCGCGCAAGGGCCAGATTGACAGGCGGGCGGCAATAGGCAGGATCTTCGAGCGGCGCAGAAGATCGAGAACCGGAGAGCGCGGCGGGAACGCAGCTTCAACCTGCTCGAATTTGAACTTCTCGGCCCAGGCGATGGTGGGACACCAGATGACTTGGTCAACGAGAACGATTACCGCCACCATGGCGGCCAGCCCCCAGATAATGGCTCGCGTGTCTCCCGCATTGGCGGCGGTTTGAAGATAGGAACCAAGGCCGGGCAGGCGGAGGTCGCGATTGCCCAGGACGAACATCTCGCACGCCATCAGAAAGAACCAGGCGCCCGCGACCGACATCATGGAATTCCATATCAGCCCGATGGCCGCGTAAGGCAATTCCATCTGGGTGAACCTCTGCCACCAACTCAACCGGTAGATCATCGCGGCTTCCCGCATTTCGCGCGGAATGCTTTTAAGCGATGAATAGAAACTGAAGGTCATGTTCCACACCTGCCCGGTGAGGATCAGCACGATGCACCCCAATTCCACGCCCAATTGACGCGTGGGGAAGAGGGCAACCATTGCCACCATCACAGCAGGGAGAAAACTGAGCACAGGAATTGACTGGAGAATGTCCAGCAGCGGAACCATAAATCGTTCGGCCTTCGAGTTGTAAGCGGCAATATATCCGTACACAAAGGTGAACAACAGGCTGAGCAGGTACGCTATGGCGATGCGAATCAGCGAGAAAGCTGCGTACTTGGGCAATGCTGCGGGATGCAGTTGAATCTCAGCCTGAGTGTTGACTGGCCCAACTCCATAGCGGCTGAAGGAGAGCACGGCGTAGAAAATCGCCAGGCCCGTCAGGAAGATGGGAAGATCTCTTAAGAAGGATGAAACGCTGCCGGGAATGATCCCCCAGGGCGGAAGCGTGCGGGCGGCTTTTGCAGTTTGTGGCATTCGTTAGAAGGCTGAAGGCTAAAGGTTAAGGGCTAAAGGACGGACACGATCCACTGTCGTTTGGCTCTTGAGCTTTAGCCTTTTGCCTTTACCCTTTACGCGGGTTTCTCGTTCCCTACTGCCGCATGCAGCATCAGCCTGTCGCTTTCGGAATCGTAAGTGAAAATCTCCCCGTAGCGGCCCCAATTGAGCGCCGTGTCTATCTGCCGGTTAGCCTCGTCCTCGGACAAGTGCTCCTCGACCAGGTCCCGGAAGAATTCCAGCGGCATGGTGTGGTCGGACTTGCTGTTGAGGCCGCTGTTAATCTGCTGGAGCAGCGGGACGTTCGCAAGCGCAGCCTCACGGAAAAGGAGTTTTCGAGTGGAAATATCGGCTTGCGCGAACGCCTGTCCCTCGGGAGTGATCTCAACATCACCCTTGTCCGATTTGGCAAAAGCCAACAGGGTCGCGGCTTCAACGATGGGGACCAAGTCGGCAAAGTCCATCAAGAGTTTATCCGCCAAATGGTAAAGATCCTCTTTCTCGCCGTGGTCGTTCAGTAGTTCGAGCAGTCCGGCAATTGCGCCTGGGCGTGCATGGGGCAGCATCAGGGAAGGCTTCTTGGCCGGCCGGCTGGCGGCAGATAGGGGCGCGGCTTCCAGTTGCGGCTGCGTCATGAGTTTGTAGATGTAGTCCACATAGACAAGAAAATCGGCGGAAGTGTGGTCCCTGGGTTGGCGCAGAGGAACTCTGAAGTCGGCTCGGATTCTCGCCGGGTTGCTCCCCAGGACGATGATGCGGTCGGCAAGCAGGACTGCCTCCTCGATGTTGTGAGTCACCAGGAAGATGCTCCGCGTGGGCATCTTCCTCCCCAGCCACAGCTCCATCAGCTCACCGCGCAGATTCTCTGCCGTCAGTACGTCAAGGGCTGAAAAAGGCTCGTCCATGAAAAGGATTTCGGGCTCGACGGCCAGGGCGCGGGCAAAGCCCACACGCTGCTTCATGCCTCCGGAGAGTTCTTTGGGGTAGGCTGTCTCGAAACCCTTCAGTCCGACTTTATCCAGGGCACGAAGAGCGCGATGGTGGCGTTCGAAGTGCGCCATGCCCCGCGCCAGGAGGGGAACCTCAACGTTATCCAAAACCGTGAGCCAGGGGAACAGGGCGAAGCTCTGAAACACGATGGCGAGACTGGGGCTGCTCTCGCTGAGCGGTTCATCGTGCCAAAGGACTTTGCCGGCAGAAGGCGGGGTGAGTCCGGTGAGGATCCGCAGGAGTGTGGATTTGCCGCTTCCGGAAGGGCCCAGCAGCGCCACGATCGAGTCCGGCTCTACGGACAGGTCAAGGGGAGCGATGACCTGAATCTCCCTGCCGTCCGGCTCCACAAAGCACTTCTCAATCTGCGAGGCCGTAATAATGGGCTTCACCGCCGCCGGCGCACGCGCGACGGCCGCACCCAACGTTTCCCCGCGCCCTGCGGCGGCCCGCTCGCCGGAGAGTTCGTCCATCAAGTGCTGCCAGGCTTCCTCCGGCAGTTCGTCGAAGAACTGATGGCGCTCCTCGGGCCGAGTCTTGTCGATTATGGCGCGCAGGTCCTGTACCGTGCGGGAGTGGAGCAGGACATAAGAATGGTAGTACGGAAACTGGCCAACTAAGGTTGCAGCGTAATCAACCGGCAAAGCGCGAAACACGATCTGCTGCTCCTCGAAGGGAATGCGCATGACCGAGTCGGCAGCGGCGTCGGGATCGAGACGTTGGAGGAGCGCCACCGCCTGGTCAGTGCGTCCCTGGGACAAGAGTTCTTGCAGTTTGTCGGCAGCCGGTGGGTTCATCGAACCCATATTACCAGAAGCGGGAGTGGTTAGGAGTTAGGAGTCAGAAGGAGACCGACGCTCGGAAGGGCGGAGCTTCAGCCCCGCCTCCTAGGGACGCGGGGTTGACTGGGCCTTTAGGCACTGAAGCCGCATCGCTTCAGGGGCTAAAGCCCCGCCCTTCCGCTTCCTAACTCCTTCCGTTTTTTGATAATCTCGCCGATAATAGATAGTGAATGTTGTAGACTCGCCGTTTTTGAGAGAAACATGTCAACCAAAGGTCGTCCGGATCCCGAGCAACTGTTGCGCCAGCTTCAGGCCGAGGAGCAGTATTACCGATTCGGACGTCTCAAGATCTTCCTCGGTTACGCGGGAGGCGTGGGCAAATCGTTCCGCATGCTGGATGAGGCGCGGCGGCGGCGGGAACGGGGGGAAGACGTGGTGGTGGGTGCGATCCAGCCCAAGGCCTCGCCCGAAGTTGATGCTCTGCTGCAACGCATGCTCGTTATCCCGCAGGGCTACGTGGGCGGCGTACCCACGATGGACGTCGAGGCCATCCTGCGCCGCCACCCTCAAGTCTGCCTTGTGGATGGTCTTGCCTACGACAACCCGCCGGGCAGCGCCCATCCCAAGCGTTGGCAGGATGTCGAGCACCTGCTTTCAGTGGGCATCTCCGTGATTGCCACGGTCAACCTCCAGCACATCGAGGAACGGCGCGAGCAGGTGGAGAGGATTACGCACAAGCACGTGACGGAGACCGTGCCGGAGAGTTTCTTGCGCAATGCAGACGAAATCGAAATCGTGGATGCACCGCCCGATTTCTGTCTCCAGCGCGGTTCAATCCCCTCGTTTGTCACCGGCACCGGCTCCACGACGCTCTCGCCGCAACAGCTTTCGGAATTGCGGGAGATCGCGCTGCTGCTGGCCGCGGACGTGGTCGACTACCAGCTCGAAGCTTACCTGGTGCGGCATGGAATTCAGCAGCTATGGGGAACCCACGAGCGCATCCTTGTGTGCGTGTCCGCTTACGCTGACGCCGCCAAGATGATCGCCAGCGGAAGGCGCAACGCCGATCGATTCCACGGCGAGTTGTTTGTCTCCTACATCAATCGCCCGGACATTACGCCGGAAGAGAGAAGTGTGCTGGAGCGAAACCTGGAGGAAGCGCGGGCGGTCAACGCGCGAATCGAAGCTCTGGATGGAGAGGATGCGACGGACGCCATCATGGAGTTTGCACGCACCCACGGCATTACGCAGATCTTCATGGCGAACCGAATGAACACCAGTTGGTGGGATCGCATCTTTGGCCGGCCGCTCGACCACCTCGTCCGGGCGGCAGAGAATATTGACGTGAGAGTGTTTCCAGCATAGGATTCCGCGCATGTCCGACTCCCCTCATCGAGGCACCCTGAAAATCTTCCTGGGCTACGCAGCCGGCGTGGGAAAGACTTATCAGATGCTGGACGAAGCTCACAAGTTGAAGGACGAGGGCGTGGACGTCGTTTTGGGTTACTTTGAGCCGCACGGCCGCAAAGACACCATCGCCAAGGCCGAAGGCCTGGAAGTCATTCCGCGGCGCAAGATCGAGTATCGCGGAGCGGTGTTCGGAGAAACCGATGTGGAGGCCATCCTGCGTCGCCGCCCCCAGGTGTGCGTCATCGACGAGTTTGCTCACACTAATATTCCCGGTTCGGAACACGCCAAGCGCTGGCAAGACGTCCATGTCTTGCTGGACGCCGGGATCAACGTTCTGACCACCATGAACGTTCAACATCTGGAAAGCCTCAACGACCAGGTGTGGCAGTTCACGGGCATCCGGGTGCGCGAAACCATCCCCGATTGGGTGGTGAAGCAAGCCGACGAAGTGGTCATGGTCGACTTGCCTCCGCAGGCTCTGCTCAACCGTCTGATGCGCGGCGTGGTCTACACTCCTGAGAAAGCTCAGCAGGCGATGGAGAACTTCTTCAAGGAGTCGACTCTGGTCGCCTTGCGCGAATTGGCGATCCGCCAAACAGCGCATGAGGTCGATGTTCGCCAATCCGTTCAGGACGAGGCACAGGCCGCAGAGACGGGCGGGGAAGACCTTGGGTCGAATGTATCTCCACGGGCGCGCTCCCCCGAATGCATCCTCATCCTGATTACTGAAGACCCCTCTTCCGCAGCCCTCATCCGGCGCGGCAAGCGTGTGGCCGATTACCTGCAAGCGGAGTGTCTCGCTGTCTGTATCCTGCGCGATGGAAGCCTTCAGAATATCGCCGTAGCTCAGCGCGAGGCCGTCGAAAAGCACATGAACTTCGCCCGCAACTTGCACATTGAGCCCAGCGTGTTGCGGGGCGATGATGTAGCCGAGACCTTGGTTGACTTCGCCCGCTCCCACAAAGTCACACAGCTCTTCATCGCCCGGCCCCAACAAAAGAAATGGCCCCTGGCCTTCGGTCGCGGCCTGGTAGAACGAGTCGTCCGCCTAGCCCACGACATCCAGGTCACCATCGTCGCGGAGCGCCGCCGGTAGCGGACCTGGTTTTTGGGTCCGCGGCTGTGCGTCATCATCCGCACACGAGCCTCGCGGCGTAGGGGCGGTTCGCGCGCCGCCCCCACGGGCGTAGCCAACCGCATTCCAAATTTGAGATTCAAAATTCAGGAAGGGTCCAGGTTGGCGCATACATTAATTTGCGTGCATGCGCCAACCCGCGGTTTGTCGGTTGTGAAGGCGCTTAATACGCCCAAAATCCGTTAGGGGCGTTCGTGACACCCGTCACGGTTTGACCGGCAATTCCCACATAGACGTTGCGGCCGAAAAAGAACGGCACACCGAAGTCGAAGTAGTCCGTCGAGGGGCTGGTGCCGCTGTCACCGCCGAGGTCGTTGAACGCGGCGAAGCCGGTATAAAACAGACTATCCGCATTAGCAATGTTGAAAGTGACCGACCCCGTGGTGCCGTTGGTGCCGGCATTGGTGACAGTGAAACTGAGGGTCGAGGCCGGGCAGTACCAACCCGGGTTGTCCGAGCAGTCGATGCCGCCGAGGGTGGCGGAATCGAGGAAGTAGTAGGCGTTCGATCCGCTGTCAATGAAGCTATTGGCGTACTGGGTGCCGTTGTACGTGGTGGTGAAGTATTCATCTGGGGTTACGGCGTAAACCTGAGCGCTGCCCAGGGCGTTATTGGATTGTGTTCCGATACCGAAGGTCAGTGAGCCCGCCGCGGTGGCAGCCCCTCCTGACGCAACCGAGGGCACAGAGACCAGCACGCCGTTATTGTCTTGAGAAAAAAGCGCCACGGGGTTCCAAACCTGGCCCTTGGTGGTGGTGGTGGGCACGGAAGTAATCTGGCAACTGCCGCTGGGGCAGGAATAGTACATAGGGATCTCGTTTGACGCCGCGGTGCAGAGTGGGCCGCAATCCTGAATCAGGTTGGCTACCCCCAGGATGCCGTTTGCTCCCAGGGCCGACAAGCTATTGTAGTCTTGCGGGGTGCCGCTGCCGCCGGTACTGATGCAACTGAAGGGCACCGGATATTGCGGAGATTCGCTGATAATGTGGATGGACGCCGACGAGG
>Ga0326728_10008999_pt1 | contig 24315 bp, 21 predicted proteins | sample MB3enrmetagenome_FD_207602 | JGI IMG/M metagenome (GOLD analysis project Ga0326728, IMG submission 207602) | Lab enriched peat soil microbial communities from McLean, Ithaca, NY, United States - MB31MN | ecosystem: Environmental > Terrestrial > Soil > Wetlands > Peat | place: USA: New York... | reverse complement strand
ACCATGAGTTTGCAATGGATAGCGCGGCGACTGCACATGGGCAGTTGGACTTACGTTTCCAACCTGTTGCATGAAAAACGGAAACACTCAATTTGTGTCAATAGTGAGGACTGACACCGTCTTGACACCGTCTCTCCGCGGAAACACTCAATTTGTGTCAATAGTGAGCATCCCACGCGCGAGGCGGTTGGCAGGGGAAAATGACTTGCGTTGGTATTGGGTTGCGCGACCATTGGTCGCAGTGTCATTTCGGCGGAAGCTAAAGCCGGTTAGTCAGTGGTGCGGGTTATACCAGCCCGTCAGTGAGCATGGCTCCTCCGGTTAGCCGATGAAGGCGTTGGTGATGAGACGCGGCTTCACTGCCCCCTCAATCCCGTTTGAAAGAGTCTGGATTCTTTGTGCCCGGAGGCCGACCGGAGTGGCGCGTTTTATATCAACGCAACCAGAAGTCTTGAACCATGAAAACCGCTCCCAGTTCCCCTTCGGCCAAACGTCGGGCCCGCAATGCCCGGAAGCTCAAGCACCCGGGCGCCAAGGTGGCTACAGCCACCACGACGCCCAGCGCACCGCGTTCGCTCGACGAGTTGACGCCGGTGCATCGGCGTGCGGCGGGCATTGATGTAGGCAGCGCGGAGAACTATGTCGCCATTCCGGCCGATGGGTTGGAGGCGGGTCAATCACCGGTTCGAGTCTTTGGGGTGTTCAGCGCCGAGCAGGACGCCCTGGTCGAGTGGTTGCGCCGCCACCAGATCACCACCGCGGCCATGGAGGCCACGGGCATTTACTGGTTGACTCTTTATGACAAGCTGGAGGCCGCCGGCATCGAAGTGTACCTGGTGGATCCGCACGGGGTCAAAGCCGTGCCCGGACGCAAGAGCGATTGGCTGGATTGCCAGTGGCTCCAGAAGCTCCACACCTATGGGTTGCTGCACCGGGCCTTTCGACCCGACCCGCCGATTCGGCGGTTGCGCACCCTCACCCGTCAACGGGCTGAACTGGTGATTTGCGGTGCCACGCACTTGCAGCACATGGGCAAGGCGCTGACAGCGATGAACCTGCATCTACAGTTGGTGGTGAGCGATTTGCATGGGGAAACGGCGCTGCGGATTATCGAAGCCATTCTGGCCGGGCAGCGCAATCCCAAGCAACTGGTCCTGTTGCGCGATGAGCGGTGTCATAAAAGCACGGTGAAGGAGATGGAAGCGGGATTGACGGGCACCTATGACGAGGAGCAATTATTGGTGCTCCAACAGAGTCTGGATGCCTGGAAGTTCTATCAGAACCAGATGGCCCAATGTGACCAGCGGATGGAAAAGGTGCTGGCGCAAATCCCCACCGCCAAACCGGCAGCAACTCCGGCTCCGCCCAAGCTGGTCGCCGCGGCGGAGCCACCCCAGAAGGCCAAACGCAAACGAGTCCACCATGGTCCGAATGCCTCGGAGATTGATTTTACGCAAGTCCTGACGCGCATTTGCGGAGTCAACTTGGTCAAGGTATGTGGCTTGAACCTGTTGAGCGTCCTGATGCTGGTTGGCGAGATCGGCACGGACATGAGTCGCTGGCGCAGCGCGCGCGCGTTTTGCTCCTGGCTGGGATTGTGCCCGGCCTCCAAAATCAGCGGCGGAAAGGTGTTGAGCCGGCGCACCCGCAAGGTCAACAACCGGGCCAGCACGATTTTACGGCTGGCGGCGGTCGCCGTCGGCAAGACAGATACCTGGCTGGGAGACTTCTATCGCCGGATTCGGGCGCGACGCGGCGCGCCCAAAGCGGTGACAGCCACAGCTCGCAAGCTGGCGTGCATCGTCTACCATATGATCAAGTACGGGGACGAATTCGCCTGGCCGGACCTCCAACAATACGAGGCCAAAGCCAAAGCCCACCGGTTGCGACGATTGCGAAAAGAAGCCAAATCCTTTGGATTTGAACTCAAAGAATTGGAACAGGCCGCGTAAGTGTCATTTGAAAGGACTGACACCGTCTCTCCGTCTCTCCATCGCTCAACGATCCGCCCGTCATCGTGACCACCTCCGGGGTCAACACGACTTGGACATTACACAGAGGTAATTGATGGACATTTCGAGGTCTAACCAAGCCAACAAAATCTGGTTTTGTACCAGGATTATTGTCTATCTGTCTGTCGGCGCTCTGCTCTTCTTCGGTCTTATGCGCCGCAATCAGCCTTTAAACATCATTAAGTACCCTGTCAGCGTTACACGTCTTGCCATAAATAGTATTTACGACGACATCGCGAATGAGGCTCAACGTCAACCGGACTGGCTCGACTTGGCGTGGAGCAATTTCGGAACCAACGTTACAAAAGTCAAGACGCTAAATCACGATCTTTTTCATGACCGGTTCCCTCCGCTTCCACAAAGCGCCGTCATGACAGGACGCCCAGACCAGTTCTGCGATGGATTTGGCAATCCGCTATTATTCCGAATCTTGCGACGGACGAATGGCCCAGTTCTTAACTCCACGTTTGTAATCTGGTCTGCCGGACCTAATGGTATCAATGAATGGGGTGACGGCGACGATCTACAATATCCCCCGAATGCTCCCCAACGACCATGAAGGCATTGAAAGACGTCACCCATAGTTTGGTTCGATCTCCCAACACATCCGTGAACGGGGTCAGTCCCGAATGGCGCTTAATTAAGGCGTAAATCATTGCAAATCAACGTGATCCATGAGTGGTCAAAAATCACCAAACGTCAGTGTCGCCACGAATCTCCGAGTGAAGCCAATAAAGCGATTCCCGGGCCTTCCCAGCACGACTGGAAAGCGACTCGCGTAAGACTCTACAAATCAACATGTTAGGAATTAGATTCCTTAATTAAGCGCCATTCGGGTCAGTCCCGAATGGCGCTTAAATAAGGAACCGCCATTGTAACTCATTTGTTTTAAGGATGTTATGAATGGCGTGTTGGCGCAGCACTCGGAATATGTCGCTCCTATCGGAGCTAAATCATCCTTCTCGTTGTGGCTCTACAAAGATGCCGCGCCTACGGCGCCACGCCTTAAAATCGCGGGCGGGCTTGGGGCGGCGGCCCAGCGCCGTAGGCGCGATATATATGTAGAACCCAAAGACCAGAAATCCAAAGCCCCAGCGGGGCGGCATATTCGAAGCATCAGCATAACCTATTGTTAATCAATGATTTCCACCTTAACTAAGCGCCATTCGGGTCAGTCCCGCATAACCGCATATTTCCTATGTGCGGGGTCAAGCCAGGAATTCTGGATTGTATTCACTATTGCGTTTTCCGGGCTTGACGCCTGCCCCTGCCTTTGATTGACCCCTGCCTCGTGTGCGACAATAGGTGCCAATCGTTCATTTCGGAGAAGATTTTACCACGGATGGCGCGGACAACGCGGATGGTAGGGTCGTGTAGGCGAGACGACCGGACGCCTCGGCGAGGCGTCCCTACCTGGAATCCGTGCAATCAGCGAGGGTATCCGTGGTTCAATTGCTTTGGTTGCGGCTCGCCGGGCTGTGTATTTAGCGGACTGTTCCGAAGACGGTGAATTCCGCCACCGCCGGCTTGATGCCCCTGGGCCAGCCGGTGATCAAGAGCCGGACGCGCGTGCCAACGGCCGGAGCGCATGGGCGGTAATCAATGAGGAAATCATCCTGGCTGTCCTCGCGATTGACAATTGTCGTCCAGGTCGTCCTGGCGGTTTCCAGCTCCACGCGGTAACGGAACGGGCCGGGCATGACGCCCTTGGTCGTGTTCAAGCCCACGTCCCGCCAGATAACCCGCACCGCCCGAACTGTGGCCCCTGCCGGCAGCCGGCTGGTCAAAGTCGGCAGCGCATCGCCGTCGGCCGGCTGCCACCAGGTGCGCATGTCTTCATCCACGGCAAACCGCGGCTGCAGATTCTCGGCGGAGGTCGAACCGATGGTTTGCATGCCGGTGTTCAGCGGGAGCCAGCCGGTGTCGCCGGAGGCGGGCGCGCCCGCCGCGCCCGGCAGCCACTGCGGCGCCGATGTGGCCGCGGGGACATAGAGTTCGCCGCCGGCATCAATTTCCGCGCGATCCATCCCGATCCGCCGCTCAAAGGCATGCGCCACACCGGCCCGAATGGTGTAAAATGCGAACAGCTTGTCCTGTGGCCCGGCCACGATACAGCCGTGCCCCGTGCCCGTCACCAGGCCCGTGGTCATCCGCAGAATCGGATTGCGCTTTTGCGCCGTGAACGCTCCCAGCGGAGACTTGCCTGTGTAACAGCCCATGGCATAGGTGCGGTTCTCCGTGCCGGCCGCTGCAAAGGTCAGGTAGTAAACGCCGTTGCGTTTGAGCATCCACGATCCCTCGATCCAGCCAGCGCTTGGATCCTGGTTCCAATCGCCGACCGCTTCCCACGGCTGCTGCGCCGGTGAAAATTCGATCAGCCGCGCCGGGCTGCCCGCCACCCGCGTCGGATTTTGCGCGTCCAGTTCCACGCCCCAGATGCCGCCGGTGGCGGTGCAGCCCCAATAGAGAAACATCTTTCCCTCATCCGAGAACAGCATCGGGTCCGTCTGACCCGGAACCGCCAGCGTCCCGGCCCGCCGCGGCAAATTGATCCCGCCCACGGCCTCAAACGGTCCCAACGGCCCGGCCGCCACATAAAGCGGAGAGTCCGATGCGATGAGATAGAACTTCCCGCCGTGCTGGACCACGGTGGGGGCGTAGCCGGCATCCCGGATGTTCAGCGGATGATGCTGCCAGGTGGCGCCATTGTCCGCGCTCACCCACGCCATATCGCAGGACGGATACAAATACCATTTGCCGTCCAGCCAGAGTGCCGTCGGATCGGCCAGTTCGCGATATTGCTCCTTGTGATCGAGCAGCCATAAGGCGGAATCATCCGGGCGGTCCCCATTGGCGATGTCGCGCACCAACTTGCCAATGGGATAGTCCGGAATCGGGAGCGGATTGCAGTAGGTCGCGGTCTGGGCAGAGGCGCGGTTTCCGCCGCGGCCGGCCGCCAACAGCGCGGTCACGAGGATGAGGATTGTTCCCATGCAATGGAACCGTGAGAATTTGGCTTTCGTGGTTGTCATAAAGTGTCCAATTCATTCGCCCGCCGCGGCGTTTTCACCGTGCGTGACCTCTTCGAGGTGCTCCTTCTTTTTCAGGCTCAAGTACACCATGCCGCCCGCCAGGCTCCAAAAAAGGCTGCCGGCGTAGGCGAGCAGGGAAAGGGACAGGGCGATGGTTTTCAGGACATGGATTTCCGGCACCGCCAGCATCAGGACAAACAGGTTCTCCCGCACCCCCAGGCCGCTGGGAGTAATGGGCAGGGCGGAGATGCAGAAGATCATCGGGACAATGACCAGCCAGGCCCCGGAGGAGATGGAGACGCCCAAACCGGCGGACAGAACCATCATTTGCAGGACGCAGGCGACGTTGACCAGGAGGGAAAGGGCCAGGGTCTTGAGCAGGAAACCCCGGCTCTTGCCGAAATGCCGGCAGGCATCCAGGGAGCGTTCCAGCAATTCGCCCTTGGGCAGCTTGCGCAACCATTGGCGCGCGCGGGGAAAACGCCGGGAGAGGCCGCTCCAAAAGGCCACGCCCAGCACCACGCTGGCCCCGCCCAGCATCAGCAAAATCATCAGGGCGGGCGCGCCCAATTCCCGGCGGCGCCAGAGCAGGGAGGCGTTGGGAATCATCATCAGCGCGGCGAACAGGAGCATGGCCCACAGGCCGAGCAGCCGGTCCACAAAAACCGTGACCACCGCCTCCGCTTTCTTGTGGTGCGTTTCGCGCGCGGCGTAGAGGGCCTTGATCACGTCCCCGCCGGTGGAGCCGAGGAGGAAGGCGTTGAAAAACTGGGCGACGAAAGTAATGCCCGCGGCCCGGCCCCACGGCAGATGCAGGCCCTGCACTTCCAGCACCATCCGCCAGCGGGCCACGTTGAGGAGGATTGTCAATAATACGCACAACAGGGAGCCGGCCAGCGCCAGGGGCTGGACCTGGCTGAGGGTCTGCCACAACTCGTGCGGCCCGACCGTCCACGCTTCGCGCCATTGGGCCAGACGGCCCAGATGGTCCCAATCCAGGTGCCGGGCCAGGGCGGAGGCCTTGCCCGCGCTGAGGAAAATGGATTGGAAAATCCAGGCCAGCAGGAACGCGCACAGCCCCACCCGCCAGCCGATGCGCCAGGCAGCTCGAAGCCCCTTCATTCGTCACCCCAAAGCCGCCGGAGGTGGGCCACTCCCTGCCGGACCTCTTCCTCGGTCAGGCGCGGACTGAGCTCGAAGACTTTGATGTGCTCCGGCTTGACCAACGGTTTGAGCGCCGCAAAATCAATCATGCCCCGGCCCGGCGGGCAATGGTCGTGGCCGGGAAATTCCACATCATGCAAATGAAAACCCAGGACGCGGCCGGCCAGCGATTCCAGGTGCATGGCGTGGGAAATAAAACCCAGGTTCTCCTTGATCTGCGCGTGGCCGGTGTCGTGCCAGTAGCCGACGCCGGGGCGGTTGAATTCGCGCAGGAGAAAAGCAAAATCATCCTCCAGCGGGATTTCCTCCAGGGCGGCCCGGTTTTCGATGCCCAATTTAATCCCGCGCGCCTCGGCTTCGGCCGCCAAACGGCCCAGCATTTCCGTGGCGAAGTCCAGAGGCTCGGTCTTTTTCTCTTCGCGCTTTTCCATCAACTCGGCGCAGAGCTTTTCGTATTTGGGCGTTCCCTTTTGGCCGGCCTGGACCATGGCCAGCAGTTTCCCGGTGTATTCCTTCATTTCGATCTCCCCCAGGTGCAGCACGACCACCGCGGCCTGGAGGCGGGCGGCGGTCTCGAGGGTTCTGAGGGTGTGACGCCAGGCGTTCTCGCGCTCGCGGGGGTTGGGGGAGGTGAACTTGTAAAGATTCGGGGCGGCGTGATTGACCCCCATGGGAAGGGGACAAAAATTGTGGAGCGAGGAGATTTTCATTTCGCCCGCGTCCACCGCCTCGATGATTCCGGGGAGCAAACTGACCCGGATGCCGTGGCTCAGTTCCGCGCGGTCGAAGCCGAGGGAACGGATTTCCCGCAGCATGGCGCGTCCATCGGTATGGCGCTGGGAATTCCAGCAACTGGAAAATGAATACATGCCAGGAAGCCGGGCGCGGCCCGTTGGCGGCGGCGCCCGGCGGTGAGAATGCCAAACAAATCACATATCGGCGTAACGGGCGGTCAGCATGGCGGAAAAGCGGGCGGCCTTGGTTTTGCGCCGCTTGCGCTCGCTGGGCTTTTCAAAGTGCCGGTGATTGCGCACCTCCTTGAGCGTGCCCTCGCGATCTATCTTTTTCTTCAGCCGGCGCAGCGCCTTGTCCACCGGCTCGCCTTTTTTGAGTCTTATTTCGGTCAAAAAATCTCACTTCCTTTCCGCGTTGGCGCGGGGCCTTGCCTGCCCGCGCGCTCTAAAATGTTTCATGGCCGGATACCATGCTTGTACCCGGCCCCGGTGTCAACCGGCAAAAATGCCAAAAAAACAAACGGGAGGTTGCATTTCACTTTTTTGGGTTTTCTTTCTTAATCATAATCTTAATCTTGCTCTTAATCTGTGCGCAGAAGGCAGATGAGATTAAGATTAAGATTACGAGCAAGATTAAGAGGGGAACCCAAAAATGTGAAATGCGCCCCAAACCGGAGACGGCTCCGGGAAAGGCTTGACAAACATTGGTTGTTGTTGCCGTCTGATTTCCCAATAAAATAAATGATCCGCAAAAAATCCAACTCCAACCCTTCCCCCAGGCCGCCGGCCGGCCCGGTGGGGGATTGCGCCAAAACCGCGCCCGGCCCGCGCGTGGAACTTCTCGCCGCCATCGCCTTGAGCCTTTGGATTCTCTTTCTGCACGGCTTGTTCCTTTTCCACGCCGGCCCGCTTTGGCGTGATGAAGTCGGAACCATTGATTTTGCTGCCATGCCCACTCTGTCCGCCCTTTGGCAGCATCTGCAGTACGACAACTTCCCGCCGCTCTTCGTCGGCGTGGCGCGGGTGTGGACACTGGCCGGATGGTCCGCCGATTTCAGCTATCGCCTCCTCGGTTTTCTCGTCGGCGCGGGCACGCTGGGCGTCCTGTGGTTTGGCGCCCGCGCAGGCGGGGCCGGAGTCCCCCTGCTCGCCCTGGCCCTCTACGCCGTCAACCCGCTCGCCGTTCGCGTGGGGGATTCCATGCGCCCCTACGGGCTGGGGTTCGCCCTGAACCTGCTCGCCTTGACGCTGATTTGGAGATTCGTGGAAAACCCGCGCGGGCGAACCTGGTTTTGGGCAACCGTGCCGGCCGTTCTGAGTGTGCATTGCCTCTACCAAAGCGCCTTCTTCCTGGCCGCATTCTGTCTGGCGGGCTGCGCCGCTGCCCTGGGCCGCCGGCAATGGAAAACCGCCGCGCAAACCGTGGCGATCGGCGGCGTTTCCGCCCTCTCCCTGCTCCCTTATTGGGGGAATATCAGCAAGGCCCGGGATTGGCAGGGGACCAACGTGCATCCCGTCCGTCTTCACGAAATTGGGAGCACACTGGCGAAGGCCCTGAACGCTTCCGGCCCCTGGCTGGTCTGGTTTTGGGCGGGACTGGCTCTGCTGGCCGTCGGAACAGCCCTCGTTCTGGCGATTCGGGCGCGAGTGTGGAAGATGATTTACTTTGGCGCCGCCCTGGTGGCCGCCACGCTCTGTTACGGGCTTTTTCTCCAAAAAATCGGACTGCAACAGCGCACCTGGTATTTCCTGATCCTCCTGGGGCCGGCGGCTATGGCCATTGACGTCATCCTCGCCGGCCTTGCCGCCCGGGCGATCCGTCTGGGGCGGGCTTGCCTGGCCCTGCTCCTGGCGGCCTCTTCCATTCCCGCTTGTTACGCCGGCGCGCAAATCCGCCAGTCCAATGCCGACCTGGTGGCCGAGACACTCAGACGCCAGGCCCGCCCCGGCGATTTGATCCTGGTTTCGCCCTGGTATTACGGAGTCGCCTTGCAACGCTACTACACCAACCACTTCGACACCGTGCCGCCGGTGGCCGAGCTTCGCATCCACCGCTACGACCTGATGAAAAAACAAATGCTGGCTGAAAACCCCATCGGCCCGCTCCTGGAACAGGCCCGGCAAACGTTGCGTTCCGGCCATGTCTTTTGGGTGGCGGGCGACTTCAGCTTTCCGCCGCCCGGCCAGCCGCAACCGCTTCTTCCCCCCTACCGCGAGGACATGGTCATGGACGTGCCTGGGGCGCACTACTGGTCCAGTTGGATGTTCCAGTTTTCCCAGATGGTTCAGTCCCACTCCACTTCCGGCTTTCAGGTCGAGCTTTCCGTCCCCGGCGGCGGCGCCATCAACCGCGAGGAGGACATGCTCCTGTTGCAGTTCAGCGGATGGAAAGAATAACCTGCCGGGCGCGCCCGCGAATTGGCCGCTTGTCTCCTGGCCGGCCGTTGCCTCGCGCCATTCTGGGTGTGCGCGGGCGGGGGTGCATTCCACTTTTTTGGGATGTTTTTTCCTAATCTTAATCTTAATCTTGTTCGAAGAAGGCGGGGCGGGATTAGGATTAAGATTAAGATTACGAGGGGAAACCCAAAAAATGAAATGCGCCCGCGGGCGGAATCGGCCCCATTTGCCGATTGACAACCTCCGGCGGGTCTGCCACCATGCCGCCGGAGTGGGAGTGGGAGCGAAAAACCAGTTTTTCCTCACTCACACAGCGTCCCAATTGAGCGGCGCCAAACAACGAAATTCCCATCAGTCTATAAGGAAGCACACTATGAAAAAACTCCTCAGTATCGGGGTGGCGGGCCTCATGTTCCTGGGCGGCATCGCGGCGGTGTCCGCCCAGCCGGCCGGGCGCGGCGCGGCGCGCGGCCCTTCGTTCCAACAGCAGCCGCCCGTCTTGCCGCGGAACAGTGATTGGATGTACGACCGATCCGGCTTTCCCCCGGCCTACACCAACGGAGCGAAAACCCTGCCGTTGATCTCGGTCAAGGGGAACAAGTTCGTGGACCCGGACGGAAAGACCATCTTGTTTCGCGGGCTGTGCATCTCCGACCCCGACAAGATCGCCATCGAGGGACACTGGGGCCGGGACCATTTCGTCAAGGTGAAGGAAATGGGCACGATGCTGGTGCGGATTCCCGTCCATCCCATCTCCTGGCGGGAGCGGGGAACGGCGGAGTACCTCAAGCTGCTCGATCAGGCCGTGGGGTGGTGTACGGAGCTGGGGATGTACGTCATGCTGGACTGGCACTCCATCGGCAACCTGGGGTTGGAACGCCTCCAGGATCCGATGTATCAAACCACCAAATGGGAAACCTATAACTTCTGGGACATCATGGCCAGGCATTATGCCGGTCACAACACGGTGGCCTTCTACGAGCTTTTCAACGAGCCGGCGATAGACAAAACCGGCAACGGACAACGATTCGGCACTTACCCGTGGGAGGATTGGAGGAAGATCTGCGAGGAGGAGATTGCCATCATCCGGGCCAAGAATCCCCAAGCCATCCCGATGGTGGCTGGCTTCGACTGGGCCTACGACCTGACCCCGGTGCGCAACAGCCCCATCAATGCCGAAGGAATCGGCTACACCGTCCATCCCTACGCCAATAAGCGCCCGCAGAACCAATGGCTCACCAAGTGGGAGGATGATTTCGGCTACGTGGCCGACAAATACCCCGTCATGGCCACGGAGTTTGGCGGGTTCGCGGCCCCGCCGGGCGCGCCAGTGGCCGAAGGAGCCCGCCGGGGCGGCGGCGGCAACGCCGCCTACGGGCCGGCCATCATCAAGTACCTCGAAGGCAAGGGCATTAGTTGGACGGTGTGGTGCTTCGATCCCAATTGGGGCCCGACGCTCATCAGCGACTGGAACTATACCCTCAATTCATCCGGCTTGTTCGCCAAAGCGGCCATGGCCGGCGAGATCAAGTAACGCGGCGCCACCGCCAGCGCCGGAAGAGGGTTCGCCTTTCTCGTTTTTCTTCCCGCCAACAGGAACCCCCAAATGGGCGCGGAGGAGGACCAACCCAAGCGAAGGTCACCTGCCCCATGCAGGCACGATAAGGGCTGGATCAACAGGTTTCAGCCAGACGCTCGCTCCGGCAGGACCGCCGCCTCCGCCTGGCGGCGGGATGACAATCAGGTAATCCCACCAGTCAGCAATGGCATTGGCTAAATCTCCTCCCGCGTAATGCCGGTTCCGGCCCATGGGTGTGTTGTCCGAATAGGCTTCATGCCAGGTGTTCGGGTCGTACACCTCAAAATACGTCATGCTATCCACAACGCGGTAGCCCTTGGCCACGATAAAGTGCCCGCTCGCGTAGCTGTAAAACCGGCCGACTCTATGGGCGCTGGTAAAATCTTCCGCAAGATAGGCGGTATCAATGCAGAGGATAACCAGGTTGCCCTGGCTCAACAGCCCCATGAGCTGGTTGGTCCCTGTAAAAGAACTGGTCGTATTCGGAATGGAAAACAGGTTCAAATAATTGATGACGTCGGAGGTGTACCACCACCCGCCGCCCTCATAATAGGTGTTGCGGGCCTCTTCGGCTGTATTGGTGAAGCCCTGCTCATACCATTTGATCCCCATGGTCACGGAGGATGGTCCGCAGTTATTGTCCGCGCAAGGGCCCGTGTCCGCTTGATCAATGAACCAATCGTAGGCACGGTCGGTGTGAGCATAGGAGCCTTGAACGGCTCCCAATCCCCAGTTGCTCAGAAAGGGTGTTTCGTAATAATAATTCCAGTCGTACCAGAATGTGGCGTTGGTGAACTCCAAAATCCTGTAAAACCCCTTGGTTCCCTGCCCGGGAGCCAGGACGCTGGTCAGGCTCCCTGTCGCGCTCACCAGCGGAAGGGTGTCGCTCCAGAACCTGCTGCCAATGCCTGCCTGTGCTTGAACCTGATATGAATAGCCGCTGGTCGTCTCGAAGAGCAAGCTCATCTGGCCGTTGGTCGCTGCCGCGCCAACCACCATGCCTCCGGCTCCAGCTCCCTGAACGTGTGTCAGACTCGCCAACTCCACGCTCAACGCCAGAAGGACTTGAATATAGCATTTCATGGGTTTGTTCTCTTGTTTGGCCCGGGTGTTCGAATCCCGCGGATGACGTTTGCGGGCCTGGACAGGAAAGGGGCCGTTCCGCATGATCGCATGCTAATGTTTGGTCTTCGGGGCCTGTGGCATAATCCGCGTGTGATTTTTGGTTGGTTCAGGGTTTTTGCAAGTTTTTTTCTTTTTCCTGACGGATTTCGAAGGGTACACCCAGAATTCGGAATTACAATTGCCGAACTCTCATAAGAGCCGATGAATTTCGGCAGGCGTTCAATCCAAAACTCGACATTGCAAAACAGCTTGGCCGTTGAATCGGCATTTTCCGGCGTTTTCCCCTTGACAATCCGAGCTTACATGCTAATCTTTCGGCGTGAGGGCAAGGCACGGAGAGCCAGGCGGCGCCGGGGGGGAAGGCGGGATTCCCCCCGGGGATCACTTTGCCTTTGTCATTTCCCCCGGCCCCAAGCATTACATACTCTATTAAACTACTATGCTTTATGATTCCATCACGGCATGAATGCCTCTTTCCGCTGGTTTTGGCCGTTTTTGCGGAAAATCGTCTCAAGTGCCTTTCCATGAATAATTTACGCGCACAACGGGGCTTTTCCAATCAACTCTAATCAAGGCAAATCAAGATATTATTTTAACCGGAATGACCGCCCATCCATCACTCCAATACTCTGCCGATTCGATCTGGTTTTCGGATTTCGCGACTCAAAACCATCCGCAATTTGCCGGGGCCTTCATGAATTGCCTTTGTTCCCTTGCCGGAGCGGGGCCTGTGCGGTAACTATTAGCCGGAGCTTATGAAAACCAAAATCCTGGTGGTGGATGACGAGCCGGACGCGCGGGAGTTGATCGAAGTCAATTTGAAGGGCGCCGGTTTCGATGTCCTCACCGCCGCCGACGGCCGGCACGCGCTGGAAAAAGCCCGCGCCGCCCTCCCCGCCTGACCCCATGAGCCATCCCAAAACCAGCTCGATTGAAGTCCAGGGAACGGTCGTGTCCATCCTCTCCGGCAAAGACGGCGATTACATCTCACTCACGGACATGCTGAGGGCGAAGGACGGGGAGTTCTTCATCTCCGATTGGCTCCGAAACCGCAACACGGTCGAGTTCCTCGGCATCTGGGAATCCGTTTTCAACCCCGGTTTTAATTACGGCGAATTCGCCATAATTAGAAGTCAGGCTGGTCTCAACAGTTACAAGATCAGTGTGAGGGAATGGGTTGAAAAGACCAAGGCCATCGGCCTCAAAGCCACTCCGGGCCGATATGGCGGCACCTTTGCCCACCCTGACATTGCCTTCGAGTTTGGCATGTGGATTAGCCCGGAGTTCAAAATCTACCTAGTCAAGGAATTCCGCCGCCTCAAGGAGGACGAAAACCGGCGCCTCTCGCTGGCCTGGAACCTGAACCGCACCCTTTCCAAGCTCAACTACCGTATCCACACCGATGCCATCAAAGTCCACCTCATCCCGCCAGAGGTCACGCCCGCGCAGGCCGCCATCACCTACGCCACCGAGGCCGACCTTTTGAATGTGGCCCTGTTCGGCCAGACGGCGCAGCAATGGGGCCAAGCCAATCCCAATCTCGAAGGCAACATGCGCGACTACGCCACCATCGAACAATTGCTGGTGCTGGCCAATATCGAAGGCATGAACGCCGAGTTCATCCACATGGGGTTGCTCCACGGCCAACGACTACAGCGCCTCAATCAGATCGCCATACGGCAGATGCAAACCCTCGCCCAGGCCGGCAATCTGCGCCGGCTTGAGCCGCCGAAAGGCAGCCAGCAATGAAGCGGAGCCGCACAACCGCCGCGCCACCGGGGGCAAACCAGAAGGGTTGCTTGCCGCTGCCGATGGCGTGCGGTAACTATTAGCCGGAGCTTATGAAAACCAAAATCCTGGTGGTGGATGACGAGCCGGACGCGCGGGAGTTGATCGAAGTCAATTTGAAGGGCGCCGGTTTCGATGTCCTCACCGCCGCCGACGGCCGGCACGCGCTGGAAAAAGCCCGCGCCGCCCTCCCCGCCCTGGTCGTGCTCGATGTCATGCTCCCCGAGGTGGACGGTTTGGAGGTCTGCAAGAGCCTGCGCCACGATCCCAAAACCGCCTTCATCCCCATCATCATGCTTACCGCCCGCGCCGCCGAGATTGACCGCGTCGTCGGCCTGGAACTGGGGGCCGACGATTACATCACCAAGCCTTTCAGCCCCCGCGAACTGATCCTCCGCGTCAAGAACCTCTTGAAGCGCCAGACCGCCCCGTTGGAAGCCGCCCAGCAGATTTGCTTCGCCGGCCTGGTCATTGACCGCTCCCGCCACAGTGTCACCTATAACGACAAACCGCTGGACCTGACCCTGACCGAGTTCAAACTGGTCACCGTCCTGGCCGAGCGCAAGGGCCGCGTCCAGTCCCGCGAGCAGCTCTTGAAAGACGTCTGGGGCTACAACACCTTCATTGACACTCGCACCGTGGACACCCACATGCGCCGCCTGCGCGACAAACTGGGCGAAGCGGCCAAACTCCTGGACACCGTGCGCGGCGTCGGCTACCGGTTCCTGGCGCCATGAGAACCCGCCGTTGAAATCATGTCCTGGCCCCTCCTGATTCCAGCCCTGGCCGCCTGCGCCGCGCTGTTCTGGTTCCAGCACTGGCGGCTGCGGCGGCGTTTTCACGAAGAGCTGGCCGGCGCCGGGCGCGACTTTGCCGAGAGGTTTGCCCGGCAGCAGCGCGAAGCCGAGGCCCGGTCCCAAGCCCGCCAGCAAACCCTGTTCAACAGCATGATCGAAGGCGTTCTGTGGCTCGACGCCGAGGGCCGCGTCCAGTGGGCCAACGATTCCCTGCGCAAAGGCTGCGGCCTGGCCGAAAACCTCCGCGGCCAGACCCTCATGGAAGTCTTTCGCTCCCACGAACTGGCCGCCCTCTCCGAGCGCCTGCCCCGCGAGAAAATTATTTCCGGGGTCGAACTGGACCTCCAGCGCGGCGACCGCCGCTCCTGGCAGATCAGCGCCGCCCTGGTCAGCGACCCCCCCGGCGGACCGCAGGGCCAGCTCTTTGTCTTCCACGACGTCACCCGCCTCAAGCAACTGGAAAGCATCCGCAAGGAATTTGTCGGCAACGTCAGCCACGAATTGCGCACCCCGCTTTCCCTGATCAAAGGGTTCGCCCAGACGCTCCTGGACGGCGCCCTGCGCGATCCCGAACAAGCCGCGCGCTTCCTCCAAAAAATTGACAAACACTCCGACCGCCTCCTCTTTCTTATCGAGGATTTGCTCGCCATCTCCCGCCTGGAATCCGGCCAGATCGCCCTCAACTTCCAGCAGGTCAGCCTGCGCGACACCGCCCAGCGCGTGGTGGACGACCTGGCCGCCCCGGCCGCCGCGCGCCGGGCCGCGCTGGAGAACCGCATCCCCGCCTCCCTCTCCGTGAGGGCCGACGCCGACCGTTTGTCGCAAGTATTTTTCAACTTGACAGAAAACGCCATCAAATACGGCAAGCGCGGGGGCCGCGTCATCCTCGACGCCCGCGAAGCCCCCGGGCAAAAGGCCGAGGTCTCCGTCTCCGACGACGGTCCGGGAATACCCCCCGAGGCCATCGGGCGCATCTTCGAGCGGTTTTACCGGGTGGACCGCGCGCGTTCCAGCGAGAGCGGCGGCACGGGCCTGGGCCTGGCCATTGTCAAACATATTGTTCAGGCCCACGGCGGCGAGGCCGGGGTCAAAAGCGAGCCGGGCCGGGGCGCCTCCTTCCATTTCACCATTCCCCGGTCCGCCGGCCCCGCCCCAAAATGAAAGGCCCTCCCTGTAGCGGCGGTCTGCGACCGCCGCAAATCAATGAGTCATTCCTGGGCGCGGGCCGCGAATCCATCTTCTCAATCGGTGGTGATCTCCATCATCGCCTTTTCCAAATCCAGGCGGAGTTGCTCGCGGGCCTCCGCCGTCGCGTCGCGCGGCACCCAAATCGGACGGCCCCAGCGCAATTCGCAGCGGGCAAAGGGCAGCGGGATTTGAAATTTGTCCCAGCTTCGGCAGGTAATTTTGCGGCGGGTGTAATTGGACATCGGGATAATCGGCCGGCCGGTCAATTGGGCCAGGTGAAGGATGCCCTCCTGCACTTGGTAGGCCGGGCCGCGCGGACCGTCCGGCGTGATGGCCACGTTGTAGTTCTTTTCCATCCAGGTGGTTGCTTCCAACAGCGCCTGCGGCCCCCGCCGGCTCGTCGAACCGCGGATCGCCACCACCCCGAACGGTTCCACCAGGCTGGCAAAAAACGCCCCGTCCCGGCTGGCGCTGATCATCGCGCACAGGCCGGCCGCCGGCCATTTCTCGCGCACAAAATCCCCGTTGGCCGACATGGCCAGCGCCAGACGGTTGTGCCAGGTGCAAAAAATCACCGGCCCGGGCACCACGGGACACGCCTCCCCGTCCTTCCAATGGCAGCGCCAGGTCCTCATGAACAGTCGCAGGACGGCCAGGACCGCCGCCGCCGCCGCCTTGCGCCGCCACGACAACTGGCGCGGCACAACCGGCCCGCCGGCATTCTGGTTTGTGGACACCGCCATCACCCGCCTTTTTTCAACGCCGCCCGCACCAGTTCCTCCACGCCCGCCTCCGCCCCCAAAACCGCCGCCGCCGCGCGCACCGCCTCCTGCGCCTCCGCCTGTTTGTACCCCAGCGCCATCAGCGCCAGCGCGGCGTCGTTGTTTCTTTGTTCGCCGGCGGAAAGCGCCCGTTGCGCGCTCCCCGCCTCCAACACCCCGGCCGCGCCGATCTTGTCCTTCAATTCCACCACGATCCGCTCCGCCGTTTTTTTCCCGACGCCGGAAATCTGCGACAGTATCTTGACATCGCCGCCCGCCACCGCGCCGCGGAAGGCGGTGACATTCATCCCGCTGAGAATGCCGAGGGCGATTTTCGGCCCCACGCCGCTGACCGTGCTGATGAGCAGCCGGAACAATCCCCGCTCCGCCGCGCTCATAAAGCCGTAGAGCACATGCGCGTCTTCCCTGACCACCAGGTGCGTCAACAATTTTACCGGCTGGCCCGGCGCGGGCAGCTTGTCGAATGACGACAGGGGGATCAGCGCCTCATACCCCACGCCGTTGACCTCCACCGTCACCTGCGTGGGCAGCGCCTCGATCAATTTGCCTTGCAGAAAAGTAATCACACGCCGGCTCTTATCCGGGCGGCCAGCCCAGCCCGCGTCCGCCCAGGATATGGCAATGCAGATGCGGCACCGTTTCGCCGCCGTCCCGGCCGTTGTTGATCACCACCCGGTAGCCGCTTTTGTTCAGTCCCAATTGCCGGGCCACCTCGCCCGCCTTGAGCAGCAGGTGGCCGAGCAGCTTTTCATCCTCCGCCCCGGCCTCGGAGAGCCGGGCGAGGCTCTTTTTGGGAACGATCAGGACATGGGTTGGCGCCTTGGGGTTGAGGTCGCGGAACGCCAGCACCGCCTCATCTTCATAGACAATGTCCGCCGGGATTTCGCGCGCGATGATTTTCTCGAAAATATTCTTGCTCATAATGCTTGTCGGCCCCCGCCCCGGAAGCCGGCGCGCCCCGGCATCAAACTGCCCCCGTTCCGCCGTCCCTGTCAACCTCCGCCGCCGCTCTGAAACGGCAGGTCATCCTCTCCCGATCCTTATGAGCTATATTTGCAGCAACCCTTTGACTCTTTCCATCCCGGCTTGCGTTTTGGCCAGGAGGCCGGGGAGATCGTCTGGACTGAGTCCGAGCGCCTGCAAGGCGGCGGCCAGGGATGCCCAAACGTCGGCGCCGGCCAATTCCTCGTTGAAAAGGTGATGCGCGAGGATGTCCCCGGCCTGGACGGCGGCGGCCAGCCGCTCGTATGGCGCCGCGTCCTCAAATTGGTGGTGATGACGAACCGCGGCGACGACATCCGGCGGCAAATTCCAGCGGCGCATCAATTCACCGCCCAGTTCGGCATGGTCCATTCCAAAAGCGGAGCGTTCCATAACGGCCAGCGCCACCCCTTGTTCTCTTGCCAGTTGGAATAATCTCGCATAAGGCTCGCCTTCGACCGAAGCCAGCGCCAGCTTGCCAATGTCGTGCAACAACCCCGCCGTGAAAGCCGCCCCCTTTTCCTGCCCGGCCTCCTCCTCCACCACCGCAGCCGACACTGCGGCAGCCACCGAATGACGCCATAACGACTCCACGTTCACACCCCGGTCCGCTCCCTCCATGCGTTTGGCCTGCGCGCCAAAGAGGGTCACCACCAGACAATACACCTGGTAGAACCCCAATCTGGAAACCGCCTCAAAGATGTCGCCGGGCGGCTGTTCGCCGGCGAAACAGGCGCTGTTGCACATCCTCAGGATCTGGGCCGTCAGGGAAGGCTCGTAGCTGATCAGTTGCACAACCTGGTCCACATCCCGGTCCGGCTCCCGGAAAAGCGCCATCAATTCGGTCACGAGCGTCGGGGCGGGAGGCAGACTCGCCACGCGATCCAAGTAGCGCCCGGCTGGATTCAAAGTCTGTGAACGCGAGTGATGGATCTCCTCCGTCACGGTATTCAGGTAGTCTTTGTCTGGATGGGCGGAGTTCATTGGAATGAACGGCCAGTTTCGCGGAACCGGGACGCAACGGCCCCCGCCGGCCGAACTTCTCCTTCCAACGAACCCACGCCCCCTTGACGTGTTTTGATATTCATGCTGACCGCGTGTTCAGAATTGAAACTGTGTTTCGAGCCGCCATTGTCATGGCCTCGGATGAATTATCGGCATCCCCGAGCAAAACTTTAACGGCTCCCGGGCCGTGAACCGCTACTGCCGTTTGGCGGTCAAGGTCAAGGTGGCCGGAGTCAAACCCGGCGAGTTCACCGTCAGGTGGATCGTTCCGGGAACCAGGCTCGATTGAATAACGATCAGCGCCTTCCCGTGGTGAGCCTTCCGGCTGGTTGCTTTGAAAGGCCCATTATTCATAAAGTCGCCGCTGGCAATGCCAATGTTGCGCCCCGGGCCGGTCATGGTGAACTGGACCGTGTTGTTGGCGGCGAAAATGGGGTTTTTGTCCGCATCCACTATGTCCACTTCGATGCAGGAGACATCATTCCCATCCGCGTAGAGGGTGGTGCGGTCAGGCTTGAGCAGGAGCTTGGCGGGCGCGCCCGCGGTCTTGATGCTGTCCACGGCGACCTCTTTGCCGTCTTTCATGCCAATCGCCTTGATCATCCCGGCTTCCCACGGGACGTTCGTCCATTGCATAATCCCGGTCTTGGCGAAATCGCTCGCTTTCTTGGTCCCGATCTTTGTGGAATTGACGTAGAGATCCACGGTTTGGCAATTGTTATAGGTCACCACGTTGACCGGCCCGGTCTGGTTCCAATTCTCGGCCAGATTATTCGCGCCTCCTCTCCCCGCGCCATCGCCGATGGCGATATGCACCATGGGCTTGTCACCCCACTGGCTTTGCATATAATAAAACCACGACTTGCGGAAGATGCAGTTATCCAGGAAGCCGCTGGTGCCGCCCAGGCTGTTGCGGGACTCGCCCAGATAATCCACGCCCGTCCACAAATGATGACCTATGGTATAATTGTTGCTCCTCACCTCGTACCATGTCGGACCGCCGGAGCTGCGGGCCAGGTACGGGTCTTGTTCGGTGCCGACCAGGATGGCATTGGGATTGGCCCGATGAATCGCGGGGAACAGGAAGTCCTGGTAATTGACACCCACCACATCTTCGACCTCGGCGAGCCGGCCCAGACCGGGGGCGTCGCTCCACCCGGAAACGGACGCATGGGTGTAGGGACGGCTGCTGTCGAGCTTCTTGGCAAACGGAACCAAGTATTTCAAGGTGTCGAAAATGTAAGCCGGCACCTTGCCTTCAGCCAAAACTTCATTGCCCAGACTCCAGATCACAATGCTGGGATGATTCCTGTCCCGTTCAATGAACCCGGTCAGGTCCTTTTGCCAGACCTGGTCAAAATCCGCATAGAAGGAACCCGCGTTGGTCCGGGCCCATTTGTCACAAAATTCATCCATGACCATCATGCCCAGTTGGTCGCAATAATCGTAGAATTCTGGGGCTTGCGGATTGTGCGACGTGCGGATGTCGGTGCATCCTGAAGCCAGCAACTCCTTTATGGCCCGTTCCCACATCGCATCCGGCACGGCGGCCCCGGCCGGAACCAGATCGTGATGAACGCACACGCCCTTCAACTTCATCGGAACGCCGTTCAGGGTGAAACCCTCGGTGGCCGAATACTTCAGCTCCCGTATGCCGAACGGGGAAATATAATCATCGGTCGGTGTCCTGTTGTTCAGAATCCTGGAATAGGCATAGTAGCGCACCGGGGTTGACGGCGACCAGAGTTTGCAGTTGGAAAGCGACAGCGTCTGCACGCAGGTGTTGGTGCTGTTCGCCTCGACCGTAATGGGTGTGGAAACCTTCTGCAGGGCCTTGCCGGCTTCATTGTAAATCGTCGTTTCCACATTGCGCGTTTGCGCGGACGCGAGATCATTCGCCACGTCGGTCTGCACCTTGATCTGCGATTCGGCCACCCCAACCATGGGTGTTGTAACTGCTGTCCCCCAGTTCGGGATATAGACCTTGTCGGTCGCGATGAGCCACACATGACGATAAATGCCGGTCCCGGAATAGAAGTGCGAACGGCGGCTGGTCACGTTGTCCACAAAGACCGCCAGCACATTGTCGCCCGTGGCATTGAGGTGCGGCGTCAGATCGCAACAAAAGCTGATATACCCGAATCGCTGGTTGCCGATCTGAGTGCCGTTCAAGTAGATCTTCGAGTCCTCATAAACTCCGTCAAACTGGACGATGACCTTCTTCCCCGCAAACCCTTTAGGAAGAGTGAAATGTTTCCGGTACCAGCCCATGGCGCCGGGATCGCTATTTGTCGTGCTGACCAGCGTGATGCTCATATCGTGCGGAACACTCGTCGTTTCCCATGCGCTGTCATTGAACCCCGTGGCCTCCGCCCCGGCAACATTTCCAGTCTGCACTTTCCAGCCTTCGTCAATCCGCAGCTTGATGCGGCTTTTCAGATACTTCGCGTCAAGACGTTCAATCGCAGTCGCATGGACATTGCCTGCAACGAGAAAAGACATCACAAAGAAGATGGAAACAGAGCCTACGGTGGAATTTCGCATACGTGGTTATGGATGAGGATTTGCCTTTCGCGCAGCCCCTTGATGGACGCTGCGCGGGTGAGGGAGAATTGGTTTTTCGCTCACACTCATTGTGGCGGCATGGTGTCCAACGGACGCGAGAATGTCAACAGGCAAATGAATTCCATTCCCTTCGGCATTGCAATTCTCCGCGCCCCGGCTACGCTTTCAGGCACAGACTCATGCAAGCGTCAGTTCTCATATCAACCCTGGCTATGAAACGAAAATCTGGTTTTATTTCAACAGTTGCGCTCCTCGGACTGCTCGGCAGCCTTGCCGTCTCCTGGGCGGCGGACCCTGCATATCGGTCCTGGGCGCCGACACCGCCAATGGGCTGGAACTCCTGGGACTGTTTCGGGGCCGGTGTCTGGCAAACGAATGTCCTCGCCAACGCCGAATACATGGCCCGGAACCTCAAGTCTCACGGCTGGAACATCATTACCATTGACATTCAGTGGTACGAGCCACTGGCCCATACCACCGCATACCGCCGTGGCGCCGTCCTCGAGATGGACGCCAATGGACGGTTGCTGCCCGCGCCCAACCGCTTCCCGATGACCCAACCCTCCCGTTCTTTCAAACCCCTGGCCGATTCTCTGCACAGCCAGGGCCTGAAATTCGGGCTTCATCTGCTGCGCGGCATCCCGCGGCAGGCGGTGGATCGCGACAACGCGCCCATCCTCGGCACCGATTTTCACGCCGCCGACATTGCGGACAAGGTCAACGTGTGCCGCTGGAACGGCGATATGTACGGCGTGGACATGTCCAAGCCCGGGGCGCAGGCCTATTACGATTCGGTTTTTGCCCTGCTCGCCTCGTGGGACCTGGATTACGTCAAGGTGGATGACCTCTCCTCCCCGTACCATCAGGCGGAGATCGAAGCGATCCGCAAGGCGATTGACCGGTCCGGCCGGGCGATCGTTTTCTCAACCTCGCCCGGCGGAACGCCCCTCAACCAGGGGCAGCACATCCAGACCAACGCCAATCTGTGGCGGATCAGCGGGGATTTTTGGGATAGCTGGCCCGCTCTTTACCGCCAGTTCGCCCTGCTCCATGATTGGACGCCGTTCCGCGGCCCCGGCCACTGGCCCGACGCGGACATGATTCCGTTCGGCAACATTCGGGCCTGGCAGGACACCGACAACAGGACCCACTTCACCCAGGACGAGCAGATCACGCTCATGTCGCTTTGGTCCATCGCCCGCTCTCCGCTGATCATGGGCGGCAACCTGCCGGGGAACGACCCCTTCACCCTTTCGCTGATGACCAACGATGAAGTCATCGCCGTCAACCAGAACTCCACTAACAACAAGCAGGTTTACAACAGCGGCAACCATATCGCCTGGGTGGCCGACGTTCCCGGCTCGAAAGACAAATACGTCGCCCTTTTCAACGCCTCGCCCGCTCCCACCGGCGGCGGCCGCCGCGGTCGGGGCCGACCCGGCGGGACCGAGGCCGCGCCCGCGTTGGATCCGGCTGCAACCCAGCCTGCCGAAATCTCGGTGGTCCTTGCGGATATCGGCCTGTCTGGTCCCTGCAAAGTCCGTGATCTCTGGGCGCAAAAAGACGGCGGCACGGCTACTGCCTCCGTTTCAGCGAAAGTCAACTCCCACGGAGCCGTTCTTTTGAGGCTCCACCCGGAGTGATGGACGCGAAATCGGTTCTTTCCGCAAGCCCGTGCTGCGCCAGTCTTGGGGGCATGATTGACGGCTCAAACGGTGGAGAGGAGAATGTGCAGGTTTCTGGATAAAACGGCGGGGGCCAGTGGGAAAGCGGCGCTGGCGCGCCTGCACTCCAAGACCTGCCGGCACATCGCCCGCGCACGGCGAACGCGAAACGACGTGGAGCGCGGCGGCTTGCCGCCGCTTTCGGAAAGCGCGAGTGCCGACCCGTCGGCACACTCCCAATAGGCTGCCGCGCGGCTGTTTGGGATTGATCTCCGGCCATTCCGCGTTAATCTGCCGCCCTCATCTTGAGGCTTTGCCCATGACCGAGTCGCTGGAACAACAACTCGACAGTTTCGACCCCGCCCGGCGCCGCCGCGCGCTGGCCGCCCTCTGGCGGCAGGCCGGGGACGGGCTGATCACACTGCCGGAGCCGGGAACCAGCGTGAATCTCCACGCGCACACGTTCTTTTCCTACAACGCCTACGGCTATTCCCCCTCCCAATTTGCCTGGCTGGCGCGCAAGGCGGGGCTGGCGGCGGCCGGAATTGTGGACTTCGATGTGCTGGACGGGTTGGAAGAATTTCTCCAGGCCGGGCGTCTCCTCGGCCTGAAAACCTGCGTCAGCCTGGAATCGCGGGTTTTTGTTCCCGAGTTTGCCGAGCGCGTCCTCAATTCTCCCGGGGAACCGGGCATTGCCTATCATATCGGTGTGGGCTTCACCAGCGCCGCGCCGCATCCATTCCTGGCGGAGATGCGCGCCGCCGCGGCCCAACGCACCCGCGCGCTGCTGGCTCGCGTCAACCGCTTCCTGGAACCAATCGCCCTGGATTACGAGAAGGATGTCGTGGCGCGCACCCCCAACGGCAACGCCACCGAGCGCCACCTCTGTGAAGCGTTCGAGCGCAAAGCCGCCCAGGTGTTTCCCGCCCCCTCCGCCCGCGCCGCATTTTGGAAAGAGAAACTTGGCGACGCCCCTTCCCCCGGCCCGATGCTCCAGAACCTCCTTCGCGCAAAAACCATGAAAAAAGGCGGCCCCGGTTACGCGCCGCCGGATCCCGGCTCCTTTCCCTTAATGGCCGACATGAACCGTTTCGTCCTCCAGTCCGGCGCCATCCCCACGCTGGCCTGGCTGGACGGCACGAGCGAGGGCGAGAAGAGCATCGAAGAGTGGTTCGACGTTGGCATGGCGTCCGGCGCGGCGGCCCTGAACATCATCCCGGACCGCAACTATACCCCCGGCCTTCGGGACCAGAAACTGCAAAACCTATACGAGATCGTCGCCCAGGCGGAGAAGCGCCACTTCCCGATTATCGCCGGCACCGAAATGAACTCACCCGGCAACAAGTTCGTGGATTCTTTTGAAACGGCGGAACTACAGCCGCTGGCGCCGGTGTTCCTGCGCGGCGCGCATATTGTTTATGCCCACTCGGTCTTGCAGCGCCAAAGCGGCCTGGGCTACCTCAGCCCGTGGGCCGCAAAAACTTTCCCCTCGCTCTCCGCCA
>Ga0326728_10008998_pt1 | contig 24315 bp, 28 predicted proteins | sample MB3enrmetagenome_FD_207602 | JGI IMG/M metagenome (GOLD analysis project Ga0326728, IMG submission 207602) | Lab enriched peat soil microbial communities from McLean, Ithaca, NY, United States - MB31MN | ecosystem: Environmental > Terrestrial > Soil > Wetlands > Peat | place: USA: New York... | reverse complement strand
CAACGACATCGCGACCGAGGTCACCCTCTACGGTATGGAGCAGTACGAGTCGTTCCCGACTGCACTCGAGTCCCACTTCGGTGGTTCCCAGCGTGCAACGGTGCTCGCCGCTGCAGCCGGTGTCACAACGGCACTGGCAACGGCCAACTCCAACGCTGGCCTGAATGGCTGGTACCTGTCGATGCTCCTGCACAAGGACGGCTGGTCACGCCTCGGGTTCTACGGCTACGACCTGCAGGACCAGTGCGGTTCCACGAACACGCTCTCCTACCGGTCCGACGAGGGATCGATCGGAGAACTCCGCGGCCCGAACTACCCCAACTACGCAATGAACGTCGGTCACCAGGGCGGATATGCCGGTATCGCCGGCGCTGCACACATTGCACGCCAGGACGCATGGGCACTCTCCCCGTTGATCAAGGTCACGTTCGCCGACCCGTCGCTCAAGTTCGACTTCTCAGAAGTCCGCCGCGAGTTCGCCAAGGGTGCAATCCGCGAGTTCATGCCCGCAGGGGAGCGCTCGCTGGTCATCCCGGCCAAGTAATCTCATAACCTCAACCTTTTTTTATCATCGGCGTTCTCCCAAAATTCTGATCATGATCGCGTATCAGGCCGATGTATTTCTTCCACTGAACCGGACGGCGTGGTACGGTCAGGACGGATAAAATTCAAAAATGTGGCCCCGGCCGGGGTTATTTCCTGGATTTCTTCAGCCGTTCCCGGATATAGATAATTTTTCCGACCTGATCCTTCGCTTGCCGTTCGTCGATCTCAAACAGGTTCAGAGATAGAATGAGGTCAAACAATTTTTTAAACCCGTAATTTCGCGAGTCAAATTCCGGGCTTTTCTTCTGGATGTTCTGCCCGACCAGACCTAGTTCTGCCCAGCCTTCTTCATCTGATGAATCCTCGACACTGTTCTTTAACAATTTCAGGAATCCCTGATCTTTCTTCATGTCCTTGAATACCGAGGCATCCTGATAAACAGGTGCAGCTGTCTCGACAGATTCCGTGGGCCGCAGGATTTCCGTATAGATGAATTTGTCACACGCATCCACGAATGCCTTGGGGGTCTTCTTCTCCCCGAATCCATAGACCATCAGGCCGGATTCCCGGATTCGCGAGGCGAGACGGGTAAAGTCGCTGTCACTCGATACCAGGCAGAAGCCCTCGAGGTTTCCCGCGTGGAGCAGGTCCATCGCATCGATGATCAGCGCACTGTCCGTTGCATTTTTTTTCGTTGTATAGGTGAACTGCTGGATCGGGATGATGGAATTTGAGAGAAGGACATCTTTCCATGGCTGGAGCTGGGACGTGGTCCAGTTGCCGTAGATTCTCTTCACGGACGCCACGCCATACTTGGCAACCTCATCGAGCAGATTTTTGATAATACTTGCCTGGGCGTTATCCGCATCAATTAATACCGCCAGTTTTTTCTGTCGTTCGATTGGGTGTAACTGATAATCCATTAATCCAAGATTCGTTTGAGAGAATTTAACGTTAAGTATTGATCCGGGTTATGACCATTTCCCTGCTCAGCCATCGGATTCTTCTTCTCGCGCCGCATGGATATCATGTTCATCTGGTGGCACGATGTTTCAGAGTGTTCGGGTACTACCTTGTGCCCGCTGACTTCTCTGTCGCGCTCTCTGACTGATGATGAGTCTGACAACCTGATTGACGTTGCACGCAGCAACAGGAAGAATGAGAATGACCAAAGACCTGAGGAAGAAACTTGAAGAGAGGGCAAACAGGACAAAACAGTCAACGGGCAGTCACGGTACGACCGTGACACCCTCACAGCGACGCAGTGAGAATATGAGAAAGAGGATGAAGAGGCGGGATTAATGGTACTACCGGTTGTTCTGGTCGTCACGACAACCCGGTTTTAGATCAGGATTTCCCGGTCTTCGTCATCTTCTTGGAGGGCTTGATGGGTCCCGGCGGGTTGGTATGGGTCGGCAGCTCATCGCCATGGGGATGGGAATGGGCATCGTGCCGGGGAGGAAGGGCCGGCCTGGCCTGCGGATGGTGGGCCGGGTGAGGATGCGGATGATCCATCGGGTGGTGCCGGTCCTCTTCCGTGTGACGTTCCTTATCCTGGCCGGTTTTTGACCTGAGGTGGGACTGTGGGTCACGGGGGTGTGGTCTGGGTTCGTGTCGCGGTGACATAGTGTGTACTTTCGCTGTCGGTTGATAAAACAGTGCCGGCAAGAGGGGTGACGTGCGCATCCGCCACGGGATAATTTAACCGGACAATTAAGAAATGCAGATATCGTAGGGAGGTCTTCGTGATGTCCGGGAGTCCGATGCATGGAGCCTGAGCCGGAGAGATGCCCGTTCTGTAATTCCCCCGCGGACAGGATTGTGGTAAAGAACGCCCTCTGCTATGCCCGCTGGGACATCTACCCGGTCAGCAGGGGGCACCTGCTCATCATGCCGTTCCGGCATGTGCCGGATTTTTTCATCCCTCCACTTTCCCTCCACCCATCATTATTCCCTTATCACCAACACTAAGAAGTTCCCTCACTCCCGCTACCTTCAGTGCCTCGAACGTGCTCCACATCCCAATTTCCGGCGGCACAAACACAATGAACCCATCCCGTCCCCGCGTCAATAACACCCGGTAACTATTCACCCGCAATTGATGCGGATCCTTTGCCTTCGAACGTTTGGCCGGCGGACTCTTCCATGCACCATCCCCCCATGTGAAATCATCTCCCCAACATACAATGGGAAAATCCAGTTCTAGCCCTTGACATAGGAATTCTGTTGCAACATTACGCAATGAACAACACGAATAAAATGAGCTAGGGGGATCGTTATACCATTCACCAATTCTCCCCTTCGTTTTTTGAGTATAATTAAACTCATTATGAATTTCCCATAGCGGCAAATTTTTTGCTAATGAAGATGCGAGCAATCCATAGCGTTTGTCCTCTTGGCCTTTGTACCTTTCTTTCACATAGTTCGTTGCGACGTTGACGTCTTGGGTGATGTAGACGTCAAATCCTTGGCTGGTGACACGTTCAACCAAGGCTCGTGCCGCTAGGAGATTTCCTTCAAGCAGGACTTTGATCCATTGCGCAACGTCCTCTGCGAGATGGGACCTTAATGTGACGGAAAGATCGAGAACGTTGTTCTTCTCCAACTTTGATGATACGGTAAAATGCCCGGCAATCTTTTCGGAACAATGCACAACCCATGGTTTATTCATCACAGATAAGGCATCGTTCCATTGAGGGAGTCCGGATTCTTCTCCGAGATGGATCTCTTGCCCTTCTCCTATAAGAGCCACCATTAACGCCCAAGAATTCATTCGTTCGGCAAGTCTGAGAAAATCTTCCGGCTCTGATGTAGCATGCCCTCGCTTGGTATTTACTCGATCAGCATCCCATGCACGTTGTGCCTCATCATAGACCCAGATATGTTCATATGGAATCTTAGTTGTATCTCCTCCGTAGTCTTTTAAAATCCATGAACGTCTTTAACAAAGATGGAGTTTTTCAATGCATACTGAAGTACTTTGATCAGCGGGCCATTTCCTGAAAGAAATATTGCGATATTTTCTTTCTCTGATTGTTCTAAGTGACTTTCATAAACGAGTTGAATCCTAACCAGTGTTTTTCCGGCTCCCGGAACTCCAGTAACGAGAGCGAGATGCAATTGATTGTTGGTTTGTGCGACCTGTGCAATCCGGATCAATTCCGCAATCGTATGAGGAATACCGGCACTTTGTGCACGCTTGATCTGGGGCAGCGGCTGCTTCTCCCAGATTATGCGGGCGGCTTGGATCAAAGAGGGGAGCGGAGAATAATCGGCAGCGATCCACATCGCGGGATCGATGAATGAGCCGATCTCCATCTTAGATTCAACATAGAAAATATCGGCAATACGATCGGGCGAAATAATGATTACATCATTTTTTAGAGTGATCATATCTTTTGCCCGAGCGAGAACGAGAATAGGAACTACTTTTGACTGCTGAGATGCGGCATGATAAGATCGCAAGTCACGAGCATAAGCTGCAGCTTGATCAATGTGTGCTTGCAAAATGTTTGCATAATCCTTGAATTCAATCACAAAGATCGAAGATCCCAATATGATCACATCAGGGCGTCTCCCTCGCTCACGCGGCAATTCATATTCAAAAATGATCGTATAAGTTCCTACAATGGATTTGACTTGAAGTAGCTGTTTCAATTCTTTTGTAAGAAGATCGAACTCGTGATCCCATGCGAGCAGTTGACTTTGATCAGCTGAGCAGTTCATACATCGCTGGTGATGTTTCTGTAATGCATTTAGCCAATCATCTTTTGAGAGCGTAAGAAAATCGGAAATAAAACCGGACCAGCCGCAGGGTTTATCGATTGGCTTTGACATCAATCGGGCATCCAATTAATGATCAATAGTAGACCAGGAGGAATCGATAAACATTCCTGATCATATTGAGTAAGATGCGGTCATAAATCCCCGCCCATCTCACCGTTATTTTACCAAAATAAGCCCAAATAACCCCAACTTCATCGGAGGGGTGCTATTGGCCTTCCAGCGGCCGATCTCAGCAAAAACATACCAAAATATGATCGAAATGAAAACTCACCCAGCTCTTGGGGGTCTCTTTCCGCCGATATTATCGCGTATTCTTGCAATCGGGGCCAGAATATCGGGTATTATTTTTATGCGAAATCCGGGCATTTTGCGGGCGTTTCCGGGATCGGTTTGGGGGAATCCGGGGCCATATTGAGCCCGGATTCCAGGTGCAGGTCCGGTGAAAAGCATGGGACCTGGGGGGCCGTGGAAGGGGGTATTTCAGGGATGAGGATCGGGGGATGGAAGTCAGGCAGGGAGATCGGGAATTGGGCCGGCCCTGATGCGTCTCACACGATCCGGTAACCATTATCTCGTGAGCAGGACATCTGCTGATCGTACAGGATTGCGGTGCCGGATCAAAAGCAAAATCCAAAAAAAATTCCGGAAATAAAATCCGGAAACAGAAATTGAAAACCAAAATCAAAAACCGAAATTGAAAAATAAAATCCGGCAACAAAATCCAAAAACAGGATCACGTATGGAAGAAAATACCGCGTGGCTGAAGTACCGGGATGAGGTGTGCTATCCGGTCGAACGATATCTCTTTGGCTTTGCCGTCCGGAACAAGGAACGCCTCATCAGCGCGATCATCAGCAATGCGTTCACCAACGAGAAGGTCGAGTTCGAACAGCTCCGGAAGATCCCGGAGGACAAGAGCCTGGAGACGATCGGCGATTTTGTGCTGGACTTTGCCATCATCGAACATTTCCCGAGAAAGGAGAGCACCAGCCCCAAAGAGATCAACGATTTCCGGGAATTTTACGGGAATAACCGGACGCTCCACTGGTTCGCGAAAAATTGTATCCGGTTACAGAATTACATCCTCTGGGGCCCGGATGAGAGAAACCAGCAGAGATGGGACCAGCCGACAACGGTTATTTTGGCGGACCGGTTTGAGATGCTGGTTGGCGTGATATATCTCGAAAAGGGCATCGATGCGGTCCGGGAATTTCTGGACCGGCACAAATTTTTCGAAGAGATTGGCAGATTAAAATAAGAGATCCGGCTGCAGGAGATCCGGGATACCGGTCGTTACAGGAGGCCCCGGGCCCCGTCAATCAGTTCTATTTTGAACCGGTGGGGGTAATCACTCTTCGAGAAGGCCTGTGTCCCCAGGATATAGAACCCGAACCCCGCCCTCCTGATGCGGTTGCTGTATAAAAAGTTCAGCAGGGCACTGATGGACCGGCAGGATTCCCCCTTCAGGTGATGAAATCGTGCAATATCCCGTGCGGAAATCTCGCTGCGGGTGATATGTTTCTTGAGTAAATAATCGCAGATGAGCGAGGCGCAATAGTATCGTTGTTCAGAATCCATCCGGTTGTGCCCCATACGTACTCCTCCTCTTCTTATCCCGTACCTGTTTGTTGTATGAGACAATATAGGTGCGTATCGCTCCTTAATGGGAAAATATCCTCAAATAACGTCCCGGTGTGGTGTACCATCAACCCGGGGAAGGGGGCGGCAGGAAAAAATTACCGGTCAGATATAGTGGTTTCTCCGCAGCCAGTCCGTCTGGGGCCTGAGGTACCGGTAGATGATATCGCACTTCTCGTCCTGGAAGCTCCAGGGAGTGACAATGAGGGTGTCCCCTTCCCGTATCCAGGTCCGTTTCTTCATGCTTCCCTTGATCCTGCCCATGCGTATCACCCCGTCAATACACCGGACACGGATATGGTTTGCGCCCATCATCAGTTCAGCAAGGGCGAATTGCTCCTTATTCCATTTCTTTGGCAGCCGTACCCGGATGGCCGGGGTGCCGTCCGCATTTACCGCACCCGGGCCTGGTGCTGCAGTATTTTTCTTCTGGTATCCTCTCATTCAACCAACTTCGTATTAAGGTATATATGATGGCTGACATGTTGAAGGCATGTATACCGGTTGCCGGGTGCATCATGCGATCAGAAATGATGCCGGCTATTCCGAATTACGACAATCCGGAGAGAAGCCCACGCAGCGGGGACTGCCGAAGGCAGGGGAGAAGATGTTCCCTGAAAAATCTTCGACGGCGTACGCCCCGGTGAGCGCCAGACCCTTTTGTCACCTCATCACGGAACGCATAGCAGGGATGAAAAGAAGTAGCCGGTTTGCGGCAGGATGCCCTTGTTATATCGATATCCCGAAGAACTTCAGCAGGATGAGGATCAGGACGCCCGGCACCCCGCCGACGCCGCTGACCACGATCGTGGCGTTGCTGTAGCCAAGATCGGACAGGCCGATCCACTGCATCACGTTGAGATAATTCAGGCAGAACAACGCGATGAGGCCGAGGATCGCGTTGATGACGAGCACCGCGGATTTTTTTATCAGGTAATATGCAATGGCGAGAACCACGATGATGAGGACGGCATCAAGGAGGAGATTGCTCATGATCAGGTACCAGCGATACGCTGGTATTAACCCTTCCCCATCCCGGTCCTGTCGCGGTGCTGACCCGTCACGACAGGGTACGGGAAATTATTATCCCCGCAGGACAAACTCAGGGTGACATGCAGAACCGTATCATTTTCATGCTCCTGGTTATATGCACGGGAGCGATCGTTATTGCCGGGTGCACCAGTACCGGAACGATGAACACGACGACGCCGGCAACGACCGTGCCGGCCACCCCGGTTGTGTACGCGACCACACCAGCACCGGCAACGCCGGTGGCAACACCGGAACCCACGGCAACCATGAACCAGAGTGCCCGTATCCCGGCAACAACCATGACCGCGGTCCCCACCATCAGCATCCAGCCAACGATAATAAACTCTGCCGGGGAAGCGGGATGGGTATCGTATACCGATCCGTACGATGGCTTCAGTATGTACACCCCCACGGACTGGAACCTGTCGCCATCGGCATACCCCGGGGACCCGGTCTGGGTAACTTCACCAGACGGGCGCGAGGTTATTGTCATAACAAACGAAACGTGGCTCTCTGCGGGGCAGAATAGTACGGTGCCAGCCAACCCGGCCCACGAACCCACGACAGAAATTTCTGACGATGTTTATACGACCTATATCGGGAATATAACAAGCCCCGGGTATTTCCCTCTCTTCAGGATAATATCCGTGACAAAAGACCAGAACTTTTACCAGATCAACGGGAATCCGGCGCGGCACCTGTCCATGATGGTACACTATGGCAGCAGCGCCCCGGCTTCTCTTGACGGTTACCTGATCTCGTCCGGGAATTCCTGGTATTCCGAATACTGGGGTGCAGGCAATGAAGGGATCAGCCCCGGGCCTTCACAGATGGATCATGACACTGCACTTGCCATCGCGAAGACATTTACGACCACTGCCGTCAGCGCCCCGGTGCAGGAGTCCGGCGACCAGTCCCTCGGCATGGTCGTGCATTACGGGTAACCATGGCCGGGGATGACGCTTCACCGCTCGCTACCGTGCCCGCGTGATTCCCGTGCGGGCGCGATGAACCGCATCACGATCATCCGGGCGTCACCCGGGATGTGCCCCGCCGTGCCGCCACAGAATTGCCGGTCCCGCCAATCCCTCACCGCAGGCCGGGCTTACCCCCGCGATACCGCTTGGACCGCGGCATCTTCCGTATCATAGATGGAGATGACCTTCGCAAATCCCGACATGCTGAAGATATGGCCGACGAAAGGGGAGAGGGAGAAGACCCCGAACGGTGTCCCGGCGGCCCTGGTCATCTTTGCGATGATGAGCAGGACCCGGAGACCGGAACTGGACATATAGGTTGTCCCGGAACAATCCAGGAGGAGCGCTTTTGGTTCGCGGAGGGCAAGTGCCCGGAGTTCTTTTTCCACCGTCATTGCCATCACGTGGTCGACATTGGGAGGCAGCGCTGCAATGGTGATATCCCCCTTCTCCCGTACCGAGCACACCGGCATGATCCCCTCCCCGGGCCCGTCTCTCATACTCTCATCTCTTTCCTGAAGGGTAATAAGAGTTGAGAAATCTTCACGTGGGTATTCTTGTGGGAAGGCCGGGGGGCCCGTGGAGTGCGATGCAAACGGGTGCGGCCGTCCTCTCCCCCCATCACACCAGCGCCGCCAGTGCCGATACCGCCATGATGACATTCACGGCATTGATGAGCATGATCGCCTTTGCCCGGGTATGATACCCCCACGCGACCAGGATGAGGCCGCTTGCGATCCAGACAAGAAAGCCGAGCTCCTGTGCACCAGTACTGGTGACCTGCCGGACGCCGAGCCAGCCGAGGATCCCGAGGCCGGCGCCGGCGTATTCGAGCAGGGAATTGATGGTGATGGGGGTCAGGGTAGCACCTCGTTTTTGGTGCCGGGGGTTTCGTGAAAGTCCCGGGTTTTCCGGGCCCTCCCCGGTCGTTAGTGTTGTGTTTCCGGAGGTTCGGGTATAAATTGGCAGGATGGCGGAGGTTACAAGAGAAGAACAGGGATGCGGAACCTACCGGAACGGTTGCGCTTGTCCGGCACGGAAAAGTTCCGGCCTCACTCCGGTACCAACAGATCCTTTTTTGTGATGCCAGAACGACTTTTATTCTCAGGATCGCGATCCTTTTTCGCGCTCTCGTTACTGACTGTTCCAGGAGTTGGATACCATCGCCGAAATCCCCCAGGAAGAATACATCCTGAAATGCACCTCCGCGTGTGCCGGGTGCAGCTCGTCCCTCTCGTTGCGCTACGTGTTCAAGGCGGCAGGGCCCGACACCGTGCTGGTCGTGCCCGCCTGCTGCACGAGCGTCATCCAGGGCATCTACCCGGACACCGCCATGAACGTCCCGGTCTACAACATCGCGTTTGCCGCCGCAGCCGCGTGCGCCTCGGGCATGAGCAACGCGTTCCGGGCGGCCGGCAAAAAGACCAACGTGATCGTGTACGCCGGTGACGGCGGCACGCTCGATATCGGGATCCAGTCGCTCTCCGGCGCGTTTGAGCGCGGCACCGATTTCCTCTACATCTGCTACGACAACGAGGCCTACGGCAACACCGGCATGCAGCGGTCCGGTGCGACCCCGCTGGGCGCCCGGACCACCACCACGCCGACCGGCAAGGCCGACGAGAAGAAGGACATCGACGCGATCGTCGCCGCCCACCACCCGCCCTACCAGGCGACCGCGTGCAGCGCGTACCCGCAGGACATCTTCAAGAAAGTCGAAAAGGCGCTGACGTTCCGGGGGCCGACATTCATCCATATCCTCGCCCCCTGCCCCCCCGGCTGGCGGTACCCGACCGAGAAGACCGTCGAGATGGGCAGGCTCGCGGTGAAGTCCGGCATGTGGGTGCTGTACGAGCGCGAGTACGGCAAGCTCACGATCAGTGGGCCCTCGAAAGTGGCGATGAAAAAACCGATCCCGCTCGAGGAGTACCTCGAACCGCAGGGGCGGTTCAAGGGCATCGACGCAAAGACCGTGGAGGTCCTCAAACAGCGGATCGCGGATAACCTCAGGCGGCTTGCGGCCGAGGAGGCAGGGGCATGAAAAAGATCGCAACGGGCAACAAGGCGGTGGCAGAGGCCGTTTTTCAGGCAAAGCCCGCGGTCGTCGCTGCCTACCCGATCACCCCCCAGACCGAGATCGTAGAGAGCATCGCCGACTACGTCACGGGCGGCCAGCTCGCCTGCCGGTACATCCCGGTGGAGAGCGAGCACTCCGCCATGGCCGCGTGCATCGGGGCCAGCATCACCGGCGTCCGGACGTTCACCGCCACGAGCTCCCACGGCCTGCTGTACATGCACGAGATGACCAACTGGGCGGCCGGCGCACGCCTGCCCATCGTTATGGCAAACGTGAACCGGGCGCTCGGCCCCGGCTGGAACATCTGGGCGGAGCACACGGACGCCCTCCAGGAGCGGGACACCGGCTGGCTGCAGGTCTACGTCGCGACCGTACAGGAGGCCTACGACGCGGTGCTGATGGCGTTCCGCATCGCCGAGCACAACGACGTGCTCCTGCCGGTCATGGTCAACCTCGACGGCTTTTCGCTCTCCCACATCATGCAGCCGCTCGACACGGTGGAGACCGGGGACTTCATCCCGCCGATCCGGCTGCCGCACGCGATCGATCCCAACAACCCTGCCGGTTACGGGACGCTGACCGGGCCGGCCGATTACTACAAGTTCCGGTGGGACATCGAGCGCTCGATGCGCGACGCGGTAAACGTGATCCGGGAGACCCAGGAGGAGTTCGCGAAGCGCTTCGGCCGGAAGTACGGGTTTACCGACGAGTACCGCTGCGAGGATGCAGACGTGGTCGTCGTCGCCCTTGGCACGCTGGGCAGGGAGGCGGAAGTTGCGATCGATATCCTCAGGAAAGAGGGCATCAGGGCAGGATCGATGCGGCTGCGCTGGTTCCGCCCGTTCCCGGAACTGGACCTTGCGGGAAGAGAGGTCGTGGTGATCGACCGCGACTACTCGTTTGGCTTCGGCGGCATCGTCGCGAACGCAATCATGGCAAAGAACCGGGTGCCGGTCTCCAGCGTGATCGCCGGCATCGGCGGCCAGGAAGTCACCTATGACGACATCGCGGGCTTTGTCCGGCAACGGCGGATTGGGGAAGAGTCCTGGTTCGGGGTGAACGGCCATGTTTGAGATCCGGATCCACTCCCGCGGCGGCCAAGGCGGGGTGACCGCGGCCCGCCTCCTCGCGATGGCGGCTCTCCATGACGGCAAGTACGCGACGGCCTGCCCGTTCTACAGCGCCGAGCGCCGGGGTGCGCCGGTCGTCTCCTTCGTCCGGATCGACGACCACCCGATCAAGGTGTACAGCCAGATCCGCGACCCGGACCTTGTGGTGGTGCTCGACGCGAGCGTGATGGACGTGGTCGACGTGCTCGCTGGGCTCAAAAAGGGCGGCAGCGTGCTGGTCAACAGCGCCCACCCCCGGGAATTTAAGGGTTTCCCGAGCCGTTTCGTCGATCTCACCGGCATCGCGCTCCGGGAGAACCTTGTCGTCGCCGGCAGCCCGATCCTCAACACTCCGGTCCTCGGGGCGCTCGCGAAGATGGGGATCATCTCGGCAGAATCCGCGAAAAAAGCGATACGCGAGATGTTTACCGATGAACGCAACGTCAAGGCCGCGGAATCCGCGTATCGGGAGGTGAGCGCATGAGCGCTTCCCGGCAGCGGGCCCGGCTCGCCATGAGCCGGCCAAAACAGGGCGCCGCCGGCAGGACCGGCTCGTGGCGGGTCTTCCGCCCGGTCATCGACAAGGAGAAATGCAACGAGTGCGGGCTCTGTGCGATGTACTGCCCGGACAACGCGATCGACAGCGAGCTCCATGTCGACCTTGACTTCTGCAAGGGCTGCGGCATCTGCGCCAACGAGTGCCCGAAGAAAGCGATCACGATGGTCCGGGAAGAGAAATAACCTTTTTTCATCTCGTGAGAAAGCCCCGGTCCAAGGGTTACCCCACAAACTCTTGCGGGATTATCGTGGGGTGATCCCTTTAGAGCGGAGCGGAAATTCCGCCCCAACATCGCCGTACCGACGGCACCTTCGTGCCGGCCGCATTTCACAACCTTTTTGAGCCTTCACCCGAATATCACCGCATGAGGATGAAGGAATGAACCGGGCATATTTCGGCGACACGCGTGACCTTTTCAAGTTCGACCTCGTGCGGCATATCATGAAATCGCTGCCGGAGCTTGGGTGCTTCACGTTCGTGCCGATGCTGACCGAATCGGAGGAGAAAAAGGGCAAAAAGAAGAGCACCAGAAAGGACCTCGACCGGGCATTCAGGGCAGGAAAACCGGGCAGCCGGAACCAGGACCTCCTCGCGCACATGGAGCGCCTGCAGGAGATCGAGGACGACCTCGAATACTTCTCCGCGATCCGCACGTATTTCCAGAACGAGAACATCCTTATCGACATCTTCGAAGAGCAGCGGTTCACCCACGACAAACGCGACCACTACTTCCAGTCCGTGTTCGAATCGCTCCCGAAAAAATCCTTGGTCTTCCTCGACCCTGATATCGGCCTTGAAGAGCAACGCCCGGGCGCCAGACACCTGCTCATGACCGAGGTGAAAAAGATCTACGACCGGATGGACACGGGATCGGTCATGATGATCTACCAGCATTTTCCCCGGGTGACGCGGGGCAGGTACGCGAAGGGGCGGTGCGTCCAGCTGAGAGAGCTCACCGGTGCCGATCCGGTCACCATCACGGACAACGAGATCATCTTTTTTCTGCTCGCGAAAAACCCGAAGATCCGGGCGCGTCTCGAACAGGTACTCGAACGGTACGCAAACACCTACCCGGCGCTCGACTCACCGGCCTGCAGCTGAGCCGGTCTTTCCGGCGTTCCCGTAGCAGCGCACGGTGGCTGTCCGGCCTGTGGCGTGCCGGGCGCTATGGCATCCTGAGTTCGTCCTTGGCAATATACTCAAGATCGAACGTGTAAAAATGCGTAAAGTTGCAGTTCTGGCAGCGGACCGTGAGGTGCCGCGAGCTGACCGTGATATCATGGGGCCCGGTTACGCCGCAGTGCCGGCACGTTGCGTCCTGCCGGAGTTCCCAGACATCGTACTTCCCGAGCTTCGTGTAAACCCCGGCCGCGTCCACGTCCTCGTTCCGGGGCACAAAGACACGGGTCGCCCCGCAGTTGTCGCACGCGACCTGCGCCTGGTACGGCACCGCCTTGATGATCTGGTCCGCAACCTGACGGCAGTGGTAGCAGTCGGTCCGGTACGTGGTGAAGATGAACCGGTCGCTCATGGATGGTAATGGGATTGCCGGAGTTCATTAAACTGTTGCCGGAGGTACCGGAGCCGGTCCGCTAGGCTCTTCCTCCTCATTCGGGTGGTTCATCCTGTACTCCGGCAGGAGAGCGGGCAATCGGGTGAGGGTATGCTGATTGTTCCCGGCTGCGCCTCGGCATGCCGTTGTTTACGATTCTGCACCAGAATCAGGTCGAAAAATGTGAATACATTTAATTATGCTGAGTTCACATGTAAATCTGTATGAAGATTTTACTCGGATTTATTGCCCTGATGATCGCATTGGTGGCGATCTGCGGCTGCACGCAATACACGCCGGCAGCAAATGCCACCACAACCGCCGCCACACCAGTTCCGACAACGGTTGCAACCACCGTACCACCGACCATGGCAGAGACTACCATGCCTCCGGCAATCGAGGTAACGACCGCCCCGGCGACGGTGGCGACCACCATGGCCGTGATCGCAAACGTCACGACGGCTGTACCAACACCCGCCGCAGCGTCCCAGGTCACGAAGATCCACTTCAACAGCACCGGGTTCAACCCGGCAGCGGACGTCGTGCTCCCGGGAACGGGTGTTACGTGGGTCAATGACGACACGGTCCCCCATTCAGTCATGGCAACCGTAAACGGTACCGTTATGTTCAACTCCGGCGATATCGTGCCCGGTGGCCAATGGACATTTACCTTCTGTGAAGGTTACCAGTGCAGGATCGAGGGCACCTATACCTATGCACTGAAAGACCTTCCTGCCGTGCAGGGAACGATCATCGTCAAGGCCGGACCCACCATTGTCGGGGCATACCCTTAATCTAAAACCGGATTTTTCCTTTTTTGTGATTTTTATTACAACCGGCAGGACGAGAAGTATCAGCTCAGGTCTTTTCCATGGAACGTTTGCCGTTGCACCCCGTTCGTCGTGCCTGGCTTTTCCCTGTACCAGCACACGGTAACGAAACGATAACGGCCTGAACATCGTAGTGTTTGTTCCGTAGCATACGTCCGCCAAGCCGTGCCACGCACTATCATATGGCTGACCCTGCTGCCGGGCAAAACCCGGACGGGATGTGCCGGTGCAAGAGAAGAGTGCAAAACCAGGAAAATCCAGAAAAAAAATTCAGGAAAAAAATCGTGGGGGGGGCTGGTACCGGGATCAGTAGTCGCCCATGCCGCCGGGCATACCGCCCATGCCACCCATACCGCCCATGCCGCCTCCGCCCGGGGGCATGCCGCCTTCCGGTGAGGGGCTCTTGGAAGACGCGATCACGTCGTCAATACGCAGGATCATGACGGCAGCTTCTGCTGCCGATGAGATGGCCTGTGTCTTGACGCGGAGCGGCTCGACGACACCTGCTGCCTTCATATCGGCCGCTTTGCCCGCGAAGACATCGAGTCCATAGGTCTTCTTGCCCTTCTCGTGGGCCGCACGGATCTCGACCAGCATGTCGATCGGGTCGAGCCCCGCATTCTCGGCGAGGGTGCGCGGGATGATCTCGAGCGCAGATGCGAACGCCTCGATGGCGAGCTGGGCCCTGCCGCCAACGCTTGCCGCGTACTCGCGGAGACGGAGCGAGAGCTCGGTCTCGGGTGCACCGCCACCGGCGACGACCTTCTTGTCCTCGACAACGACACCGACAACGCGGAGTGCATCGTGGATTGCCCGCTCGAGCTCGTCGACCACGTGCTCGGTTCCGCCGCGGACGATGATCGAGACTGCCTTGGGGTTCTTGCACTGCTCGACAAAGGTCATCTCTTCGCCGGAGACCTTGCGTTCCTCGACAAGTCCTGCCTTGCCAAGCTCCTCCTTGGCAATTGCATCGATGGACGAGACGAGGCTACCACCGGTTGCACGGGCGAGCTTCTCCATGTCGCTCTTCTTGACCCGGCGCACGGCAAAGATGCCGGCCTTTGCGAGGTAGTGCTGGGCGATGTCATCGATACCCTTCTGGCAGAAGAGGACGTTGGCGCCGCTCGCTACCACCTTATCGACGATGTTTCTGACCATCCGCTCCTCTTCATCAAGGAATGCCTGGAGCTGGTCCGGGTGGGTGATGTTGATCTCGGCGTCGACCTCGGTCTTCTTGAACTCGACGGCAGCGTTCAGGAGCAGGATCTTTGCACCGGTGACCTTCTTGGGCATTGACGGGTGCACTCTCTCCTTGTCAACGAGCACTCCCTCGATAATCTCCGAGTCCTCGATGCTGCCGCCGGTCTTCTTCTCGACCTTGATGTTGTCGATGTCCACGGTGCCGTCTGCATCGGCGACCATGGTGACCGCCTTGACCGCAAGGTCGCAGAGCTTGTCCTTCGATGATTCGGCACTCTTGCCGGTCATCGCGGTTTCGGCGATCTTCTTGAGCATCGCCTTGTCGCTCGGCTTGACATCGATCGCCATCTCTTTTAAGAGTTCCTGCGCCTTCTCGGCTGCCTGCCGGTAGCCGGCCGCGATGATGGTCGGGTGGACGTCCTGCTCAAGGAGACCTTCGGCCTTCTTCAGCAGCTCGCCGCCGATCACGACGGCCGTCGTGGTCCCGTCGCCGACCTCGTCGTCCTGGGTCTTGGCAACCTCGACCATCATCTTTGCTGCCGGGTGCTCGATGTCCATCTCTTTGAGGATGGTGACGCCATCGTTGGTGATCACGACATCGCCGATGGTGTCGACGAGCATCTTGTCCATGCCCTTGGGGCCGAGCGTGGTCCTGACCGCGCTGGCGACCGCCATTGCTGCAGTGATGTTCATACCCTGGGCGTCGCGGCCACGGGTACGGGTACTGCCTTCCTTAAGAATAAGAATTGGTTGTCCTCCAAGCTGTTGCGACATAAATAATCTCCACTTTTTTAGCACTAAAATTGGTTTGTGGTTCTATATAAAAATTACCTAAGGGGGTTCTGTTGCGTTTGCGGTTGACCAACCGAAATGGCCCTAAGTGATGCGTTGCGGTTGTTTAAGCGCGGATCCCGTTTACTGTGGAACCAATATATGCCGAATATATATGTATAGAGTCCTTAACAAAGATTTTAGTTTAGCAGACAGTGATCACATGTTCCTCAAACATGGAGAGAAATTCGGCACACGTGAATGGGTGCGCCTCATTATTTTAGGGCTGATCATCGGTATCGGCGTGTATGTTATTATCCTCAGCCTGTATATGATCGCAGGCAACACCCCAAGAGTTCCGAATGCGTTTGTGTTAGCTATCGTTATGATCAGCGTTGCTTGTGTGATGATCGGATTTGCGGTCAGCATTTATCAAATTGAATCAAAAAAAGTGAAACTGGCGATACTTACAGAACGGCTGGATAACATCCTCGATAAAATCGGAAAAAGATAACCCTCTTTCAATGAGACGAGGACTAACCCGGTGGTATTGCGGTGGTGTTGCATTCCGGTAATAGGGGCAATCCTCAGTTGAGTTAGCGGGTATGATTATTTAAATTTGATTTTACGTGGTTCTGATAGGTTCGTGGTTGATCAACCGGGCTCGCGGTTAGTGATAGGTCACGGTTATTTTGGGCGCGCAAGTTTAAACTATACAATATAGCGGATTTATTCAGGAGATTTTATCTGTTCAGCCACTATGTTACAAAATGTTCACGGAGGTGAACAAGATATGTGGTTCCATACGGAGGAAAAGGGGCAGACAGCTGCCTCGATTAAATGCGACAAGACCCGGCTAGCCATTGGTGTTATTGTTGTCATCATTCTTTTCATCGTTGCACTCTTGATGCACCGCAATCTCATTACCGGGATTACCGCATTGATCGCAGGTATAATCATCGGTATGTTTCTTGGTGAGAAATGCGCATTAAAAGCGTGCATACCATAATTGTAGTGCAAAGTGACATCCCATCCTTTTTTCCAATGGAAATAATTGGCTTTATAGCAAGTATTATCAAGTTCTTTTGAACCGCTCGATTCTTTTACATCCCAGTTTGAGATATGCATTGGGTCATCTTCAAAAAACATATATCCCGATAAGGCTGTAAATTGTGCTGAGGGGAGTTACGCTTGTCATCTCGGTGACCTCCTCGGGGCGGTGGAAGGCAAAGTTTCCCGCCCTTACCTCATTTTCACTCTTCACATGGTTCTGGTGCGTTGTCGGTTGATCGGTGCATTTGACCTTATGTGCTGCATCGCGGTTGAAAACGCGCAAGTATAAACAGTACCGTACAATAAATTTATTCAGGATATTTTATTTCTCAAAAAAATATTATCTCTCCTGCTCCTTTACAAGTTCATCTACCCATTCATCAAATTGTTCTATACAGGTGAGTAACCAAATTATAAAGAAGATTAAACCGCAGACAATAGCAACAATTCCCGCCGAACGGATAACCGGGTATAATGCCCCCCCCAAGTAAGACTAATATCGCACCCGCTACTACCCACCAGAAACAATGTCTTTCAAACACGTTTCTCCATCCCACGAGAACTTGACAGAAACTTTTATTTTGTCCCCTTCTCCTTCGTGCAATGCGCCTCGTTATCTTTGGCAAGACGGATGATCACATCAGAATAACTCTCACCAGATCGCTTGTGTGCGTTGAGTGTATGGTATGCGGTTTCGTTGATCTTTATGCTCTTTATCGTCATAATAGGTAATTGAGTATCTGCCTATAAAAAATTGAAGTCAAATGATTCTGTTAGGTCTATAGTGATTTCGTGACTTTTTTCGTGGCATGATGCGTGGTGTCCTCTGGGATTCTGATAAGTCGGCGGCTCTCGCGGCACACATACCAAACATAAATCAATTCAGTAAAAAAGCACGCAATTTTACCGTTCAATCATCAAGCCGTTTGAACACGCCCTTCTTGGTTTTGAAGATTTTGCACTCCGGACAGCGCCATGTATCCGGGAGATCCTCGAAGGGGGTACCGGGAGGGATCCCGCTCTTGGGGTCACCCTTGGCCGGGTCGTAGATATAAGCACACTCAAGGCAAATTAACCGGCAAGGTTTCGCTTTTCGTGGCATAATCTGGTTCACCTATTTTTAGTGTTGAGTTCCCCGAATAATGTCCGTTTTGGTTTCTGTTGCGTCTGCGGGTGGTCGGGTAAGTTCGCGGGTGGGTGTTGCATTGCGGTTGGGAACGCACAGTAATAACTGGTACGTGGGGTGTAAAGTGAACATCGGGTCCTTTTTTCCAATGGAAATAATTGACATTATGGCAAGTATTATCAAGTCCTATTCGTTTACCTTCGCCCCGCACACGGTTCCAAGTTATTTTATGGCAATCAAAGAAAGCCGGGATCATGAAAGAACCCCTCTGGTGCAGTTTCAATAATTCCGCTATAGAGGAAATAGAAGGAACGTTGTTGTATGTGCCTCATAGTGGGCCATTAGTTCCTTGCACGAAAGAAACCTGCGAGCGGTGGAGGGAGGGGGAATGTATCTTTCTGGTTAAGGTGGAAAACGGGAGGAGGGGGTACTGATAGGGTTATGGCCGGTAACGATGAGTATCGAGATCATACTTATAAATACCCGCAAACCCTTAGAGCATTTTTATAAGGGGATTATGAGAACGATGAGAACGTCGTTTTTTAACGTAAGTATTCTTTCCTTGGTCCTGGCACTCGGGATCGTATGTGCCGGCTGCCTCCAGCATCCGGGCAATAATCAGGAACAGCTGACCACTCCCACACCTGTACAAACCACCCTGCAGCCATCCCCGGTGGCGACAGAATCTCCGGTTGCGACGCCAACCCCCGTCGGGCAGACTCCTCCTCCGGTGAGCGTTCCAAACGGGACTCTCATCGTTTCCGGAGCCCAGGGCCAGATATCAGCGCTCAAGATCCGGCAACTGACGCCGCAGATGGCGGCACTGGTTTTGTCCGGGGGCTCTCTCACTGCAAACCGGGCGAATGTTCTTCTCTCAAATTATAATATCGGGAGTCCGAGTACGTACCAGGTCTCGACGGTACTTGTTCTGCCGATGCAACCCGGGACGTACCTACTTGAAGTCGATCTGACCACCAGCGGCTCGCCCAGCTACTACCTTACCACGATTCTCCCTCATTCAACCTCGAATGTGTATGTTGGTGAGAATGCAGTTGCCGCACGCGTTGCATTTAATGCCCCCGTGTATACAGGAGGATAACCCGGCCAACCGGTAGTATTTTTACCGGCAGGTGTTCTGGTGAGACAGCAGTTGATCCGTGCAGCTGAAAAGAGCTGGTGTGTTGCAGTTGCCGGGTGTGCGGAATACCAGGTTCATAATTATAAATACCGCAAATCCCTTAGATTTTTCTGAAGAGCGAAAATCTGGTTGAGGCAGGCATTATGAGAGCGTCATTTTTCATCGTAAGCATTCTTTCCCTGGTCCTGATGGCCGGGATATTCCTTGCCGGCTGCGTCCAGTACACCGGCAGCAACCATGTGCAACCGGGAGGTACGACGGGAACACCGGTCCAAACTCCGGAACAACCCACCCCTGAAATTACCCGTGGTCAGTTCGGCACCAATGAACAGGCCGGCTCACCTCTTGGCATGCTGACGAGTTATAACGCCGGCCAAAACCCCGCCCAGAGCGATTCGCCTGAAGCGGGCAATATCCAGAGAACGTATGTTGTTGCGATGACCGAGGAGCGACAGAATCCCTCGACAGTTCTTGTCACGTTTCAGGGAGGGCAGGATTCGGCGTATCTGCAGTACATTACCGTAACCGCAGATGGCGCGGCTGCAGGAGAGATGCATCCCCCGTCCGGGCAGTCATCATTACCGGTTGGAACACAGGAAAAATTTTCTGCCGCACAACCAGGTCTTATCGTGGCTACCGGGCATTTTTCTGATGGAACAGATCAGGTTATCCTTGATACGTTGATGTAATAATCTTTTATCCGGTTCTGGTCTACCCGCGATTGGTTTACCCGATGAGATCATTATGGTCCGGACATGGCCCCCCTCCCTTGTGCCCGCCAGACAGGGAAAATAATATGAACTGCGCTTGTTGATTCTCTGGATAAGGCATATACCGGGGAGAGCTGGGGACCATGAGCACCACGTACGAGGAAGTGTACCGGCAATCGATCGACGATCCTGACCGGTTCTGGGGAAAAGCCGCAGAGACCGTCCACTGGTACCGCACGTGGGACCGGGTGCTCAATGGATCCAACCCCCCGTTTTACCGGTGGTTCGAGGGGGGGGTGGTCAATACCTGTTATAACGCGCTCGACCGGCACGTTGAAAGCGGGCGGGGGGGCCAGACCGCCCTGATTTACGACAGTCCGGTCACCAATACCATCAGAAAATATACCTACCGCGAACTCAGGGACCTTGTTGCGAGATGCGCCGGGGGCCTTGCAGCGTCCGGTGTCGGGAAGGGTGACCGGGTCGTCATCTACATGCCGATGATCCCGGAAGCGGTCATCACCATGCTGGCCTGTGCCAGGATCGGCGCGATCCACTCGGTGGTCTTCGGGGGATTTGCCGCCCGCGAACTCGCTATGCGGATCGATGACGCCCGGCCAAAACTCGTGGTCTCCGCCTCCTGCGGTATCGAGGTGACCCGGGTCATCCCTTACAAACCGCTGCTCGACGCTGCCATCGCCATGTGCCGGTACAAACCAGAGACCTGCATCATTGTCCAGCGCCCGGAAGCAACCATTGCCCTGAAAGAAGGCCAGGACCGGGACTGGGACGCGTTCATGGACGCCCGGCCGCACGACTGCGTACCCGTCGCGGCGACTGACCCCCTGTATATCCTCTATACGTCCGGTACCACCGGGAAACCCAAGGGAGTTGTTCGTGACAATGGCGGGCACCTCGTCGCGCTCACGTGGAGCATGGACGCCATTTACGGGATGTCACCCGGGGAGGTGTTCTGGGCGGCGTCGGATATCGGGTGGGTGGTCGGCCACTCTTATATCGTCTACGCGCCGCTGTTCTATGGATGCACCACGATCCTCTATGAGGGGAAATCGGTAGGCACTCCCGACGCCGGTGCATTCTGGCGGGTGATTGCCCAGCATGACGTTTCCGTCATGTTCTGTGCGCCAACTGCATTCCGGGCGATCCGCCGGGAAGACCCGGAAGGATCGTTTTTGAAGAAATATGATCTCCTGCGGTTCCGGATGCTCTTTCTGGCCGGCGAACGCTGCGACCCGGATACCCTGCTGTGGGCGCAGGACCGGCTCGGGGTGCCCGTGATCGACCACTGGTGGCAGACCGAGACCGGCTGGGCGATCGGGGCGAACTGCGCCGGTCTCGGGCTGTTACCGGTGAAACCGGGTTCCTGCACCAAGGCAGTCCCCGGGTATGATGTCAGGGTAATGGACACCAACGGAAGGTCCGCAGGACCCGGCCGGCAGGGCAGCATTGTCGTCAGGTCACCCTTACCTCCCGGGGCACTCGTGACGCTCTTTTGCAACGATGCGGACTTCAAGCGGACGTATTTCTCGGTGTACCCGGGGTACTATTTCACCGCCGATGCCGGGTATATCGACGAGGATGGCTATCTCTGGATCATGGGCAGGACCGATGACATCATCAATGTCGCCGGCCACCGCCTCTCCACCGGCGCGATCGAAGAGGTGCTCGCCTCCCATCCCGATGTCGCGGAATGCGCCGTTTCCGGGGTGAATGACTCGATAAAGGCGGAGGTCCCCGTCGGTTTTGTTGTGCTCAAGGCAGGCAAAGACCGGGACCCGGCCGATCTCGAACGCGAACTTGTCGCGATGGTGCGGGAGCGGATCGGCCCGATCGCCTCGTTTAAAGTGGCGCTCGTGGTCAGACGGCTCCCCAAGACCCGGTCCGGCAAGATCCTGCGGGGCACGATCAAGAAGATCGCTGACGGCACCCCGTATACGGTGCCGGCGACCATCGATGACCCGCAGACCCTCGACGAGATCAAAGAGAGCCTTGCGCAGAAAGGGTTCCCGAAGAACCTGTAAGCGGCTCCCGATCCGGGAAATACCCAAAACCATCCGGGGAAGCTGAGAGATGTGACGAAGAAATACGAGAGGATTCTTATCAGATAATACCGTGTTAACCGTTGAAAAATTGGATGCTCTGAAGGTATCTCCTACCAGTTGGTGTTGCCGGTTGTCGCTGTCCCGTTCGCCATAAGATCGGTTCTATCCCCAGCCTGAACGCAATTCTGGCTCTTTTTACTGTGGTTTTCATAATTTTGCCGCGATTCTTCTTCCATGGGCGTCTGCATCTCAAACATGGCTCTGGTTTCGCCATCCGTTTTGATGAGCCCGGTAATGTCGCGGATCGATTCGATTGCTCCCACGACATCTCCTTTTTTGTTATAGAATAGTGAGGCTTTGGCCATGAGAACTCTGGAGGCGCCCTGCAGATATGGCGCGGGCGTCTCGGTAATCAGGATGGTCCCCTCTTTTTTGATGAGCGGATAGTAATGACGGATGATTGCTTCATCTGATTCGAATATCATGTCGATGAGAAGGGGGCGTCGTGTTCCGTAGAAACAGAGGGCATACTCATAATTCCTCTTTCCCAGTATTTCCGAAGCGGAAACACCGGTCAGATCCTCAATCGCTTTATTCCAGATTATCACCTTTCCTTCCGTATCGATTGCAAACGTGGCATCGGGAAGGAAATTGATGAGATCCGCAAGGCACTGCTCTGAGTCCCGGACCAAATCAATAGCCTGACGGCGTTCAACCGCTATTTTGATCTTCTGGGCGAGATCGGCAAACTGGGACTTGGGCTCTCCTCCTTTCTGGACATAAAAATCAACGCCATTATCAATCGCCTGTATAACTATCTCTTCACGCCCCTTGCCGGTGAAGAGGATGAATGGAACCTCACCGTATGTTGATCGGACCTCTTTGAGAAACTTAATTCCATCCATCTCCGGCATCTGGTAGTCGGAGATGATGGCATCGTAGTTTTCTGTATTCATAAGGTTAAGTGCGGATGGAGCAGACGTGATGATGTCAACACTGAACTGGCCTCCCAGTTCAAGGAAAAGTTTCCCGATCTCAAGAAGACCGGGTTCATCATCAACGTACAACGCTCTGATCATCCGCTTCCCCTTTCTCCCGTTAATTTTTTTGTTCTGAATTCATATCCTTCAATAATTGTTTGAAGCCAATCCCCATGATCAGGTCAATGGTCTTTACCTCTGTCATTCTCATTCTCTGCCTGGTGATGCCGGCATCTGCCATATCTCCCAGGGTTATCTGGACCGGTCTGGTATCCATCTGGTCTGAAGGAATCCGGCAGGAAAACCGGATCCCTATACCGAACATACCATTATAAACAAGTCTTTGACGGTATTACCCCCATTCCGGGAGTTTCCAACTAACCTCTTATCAGCACGAGACTAATATATCATTATCCGCAGGCAGGATTTTAATGCCATTAAAAATTTTAACGTCATTAAAAAAACTCCCGCGGTTAGAATAAAAGATCCGGTCGGTCTTTTTTACTATGAATAAACGCTGGTATCCGACGTTCCAGCTTCTGAACGCATCAACAGTTGTTGCGATTTCCGGAGTGCTACGTTTGCATATCGCGTTTCTGCTCGCAGGTCTCCCCGTCAGAATACCGGAATACTGCGGATTTGCCCTGATAATATATTCGACATATACCCTTGATCGTTCACTGGACTGCACAGAAGATGCGATCAACAAAAGCGAGCTCTGCGGAGCAGACAGAAAGGTCGGGCTCATCGCATGTATCGCAGCATTTCTTGCAGGTGCATTCCTCCTTGGACTCGATGGGATTTACCTTGCAACATTTTTACCCTTCATCATAGGGTATTTCTATTCCCGGGGATTCAGGATCGGGTCTTTCAGAGTGAAACTCAAAGGGAGTCTGGGTGCGAAAAATATCATCATCGGTCTTACCTGGGGGGGGACCATCGCGCTTATCGTCAGCCGTTGGTGTGGCAGCATCCAGACAATTGGGATAATATTCCTCTTCTATGGACTGAAAGTATTCGTGACCTCGAGCATCAACGACTTCAAGGATGTCCGGGGTGATATCACCGCAGGTATACGGACCTTACCGGTAGTTCTCGGGGAAAACCTGACAAAAAAAGTCCTGATTATCATGCTCCTGGGACTTTACAGTATCATGGCGTGTGCCGT
>Ga0326728_10008994_pt1 | contig 24323 bp, 17 predicted proteins | sample MB3enrmetagenome_FD_207602 | JGI IMG/M metagenome (GOLD analysis project Ga0326728, IMG submission 207602) | Lab enriched peat soil microbial communities from McLean, Ithaca, NY, United States - MB31MN | ecosystem: Environmental > Terrestrial > Soil > Wetlands > Peat | place: USA: New York... | reverse complement strand
GTTGAAACCGCGGATGAAAATCACAACCTATAATCATCATGTTCGGCTCCTTCCTCCCGAGCTTCGTGGTCGTTTTGCCGCAACCAGTTTACTCAGGTCGAGGGAGCCGACGCTGTCATGCAATCATTCATCGCGGCTTTTTGCGAATCGGGGTCCCCGACGACAGGTCTTCGTCGTTGGGGTGATGAATGGGTGGGAAACCACAAACCTGAACTGGCCTTTTCATCAGGAGCGAACGCTTTGTTCTGGAGAAGCCTCATTCCGTCGCGGCCCGCCACTCCCCACCACGCCTGGATCGTCTTCCCGGCGATCTTCGCCGCGCTCATCGCCAGCCACCTCACCCTGCTCCGCCTGCCCTACTACTGGGACGAGGCCGGCTACTACATCCCCGCTGCATGGGACTTCTTCCGCACCGGCTCGTTGATTCCCCTCACCACACCCAGCAATGCGCATCCGCCGCTGCCCAGCATTTACCTCACGCTCTGCTGGAAGGCCTTCGGCTTCTACCCCGTGGTCACGCGCCTTGCCGTGCTCGTCGCCGCATCGCTCGGCCTGACAGCGGTCTTTCGACTGGCGATGCGTCTGACCGGCGTGCCCGCCGTCGCACTCTGGACCGTCGTGCTCACCGCCCTTTATCCCATATGGTTTGCACAAAGCACCCTGGCTCACGCCGACATCTTCGCCGCCGCCTGCACGCTCTGGGGATTGGTTTACGCGTTGCCCGCTCGTGGAGCGCTGACAAATCAGGCCAGCAAGCCCTGGGCCGCGGCTCTCTTCTTTGCTCTTGCCGCGCTCTCCAAAGAAACGGCCATCGCCATCCCGCTCACCCTCGCCGTTGTCAGCTTGATTGAAAGCCTCCGCGTCTCTGGCAGTTCTCGCATCCGGCTCGTTCGCGAGGCCGCATGGCTCTCAAGCTGTGTGCTTCCGCTGACCGCCTGGTACGCCTTCCACTATCTCAAGACCGGATTCCTCTTCGGCAATCCAGAGTTTCTCCGCTACAATGCCCAGGCCAACCTCACGCTCCCACGTTTCCTGGCCGCACTGGAGCACCGCGTCCTGCATCTCACCGCGCATATGAACTTGTTCATCCCCGTCGGCCTGGCCATCGCCGCCCTGCTGCTCGAGCCGCGCGCCGTTTCTCAAGCTTGTCATCCTGAGCGGAGCAGGCCGCGTTCTTTGCGGACTGCGCAGTCGAAGGACCTGCTTTTGTTTTCATCTTTCCTCTTCCCCGCCTCAGTCCAATCGGACAACATCAACGGCAGCCAACTCCGCCCCGCCCTCGCCCCTTCTGCCCTGCACCGCATTTTTCTCTTGCTGCTGATCAATACCGTGCTCTACAGCGTTCTGGGCGGCGCGCTGCTCACTCGCTACCTGCTGCCCTTCTACCCGCTGGTACTGCTAGTAGCCGTCACCACTTTCTATCGCCGCGTCCCTTATTGGCACGCGCTTGCCGGCTTCTCCGCCGCGGTCTTCGTCTTGGGCATCTTTATCAATCCCCCCTACGGCTTTGCCCCGGAAGACAACCTCACCTACGCCCATGTCATCCGCCTCCATCAGGCCGGCATCCATCAGCTTGACGCCCGCTACCCCGGCGCAACCGTCCTCACCGCCTGGCCTGTCGCAGACGAGCTGACCCGCCCTGAACTCGGCTACCTCACACAGCCCTACGCCGTCTATCTTGTCCCCGACTTCACCGCCGACGCACTCGCCCGCGCCGCCGATGAGCCGGAAAAATTCTCCGCCGCCCTGGTCTTCTCCACCAAGTACGATCCACATTCATCGATCTTCACTCTTGGAGCAAAAAGCCGCGCAGCCGACGAACGCTACTTCGGCCTGCACCATGACCTCGCGCCGGAAGCAATAGCCCGCCAGCTCCACGGCGACCTGGTCTGGCAACAGCAAGATCACGGACAATGGATCGCCCTCATCCGCTTCAACCGCCAGTACGACGCGCGGCTGGAGTTCGGACACGATATACAGTTGACGTCGAATAGCGCCAGGTAGGCTCAATACGCGTCGGAAAAGCTAGGGTTCAGAGGAATCTATAGACGTTCATATACTGGTCAGATCTGACTATCCAGGGTAGCTGGAGGCTTAAGGCCGTCAGGTCCCTCCGCCATGGCATCTACAAAGTGCATGACGAGCTTGACCATTACAAGCAAGACGGTATCGCAATCTCTGTGCGCCAATCCACGCTTTCAGTATCGATATAGGTGCGCGTATCAATCCCTTTCGCTCGCGCCATCTCGATCGCTGAGGTTGTGTAGCCATTCGTTGAGATCATCACGCCCTTGTTGGCTTTTACATCCTCAAGCTTATTTGCAAAAGAATCTAACTCCGTCACGTCGATGGGGCGCTCTTGATCCTTGCACTCCACGACAATGAGGACATCGTAATGAGCGACCCTGACGCGGATGGTTATATCAAGTTGACGAGGAGCCTTCGACAAACTCCCCGACGATTTTTTCGTCAGCATGACGTCCGCCCCCTCAGGGACAAATTGGGTGTGGATGTCGTGAATCAGTTTCTCGAAACGCTTCCATTTTGGTTCTGTCATATTCGCCACGCTCTCTGGCTATGTGCCCCAGGTCTCGATTTTCGACTTGGGACTTATTAATCAATACGCCAAACGCCGCCCGCTTTCCTCAACAGCGCCAGCAGCCCCGTCACTTCAACGCCGCGTTCCGTCCGCCGCTACTCCCTGTTCCTTATTCGCTAGTCCCTCCTCCCTCCCATCTGCTACACTCGATGCTACTTAACTCATGCTTTTCAAAGCACACAGCGCGGCTGTCTATGGAATCGACGCCAACCTCATTGATGTCGAGGTGGACTATAGCGGCGTGGTCGCGGAAAAAGACGTCTTCCACACCGTGGGCCTGCCCGACGCCGCGGTGCGCGAGAGCCGCGATCGCGTCCGCGCCGCCATCAAGAACTGCGGCTACCTGATTCCCCCCACCCACATCACCATCAACCTGGCCCCTGCCGACCTCAAGAAAGAAGGCTCCGGCTTCGATCTGCCCATCGCCATCGGCATCCTCGGCGCTTATGGCGCGCTGACCGCAACCGACATGAGCCAATTCCTGCTGGTTGGCGAACTCGGCCTCGACGGCAGCGTCCGCTCTATTCCCGGCATGTTGCCGGTAGCCATCCTGGCGCGCGAAAAAAATATTCCCAACCTCATTCTGCCCGCCGCCAACGCCGCCGAAGCCGCCGTCGTCGAGGGTGTCAACGTCTATCCCGCCTCTTCGCTGCTCGATGTTTTGGAGCTGCTCAACACCATGGTCGTCGGTGTCATTCAGCGCGAGCCCTATCGCGTCTCGACAGAGACTCTTTTAGGCGAGCTGCAGCATTTCACCGTGGACTTCAAGGACGTCCGCGGGCAGCAGACGGCCAAGCGCGCTCTCGAAGTTGCCGCCGCCGGTAGCCACAACATTCTCATGATCGGCCCGCCCGGTTCAGGTAAAACCATGCTGGCCAAGCGCCTGCCTTCGATCCTTGCACCACTCTCCTTCGAGGAGGCGCTCGAAACCACCAAGATTCACTCCGTCGCCGGCGTGCTCGACGCTGCCCAGGGCCTGGTCACCCAGCGCCCCTTTCGCTCGCCTCACCACACCATCTCCGACGCCGGACTCATCGGCGGCGGCATTATTCCCCGGCCTGGAGAAGTTTCTCTGGCCCACAACGGCCTGCTCTTTCTCGACGAGCTCCCGGAGTTTCCCCGCAACGTGCTCGAGGTCCTGCGCCAGCCCCTTGAAGACCACACCGTCACCATCGCCCGCGCCTCCATGTCGCTCAGCTTTCCCGCGCGCTTCATGCTGGCTGCGGCCATGAACCCCTGCCCTTGCGGATTCTTCAACGACAAATCCCGCGAGTGCATGTGCACCCCGCCCATGATTCAGCGCTACGTGGCCAAGATTTCGGGTCCGCTGCTGGACCGCATCGACATTCACATTGAGGTCCCGGCCGTTAAATATAAGGAGCTGCGCGGCTCGGCGGCCATCGAAGGCTCGGCCGAAATTCGCGCCCGCGTTCTGGCCGCCCGTGAACGCCAGCGCCTGCGCTTCCGTAAATTTGGCGAGAAAATCTACTCCAACGCGCAGATGACCACCCGCCAGATTCGCTCCTATTGCGAGTTGGGCGCCGACGCCGAACGCTTGTTGGAGCGCGCCATGCAGCAGCAGGGCCTGACCGCCCGCGCCCACGACCGCATTCTCAAAGTCGCCCGCACCATCGCCGACCTTGAAGGCGTCGAGAGTCTCTCCGTCGCCCACCTCGCCGAGGCCATCCAATACCGCACCCTGGACCGCAGCTACTGGGCTTAGGGAAGCTCTGAATAAGTCGATGTTTTGAAAGGGTATGACTTCACTGCTTGCGGAACAACTCATAATTTAGCCGGCTTTGTATCAGGGCATGACTTCACTGCTTGCGGAACAACTCAAAATTTAGCCGGCTTTGTATCAGGGCATGGCTTCAGCCGTGCCGCAAATGCACCCAAATAAATATTGGGCTTTAGCCCCTGAGGAAATGCTGATACGCAGTAATGGCTTAATCAAAGCTTCCCTAGAACGGAATTCTATAGGCAAAACTCTGTAAAATACTTGAGATTGAGATTTTCTTGAGGAGACCTCCATGAAGAACTCCTTGTCTCGCCGCTCCTTTATCGCTTCCGCCGCTGTCTCCATGATTCCGCCCGCCCTGGCCGCGGCGCAGCCTAAAACCGGAGAGCTATTCTCCCTGCTGGCGGGCGAACCGCAGCCATCTCAAGCGACATGGCGCGACGCCGGGGTCATCGATCTCTCCCGCTCTCCCTTCGCCAAGTTGAAGCCAGTGCCGGTCCGTGCGGTCACCATCCAGGATGGATTCTGGTCGCGGAGGCGCAACACCAATCTGACCGCCAGCATCCCCAGCATGCGCGACGAGTTAATCGCGCATGGGCGCATGGACAACTTTTTGCGGCTTGCCGGAAAATCCTCCGCGCCGCAGCTCGGCCCGGTCTACTCGGACTCGGACATCTACAAGTGGACCGAGGCGGTCGGCTTCGCCCTGCAAACCAGTGACCAGCCGCAACTGCGAAAAACAACAGACGCAATGATCGGCGAAGTCGTAGCCATACAGGAGCCAAACGGATACCTGAACACCTATTTCAACGGCGACAAAAAGCCTTTGCGCATGTTGCCTGAGACGCAGACGTACGGCCACGAGTTATATAACATCGGCCATATGTTGCAGGGCGCAATCGCCTATTACCGGGCCACCGGCGACCGCACGCTGCTCGATGCCGGCATTCGCTTCGTGGACCGGTTTCTGCTTCCCAACTTTGGTCCTGGATCGGACCGCAAGGCCATCGTCTCCGGGCATCCGGAGATCGAGATGGCGCTCATCGAGCTCTATCGCACAACCGGCAAGCGCGAGTATGTTGACCTGGCCGGTTACATTCTCCACGGCGACGCGAGGATTTCCCTGCGGCCGCAACAAACAACATACATGTTCTGCGGCATTCCCTTTACCTCCCGCACCCGGCTCGAAGGCCACGCGGTGCGCGCCATGTACGCCTGCTGCGGCGCAACGGATTATTATCTTGAGACCGGAGACCCGGCCTATTGGAAGACGCTCAACGCGCTCTGGGACGATCTGACCACGCATAAGCTCTATGTCACCGGCGGCGTGGGAGCGCGCGAAACCGGCGAAGCCTTTGGCGACCCCTACGAGCTGCCCAACTCGCGCGCCTATGGCGAAAGCTGCGCCGCCATCGGCAACATGATGTGGAACTGGCGCATGTTGGCCGCCTCCGGCGAGGCGCGCTTCGCCGATGAGATTGAGCGGGCGCTTTACAACGGCATCAACTCCGGAATGTCGCTCGATGGCAAGACTTACTGCTATCGCAATCCGCTGGCCTTCGATCCCGCCGGCAACTCGGTTGACCGGCACTCGCCGGAAGGCGATATTCGCAACCCGTGGTATGACACCACCTGTTGTCCTCCAAATCTGGAGCGCACCTTTGCCTCGCTTCCCGGCTACTTCTACAGCACAAGCTTCGACGGCGTCTATGTTCATCTTTACGATAACTCTCAGATGAGATGGCGCCTTCAGGATGGCAATGGCCTGAGTATTCGGCAAAAGACAGGCTATCCCTCAGGCTATCCCTGGACCGGCAAGGTCGAGATCACAGTCAGCCCGGCAGCGCCGGCCGAATTTACCGTCTACGTTCGTATCCCCGGCTGGTCGCAGCACTCCAGCGTCAAAGTCAATGGGAAAGAAGTGAGCGGCGCGCGGCCCGGTGAATATCTTCCCATTCGCCGCCGTTGGTCAGCCAACAACAGCATCGAGCTGAACTTCGACATGAAGACTCGCCTGCTGGAGTCCAACCCGGCTGTTGCTGAAGATCGCGGTCGGGTTGCCTTCCAACGCGGACCCATCGTTTTCTGCATGGAGCGTCTGGACCAGGTTTCACAGCGGCTGGATTTAAACCTGAGCAACTACTCGGTCGATTTACACGCGTCAACTACCGCGCGCTTCGATCCGGAGTTGCTGGATGGAGTCATGGTCCTCGAGCATCCCGGCGCAATCAGCCTTTCGGAAGATCAGAGACTTTATTTTGCCGTCAACGACGCCGCAAAGGTAGAGGAGATTTCCACCACGGTAAAGCTGATTCCCTACTATGCCTGGGCAAACCGGGCTCCTGTCGCAATGCAGGTCTGGATCCCGTACCGTCGCGTTGATACGCCGGTGTGAGATATATGCCGGTTGCGGACATCTGCCTAGAGCGTGTTTCATAAACCCGCTTTGTATCAGGGCACGACTTCAGTCGTGCCGAAATGGGCCATAAAAACAAAGGGTTTTAACCCCTGAGAGATTGCATGAGGGACGGGCCGGCTATTTATGAAACACGCTCTAAAAAGATCCCGCGGCTATCGCACACACCCACTGATTTCTTGTCAGATCGATGATCGCGGTGTCTGTATCCTTCGACGGGCAGGGGTGGCTCGCATCCGGGTCGATGAAGCTCACGTCATCGCCTGTCTTCCACCCTCTGACAGAGACATTCTGCCGGGTGATGAAATAATTCTTTCCCTCCGGAGGCGCGTGCGGATTGAGCGTGATATGGTACCCCGCCGGCAGCCAGGCAGTTTCCGGAATGTAGCCGGAGATTGTTGATCTTCCCCGTACCGTTTGCCGCGATGCAGAATTCGGTAAAGAGCAGGATGGCCACAAATAGCCAGGCAATCTTCTTCATGGAAAACTCCTTTTCCTGCGTCGAGTCTCCCCATTTGCGCCGCGTGCGAGTGTCATCCCAATCCAGAGAGACTCAATGCGGTCCTCTTTGCCGGGATCTCCACTTTCTTCTCCCGGACACGCGCCATTCTACCCGCGCTTGCCTCCGGGTACAAGCGCATTGCGTTGACCCCGGAAAACAACTCTCCGGGAAGACAATCTGGCAGCCACCGAGCCTCTGACCGGGCTAACCACGCAGGTTCCCAGGATGTGGAACATGGTGCAAAAAGTGTCCTGTTTTCGGACAAATCACTGTTGAAGAGGAGAGTGTCCTGGGCCGGAAGATGTACATTATCTAATTGATTACATAGTAGTTACCTATACGTTGGCCGCGATTCCTCCCGCCCCGGCCTCAAGACACCAATTCCCCCGCAAAAAAATGTTGACCTCCAAGCCCTCTCGGTATACATTCATGATTGCTATCCATATTAGGGCGGATTAGAGAGTGTGATTTGCGCCCATCTGTAATTTCCCGCATCATATTGAGCTGCGGCTCATCCTTTGATGCCCCGGTGTGCGGTTTTGATCACTGCTGGAACGGGAATGCAGGATGGATAGTTCCCAAGGCTGTAATCTGTTTCGCTTATACGGCGTAATGCCTGTTCCACAATCTGCGAAAGTGCGTCAGGATTCTGAACTGTACGCTCAACTCGTGCGTCTAAGCCTTGGGAGTTGTAATTTGGGGTAACACTTGCTGTACGAACACCCCTTCTGCGCCGCTGGTGACAGTTTCGTGTCGGTCGGAGCCAATTTTTTTGAAGGAGAATTTCGCAATGCGTTCTGATTTGGTTTTTGGAGCTCTTTCTCATGTCTCCAATCGCTACCAGTTGTGCCAGTTGGCAAGCAAGGCAACTCGCAAACTGCACAAGCCCAACACTCGGCTGCAGGACACCACCAATGAAGTCCTGGACCGTTTTCAACACTCCAACCCCGGCTCCGCGGATGCCATCGCGGCCTCCACGCAACAGCCGGCCGAAACGCGGCGCGCTGCTTGACACTGCCCCCAAGGGGTATAGTTGAGTCAGGCAGCGGTTTCTGGCGGTCTGCCGTTCAAGGCTACCGCGCTTGCCGATCCTTGATGCTCCACTTCATTTCAGGAGAGCCTCCAAACGCGGCGCTGGCCTGTCGCCAGCATTGATATCAAGCCGGTTCTTTCTCCGGAGCACTTCCCCCTTCCGGTTTTTCCCACTCACATCCTCCTATATCGCAGGTGATCATGACCATTGCCGAACTCAAAGAAAAAAACATCACGGAACTGACCCGCATCGCGCGCACCCTGGAAATCCCAGGAACCAGCGGCCTGCGCAAGCAGGACCTGATCTTCAAGATCCTCCAGGCGCAAAGCGAAAAGGAAGGCCACATCTTTGCCGAGGGCGTGCTGGAGATTCTGCCCGACGGCTATGGCTTCCTGCGCTCGCCGGATTACAACTATCTGCCTGGCCCAGACGACATCTACGTCTCCCCCTCGCAGATTCGAAAATTCGATCTCAAAACCGGCGACTCCATCAGCGGCAACGTCCGTCCGCCCCACGAGGGAGAGAAGTACTTCGCCCTGGTCAAGATCGAGGCCATCAACTTCGAGTCGCCCGAGGAGACGCGCAACAAGATTCTCTTCGACAACCTCACCCCGCTCTATCCCCAGGAGCGCATCAAGCTGGAGACCATCAAGGAGGCCATCAGCGGCCGTGTGATGGACCTGCTGACCCCGGTGGGCAAGGGCCAGCGCGGCCTCATCGTCGCCCCGCCCCGCACCGGCAAAACCATGCTCCTGCAGGCGCTGGCCAATTCCATCTCCACCAACCACCCCGAAGTCGTGCTCATCGTCCTGCTCATCGACGAGCGCCCCGAGGAAGTCACCGACATGCAGCGCTCCGTCAAGGGCGAGGTCATCAGCTCCACCTTTGACGAGCCCGCCGCCCGCCACGTGCAAGTCGCCGAGATGGTCATCGAAAAGGCCAAGCGCCTCGTCGAGCACAAGCGCGACGTGGTCATTCTGCTCGATTCCATCACCCGTCTCGCCCGCGCCTACAACACCATCGTGCCCCCTTCGGGCAAAGTGCTCTCCGGCGGCGTGGACTCCAACGCCCTGCAGCGCCCCAAGCGCTTCTTCGGCGCCGCCAGGAACATCGAAGAAGGCGGGTCACTGACGATTATCTCCACCGCCCTCATCGACACCGGCTCGCGCATGGACGAGGTCATCTTCGAGGAGTTCAAGGGCACCGGCAACATGGAAATCATCCTGGACCGCAAGCTCGTCGACAAGCGCGTCTTCCCGGCCATCGACATCCAGCGCTCCGGAACCCGCAAGGAAGAACTGCTCATTCCCAAGGAAGATCTCTCCCGCATCTGGATTCTCCGCAAGGTGCTCAACCCGCTCTCTCCCGTCGAGGCCATGGAGCTGCTCATCAGCCGCCTGGAAAAGGTTCGCAACAACGCCGAGTTCCTCGCCAACATGAACCAGTTGTAGCGTTTTTACAGGCTGCGGACCGGCCAACACCGTTGGGCGCCGCATCCTTTTGTGTTCTTTGCGAAAGGGTGGGATACCGCAAGATTCAATTATCCACGCCCATTCAAGACCACTTTCCTCATTTTCTATTCGCTGGTAAGATAATAAGAGTCGTGGGGCTGTAGCTCAGCTGGGAGAGCGCCTCGTTCGCAACGAGGAGGCCAGCGGTTCGATCCCGCTCAGCTCCACCAATCCCTCCTTTTCTTTCTCGCCTCCAATTCCCGAATCGCGCATCCCCGTTTTTCGCTATCCTGTCGAAGAGGAACCCCTTGCCGATTCCAGAGTACGATTCGATCAAACCGCAAATCAACGAACTGCCGCCAACACCGCCCGCGCCTTCCACGCCGCCGGCGATAGCGCCCCTCTGGCACACCATCCTGCTGGTAGCCGCCATCATCGCCCTTTCCATCCATGGCGCCTCGCGCTTGTCGGCTACCCATGGCCAGATTGATCGCCTCGCCACCTATGGCTTCACGGCCGCAACGGAAGTGGCCATGCTCGTGTGGGTCTTCATAGGACTGCGCCTCAGAAAAATCCCACTACTCTCGCTGCTCGGCTCTTGCCCCGTCAGCATTCGCTCCATTGCAATGGACATGGGCTTTGCGCTCACCTTTTGGATCGCCTCCCTCATGGTGCTGGGCACGCTGAGCGTTGCCTGGTCGGGCGTTGAGGCCGTGCTCACGCGCCAACCGCCGGCCACTCGCGCCACCGGGCAAACTGCACAGAAGGTACAAGCCCCGTCCTCTCCCGACCCCTCGCGACTCAAGTTGTTGCGCGAGATGGCGCAGCTTGCGCCCGCCAACGGAAGAGAGATTGCCGCCTGGGCTCTGCTCTGTCTGTTGGTCGGTTTTATCGAGGAGACCGTCTTTCGCGGATACCTGATGCGCCAGTTCATCGGCTGGGCGCGCGGAGGATTGGCAGCAGGAGTCCTCGTCTCCGCCCTCATCTTCGGCGCCGCGCATGGTTATCAGGGCGCGCGCAACATGGTCCTGCTCTCCGTCTTCGGCGTGCTCTTCAGCCTGCTCGCGCTCTATCGCCGCGGCCTGCGCGCCGGCATCTTCGCGCATGCCTGGCACGATTTCATCGCCGGTTTGGCCCTCGCATGGCTCCGCTCCAGCCACATTCTCTGAATTCAACCGGGCATTTCTCCATTTTGACCTCAAATAATAGTTGACTATTTTTCCACCGTTATGTCGTTTTTTTCTTGACATGTGTGCTTTGAGATTCTATACATTCATCAACTGCAAAAAATATTTGCAGCTCGATGCAAAATCATCGAAAGGGAGAATAACAACAATGGCAACCAAGAAAGCAGCGAAGAAGCCCGCGAAGAAGGCCGCAAAGAAGACCGCAAAAAAGAAGTAGCGGCACCTCCAACCAAAGGCAACACATCAGGGGAGCGCTTCAAGCGTTCCCCTGATGTGTTTTTAGGGGCTGATGTGTTTTTGGAAAAAGGTCTACACTGGTAGACGCGCAGTACGGAGGAATCCATGACACGCCGCCGCTGGATTGCCGAGCATTGGGACGAAGCCACCGCCACCCTGGTGGGCGAGCAGGCCGAGCACATGGTCCGCGTCCTGCGCGCGCAGCCCGGCATGGAGGCCGACGTGGTGGCCGGCGGACACGTCTTTCATGCCCAGGTGGCCGCGGTCACTCGCGATGAGGTCCGCTTCAACCTGGTCGCCGAGTTGGAGGCCGATCCCGCGCTGCCCGTTACCTTGGTGATGGCCGTCTACAAGTTCGATCACATGGAGTGGGCCATCGAGAAAGCTACCGAGCTGGGAGTGGCCGCCGTGGCGCCGGTGATTGCGCGACGGACGGAAAAGCACCTGGCCGCGGCTGCCGGCAAGCGAGCCGAGCGATGGCGGCGCATCGCCCATGAAGCGGCTCAACAGGCGCGGCGCACCGACATCCCCATCATCTACGATCCAACTCCTCTGGCCGCTCGCGTGCGTGCCGCCTCCGAGTCTCTGGAAGACACGCGCATTGCTCCCGGCTCTGCCTATATTGTTCTCGCCGAGCAGGAGCGCACCACCACCCTGCGCTATGCGCTGGAAGAAGTCATGGCCGCCGCCGGAACGGAGATGCCCAGGCTGGAGGTTGCCATCGGTCCCGAGGGAGGATGGGCGCCCTCGGAAGAGGCGCTCTTCGACGCCAATGGCTGGCGCGCCGCGTCCCTCGGCCCCCGCATCCTCAGAGCAGAGACCGCCGCCATCGCCGCCCTGGCCGTCGTCGCCTCCTATCTGGAATGATTTTGAAATTCTTTCCGCAGACCAAGCTACGGTGCCTCAGGCATGCGCGTCGCCTGCTCCGAGCGCCGCTCTCAAACTGAAGCCAGCCAGCACAAGTGCGGTAACCCAGTGCATCATCGGTCGCGGATCGAAGACGTCGTGGATCAGCACGCCCGCTGCAAAGGCTGCAATTGCCCACGACAGGCTCCCCGCAAAACTAATCCACGCCAGCGGACGATCCCCTGGACGCGCCACGCGCAGCAGGTTGATGGCCGCAACCAACAGCGTCAGCGCCGTGGCGCAGAGCGACCATAGCAGGGTCATTGGTTCATGCGCGTACATCCGGAACGATCCCCACCCGTGCAGCAATCCGCCGAGAACAAGAATCCATGCAAAGATGCGGTCAATGATCTTCATGTAATCTCCCGTCGTTGAAATCTTTCCACAACATTTTGGGTGCCCCAGGTCCCTCGCATTTGGGGACCTGGGATATCTATAGATCGTCATCCTGAGCGAGCGCAGCGAGTCGAAGGACCTGCATTGGCTTTTCGGTGTCGAGTGCCCCACCCTCGTCGCGTTCTCGTTTTTGCGACTAGGGTGGGATCCCCTCGACGCCTCGCATCACAGATGCCCGTACCGCACCAGCAACCCGGCCAGCGCCCCGCCCAGCAGAGGCCCCACGATAGGAATGTACGCATAACTCCAGTTCGATCCGCCCTTGCCGGGTATAGGCAGAATCCAATGAACCAGCCGCGGACCCAGATCGCGCGCCGGGTTGATGGCGTAGCCCGTGGTCCCGCCCAGCGAGAGGCCGATGCCCCACACCAAACTGGCCACCAACCACTGCCCCATTCCCGCCGCCACGCCATTCGCCGCCACTCCGCGTGAACCGATTGCGAAGCACACCACCACCAGCACCGCCGTGCCCAACGCCTCGTTCAGAGTGTTGATCAGCGGGTTGCGCACCGCCGCGTTGGTGCAGAAGACGCCCAGCTTGGCCGCCGGGTCGGGGGTCAGCTTCCAGTGCGATGCATAGTGCAGCGCCATCAGTGACGCGCCGCCCATCGCTCCCAGCAACTGCGCCGACCAAAGCCACGCCAACTGCGAATAATCTCCGCTGTTCACCGCAACAGCCAGCGAGATGGCCGGGTTGATGTGCGCGCCGGAGCTGCCGAAAGCTTGCGCCACCAGAACGCCGCACAGCACCGCCAGCGCCCACCCTGTCGTGATCACCATCCAGCCCGCGTCCGCCGCGTAAGACTTGCGCAGCGTCACTCCCGCGCAAACGCCGTTGCCCAGAAGAATCAGAACCAGCGTCCCCAAAAATTCCCCAAACCAAACTGAATGCATCGTGTCTCTCCAAAAAATGGAATGTTAGTCCGAATGAGCTTCAACCCATTCCCTGATTCATCCCAACTCAGAACCACGTCTTCTTTTTGTACTCCAGATACTCTGCGCCGAATTTTTCCGTCAGCACCCTCTCCTCGACCTGGCTCCGCCACACCTGCATGGGTATCAGAACCACGAAGATCAGCAGCAGCCAGGGCATATTTACCCACAGCATGAATCCTGCGATCGCCAGGCCGCCAAAAACATAAATCGGATTGCGGATGCGGGAATAAAGCCCGGTGGTCACCAGCGTGCTTGCCTTGGCCTGTACGCTGAAGGCCCGTCCCAGTTGAACGCGCGCCAAGGCGAGCAGCAGAAAGCACGGAATGCTAATGGCCACTCCGGCGATGCGCCAAACCGTCCACGGTGGTCCCCAGAAGTGCATCACAACAAGCGGAATGAAGACAACGATGATTGCCAGCGTTACGATATTCAGTTTCAAATCACTCCTCCATGACCCCTAAACTGTGCCGCATTCTCGCCCCTGCGGGCCGCCCTTGATTCCCGCAAAGCGCCAAAGACTGCTGAATTTGCTGAACCAAGCATTCTAATACGTGGAACAAAGGTGCTGCTAATAGAAAAGGCGCGGCCGAGGCCGCGCCCTTGTGAAAAGGAAAAAGCTACTGCTTCGCCTGCGGAGCCGGGCCCAAAGGCACGTCGCCAGTTTCCTGCGCCGGGGCCTTTTTCTTTTTGGTCATCCGCGTCTTGTCGCCCGTCGTGGTGGCCGTCTTCTTCTTTTTCTGGGATGTATCGCCGGACAGACCCAACGGACTGGCCTGCGCCTGGCGGTCGGCAACCTCGGCGGCGTCGGGCGCCGCTGGAGCCAATGCGTCCGGCTTCGGTCCCTCGCCTTTCGGTTGTTTGGCCTGCTTGGCCTCTCTGGCGCGATCGCTGAAGCGGGTCTTCTTCGTTGGCGCGGTCGCTTCCAGCGGGTTCACCGGCTCCTGGCCGGAACTCGCCGTTTGCTGTCCCGTGCCTCCGCCTGCGTCTTCCGTCTGGCTCTGCGGAGCGCTGGGCAGGGTCTTGGTCGGCGCTTGCCCCAGGCGTATCTTTTCTTTCTTGCCCGGCTTCATCGAGGCCTGCTCAGCCTTCTCGCCCTTCTTGCCCTTCTTGGCCGGTTTTGCCGTTGCTGGCGCTGACGCTGGCTCGGCGAGTGTCTCGGCCGTGGCTGCTTTGGATGGCTTCTGCCGGAAGCTGTGTGTGCTCTCGCGGAAGCGGGTACGCTCCACCTTCTTCTTCTTCTTTTGCGTGGGCGGCACATAGGCGCTATAGACCGGCTTGGTCTGCTTGGCGCTGGCGCCGGTGTCTGTATAGCCTGTCTTGATGTCGATGAACGCCTGCTCGCGCATGGTAGTCAGATATTCGCGCATGGCCGGCTCCATTCGCGCCATGTAGAAGTTCTCCTCCACCTGCTGCTCCACGTCCTTGTACTGCGGAATCCCGCCGGGAACGTGCTCGATCACCTTGAGGATGACGAAGCCCTGCCGTGTGCGAATCGGCTCGGTGTACTGGCCTGCCTTGAGCCCAAAGGTCTTGTCCTCCAGCACCTTGGCCAGTTGACCGCGGTGGTATTGGCCCAGATCGCCCCCCTCGGCGGCCGTGGTGCCGTCGCTGAAGCTGCGCGCCAGTTGACTGAAGTCGCCACCCGCGTGGAGTTTGGCCTCTAGGTCGTTGGCCTTCGCCTGGGCCGCCGCCAGGATTGCCGGGTCGTCCGGCTGCACGCCGGGAACCGTCGCCGACGGAGCCTGCGTGCCGGTGCTCACCAAAATCTCCGCCAGTTTCACGCTTTCCTGCTGCGCATATTCTTGTTTGTGCTGCTCAAAGTAGCGTTGCGCCTCGCCGGGTGTGAACTGAACACGCTTGCCAATCTCCTGCCGCATCACCAGCTGTGTAACGATCTGGTTGCGGATGTTGGCCTTGAAATCCTCAAACGAGACGCCCTGTTCCTTGGCCGCCTTTTCCAGGTCTTCGATGGTCTCCAGGTTGTATTGCTTGCGAATCTCGTTCAGCCGGTTGATCAACTCGGTTTCGCCCGTGATGCCAAGTTCCTTGCCCTTGGAGAGCCAAAGTTGCTGGTCGATCAGGTTGCGCAGCAGATCCTTGTGCGCCGCCGAGATCTGCTGCATCGAGGCTCCGTGCTGCCGTGCCTCGTCGTCCAGCTCCTTCATCGCCCGCTCGTAGTCCGAGCGCGTGATGATCTGGTCGTTGACGCGCGCCACCATCTCCTCTACTACCACGCCCCCGTAGGGACTCTGGGGCGCCGCCGGATGCGTTTGCGCCAATAAGGTGCTTGCGAGCAGCAATGTGCCGAACACGATTGCTGCGGAAGTGCGAATGAGTCGAAGATTCATAAGGTCAGTACACCGCAGGGCGCAATCAATCATTCCCTGTTGCATAGACGCCATTGTAAATGCCTGGGCAGCAGCAAAGCGACCCCCCGCCCAATTCCGCCCCAAATCAAGCATTTTCAACCAGTTTTCGGGGTACCGGCACTCGCGCCGGACGAAATCCGAATCTTTATCGGATAAACTATGCTGGTTCAGGCGCCTGTGCCCACCCCATGCACCCCTCGTGCTCCCCAGAAGGTAAGCTGATTCCATGCCCAGGTTCGGTTTAAATCCCGGCGAAACACATGTTCTAAAGGCGCTCAAGACCCCCGAGCGAATCCAGCGCTTTCTCGACACTGAAATCGCCTACAACAATGAGCTGGATGGCGAAACGCTTCGTTCTCCGCGACGCGTGCTGCGCGACCAGGTGGCCCATTGCATGGAAGGCGCACTGTTCGGCGCGGCGGCTCTCCGCGTCCAGGGTTATCCGCCCTTACTCCTCGATCTCGAGGCGGTCCGCGACGACGATCACGTGCTGGCCATTTTCAAGCAGCATGGCCATTGGGGAGCCATCGCCAAATCCAACTACAGCGGCCTCAGATTCCGCGAGCCGGTCTACCGCACCCTGCGCGAACTCGTCATGTCCTACTTCGAGCACTACTACAATCTTGCCCGTGAGAAGACTCTGCGCAACTACTCCCGCCCGGTCAATCTGTCGCGCTTCGACCGCATCGGCTGGATGACCGCGGAAGAAGACCTATGGGTCATTGCCGAGTACCTGACAACGATTCCTCACACGCCCCTGCTGCTGAACGGCGCCCGCCGCCGCATGGCCCGCGTCGATGATCGCCTCTTCGCCGCGGGCCTGCTCGGACGCCAATCCTGAAACGACGCCGGCTTTAGCGGAGAGCGTGTTTCATAAACCCGCTTTGTATCAGGGCACGACTAAAGCCGTGCCGAATGGGCCTAAAAAAACAACGGGTTTTAACCCCTGAGGGATATTTTCTCGCTGGCTGGATGGTATTTATGCAACCAGTTCTGGGGTTGTCGAATCGGTAACGCATCGCTCTATGGGGCTCGACGTACCGGCAGCAAGGTCGTTACGGGACGCGCAACGCGGGTAAACACCCTGGCGGCCAACGGAGTGTTGAACACCGTCACGTCGAGCATGCAGGCGTCCAGAAGCGCATCGTCTTTTACGCCCGCCGCTGTGCAGATCTCTCTGGCCCGCGCGTATAGCACCGCCGGAAGATCCGTCGCATAGAACAGCTCGCTGGGAATGCCATAGGCCACATACTGATCCCCGCACAGCATCGAGTCGCGGGGTTCAACCACCCAACTCTTGCCATAGACCTTGTAAAAATCATCGAACGAGACGGGCTGGGCTAGAGCCCCGGTTGCGTTACGCGGCCAAATATCGTCACCCGTATTCCCGTTGGCGTTGCCCAGCAGACCGCTCACCGCTCCATGGGGGGAATGGCCCAGTCCAACGGAGACATCGATCCAGCTTTCGCCGGCCGTTTCGTTGAGCGTGGCTTGCACGATCTCTCCATCCTGGCGCGTGATGACAAACTCCGCCCCGTTGTGCGTAACGCTCACGCCGTCGGGCAGCGAGAGCTTTTGCCGGTCGGCCAGATCATGCAACTTGCCGTCGATCAGCAACCGCTTGGGTTTCAGGCACAGCGCCACGGTGGTCTTACCCATCCGGGTTGCGACAGCGGTGTTGAACGTCACGTTCGTCCAATGCGGCGCAGCGGACTCCTGTCGCGTTTGAACCACAAAGTCCGATCCGGCTTTGGCTAAAACAAACTCGCCCGAGGCTTGGAAATTGTAGAGCATTCCGTCGAAGGTCACCAGGTGGGTCTCGCCGTGGCTGTGTCCGGCCTGGCAACGTCCCTGCGAGCACACGAATCCCGTCCCGCATACATTTCCGCAACTCCCGCAGTTGTTCGGGTCTGACTGGAAGCTGACGCAGGAGGTCGAGGGCAGAGTCCCCGCTGACGCCGTCGTGCCGCTGCACGTCGTGCAGCTCAGTTGGTCGATCAGCCCGCAGGTGGGCGATCCCCATCCGGTCGAGAGATCGTAGCCTTTCACCGCCGGCGCGGAACTCCCGCTACCGCCGCAGGTGGTGGAATCGGTTGAATTGCCGATGATGTCGTTAAAACTCGTCGCGTAGGTAGCCGTGTTCAGTCCGATCGCGTACAGGGAAGGGCTCACGAATCCCAAACCCTGCGCGCAACTCGAAGGAGAGTTCAGGCATTGCTGCTGGTCGGCCAGCGCCATGAATCCCGCCATCAGCGGAGACGATGCGCTGGTCCCGCAGAAATAGCTTTGCACGCCGCCGATGACGGTGAACACATCCATCGAGGGCATCGCTATATCAGGGTCGTTGCGGTAGGTCGACGACGCGCCGTTTTGCGCGTTGGCCACACCTTGCTGATAGGGCGGAATGCAGTTGTCGCTGCACCCCGGCGCTCCCGGTGTGCAACCGGGGGGGCAGGTCGACGTCAGGCCCGGAATGTTTTCAACGCCGCCGCCACTGTAAAGCCACGCCTGTTCGGAACTGTAGGAAGCGCCCTTGTTATTCATGGCCAGCACGGAGCCGCCGACGGGAGTAACCTCCGCCGGCGAGAAAATGTTCCACTTGGCATAAGTGGGGTTGTAGTACCCGGTGCCGCCATCGCCGGAGGATGCGAAGAGCGATTGCCCCGCCGCGGCCATCATGGCGATAATCTGTGCGTTGTTGCCCTCCATGCAAAAGCCGGTCGAACTGGAGAACACCTGGACATCGGTCGCCGCCAACCAAGCCGCCAGAATGCTTTCGCCGGGGGCGCACCCTCCTGGGCTGGGATCGGCCTGGAAGACTTTCACCTGCTTCAGCCCCGGTGCCATGGCGATTGCCAGCTCGATATCGGCGGTTGTCTCGGCAGTACCCAGAGAGTCGGCGCCCACCGGCGGCTGAAAGGTGCTGGGAATCGTGACGTTGTTGATGCAGGGCGCCGACCCGGGCGTTGAAGCTCCACAGGCGCTGGTGTTCCCAATTTTCACCGCCGTCTCGTAGCTGGTGATGTCCTGGGGATTGTAGTACCAGAAGGACATGATTCCCACCGATTCTCCAGCGCCCGTCAGGCCGAGGCACTCAGCGGCATAGGCATTGCGCAAATCGGGAGAGCCGTAGTAGCCGTTCAGTTGCGATCCGCCGTGATGACGGGGGACAAACAGGCTATCGACGCCGGCGATGTGCGATACCTTGACGCCGAGGTCCAGCGACGGGGCACGATCCGGCTTGTAGAAAGTTGTTCCATCCGGGCGTTTGGCGTAACTCAGCTTGACCGCCAGCGCCTGCTCCACGTCCGCCGCCTGGCCCTTCACTCCCAGAAGCAGGCGATGAGGATACTGCGCCTCAACGGTGAGATGGTTCGATTGCGCCCACTTGATCAACGCCTGGTAGTCCGCCGCCGTCGGGCTGAATCTTTCCGTCAATTCTTCGTGAGAGAGGAAGTGACGGAATTGGCTGCTCTTGGGGTCCGACACCGCGTACGCCAGGGCGCGCAGCCCATCCGGATCACGCGACGGCAGTCCGATTGCAAGGTGGATAACCGTAGTTGCCGGAACCGGACCGGTGACGGGCGCAGTTGGAACAACGTATCCAGACACCGTTTGTTGATGCGGTTCTGCCGCATAGCTGCACAAAGCCAAAAGCACCATTGTCGATGCCGCCAACGCCATGCCGAAACGTCGAATCATTAGCTGCCTCCTTTTTCGATGGAAATGAATGGGCTCATCCTTGCCAGGCAACCGGGCCCTGTTGCGTAGACCGGTTCCACTGGCGCCTTCTGTGCCGCGAAGAAGTAACAAACAAGCGGAAAAATGCAAAAGATCCAATATCAATGGATGGCCGTCAAGGTTCGATACGCTGAGAACCTGTTTTCTGGAGGACGCCGGGGTCACAACTGCTCTTGCCGGTCCGCTTCGCGTCGAGCCTCCTCGAATCGCAGTTGCGAGGGAATGACCGCCAGGGTCAGCCATTCTTGGGTGGCTGGCTCGTACCGTTTATACGCTTCGCGCCGCTTCAAATGCAATAGGAAAAAAGACCTTGTTCTTAGCCCCGTCAACAGGCCCGGTCCGGGTACCCCCTCCGTTCTGTCATCCTGAACGCACGCAGCTCCTCCTGTAAGGAGGAATGGATAATAGCCCAGGACAAGCAAAGCGTTGTCCTGGGAATGTATACGTAACAAAATCTCTAGCCCTGTAGGGGCGGCACGATCCTTCGTCGCTGGAGTGGGGATATGCATATGTTTAAAATTTGTATGTTTGTCATCCTGAGCGTAGTCGAAGGACCTGCATCTGCTTTTGTACTTGTTTTTGCTTGTCATCCTGAGCGTAGTCGAAGGACCTGCTTTTCGCGCTTTGTATCAGGGCGCGATTTTAATCGTGCCGAAAATGCAACAATATAAACGTAGGGTTTTAACCCCTGAGAGCGGCATCCACTCGGAGGTAGGTCAGGGTTTTAACCCTGACAATCACCCCACACCCGTTTTTAGAAATCAATCCACGCGAAGAAATCGCGTTCAATCCCCGACCCCTGATCCTTGGTAACGACTCTGGTTTAGTTGTATCGATAAATGCGGCGGAAACCTGCAATTGTGGTAAATTGTATCCATTCGGGACAGGAAGGGTCTTATTCCCCCACAGCAAATCAGCTTCGGTGAGTTTGAACTCGACGTCCGCACGGGCGAGCTGCGCAAGGGCGAGAGGCGCATTCGTCTGCAGGAACAGCCCTTTCAGATTCTCCTCATGCTGCTCGAGCATCCCGGCGAACTCGTCACGCGGGACGAGATCTGCAAACGCCTTTGGCCCAGCGGCACAATCGTCGAGTTTGAACACAGCATCGCCACCGCCATCAAAAAGCTGCGTCAGGCGCTGGACGATGAGGCGGAAAGTCCGCGCTATGTCGAGACGCTGCCCCGTCGCGGCTTCCGCTTTGTCTTTCCCGAGATAGATTTGGCCGGCGCGGCTCAGGAATCCTCCGCGGAGCCTCCTTCCGTGATGACTTCGAGCGATGTGTCGAGCAGTGACGCCACGGCTCCCGTTGCAACTGCCCGCGACCGGCGTGGTTGGTGGCGAAAAGCTCTGGCAGGTTTCGCCCTGGCGCTTGTCTGCATCCTTGGCTGGCTTGCTTGGCGCTATCTAATCGCGCCCCGTCTGCCCGCGGGGGAGACGCTGGATCACTCCAGCCTGGCGCAGATCACGGCTTCGCCCGGTCTGGATACAGATCCTTCCCTCTCGCCGGACGGAAGCCTTCTCGCCTACAGTTCCGACCAGAACGGCAGCTTTGAAATCTACATCAAGTCGCTCGCGCCCGGTGGGCGGGCCATGCGGCTCACCTCCGACGGCGGGCAGAACTTCCAGCCGGCCTGGTCGCCGGATGGAAAACTCATCGCCTATTATTCGCAGAAGCGCGGCGGCATCTGGCTGATTCCGGCTTTGGGTGGCACTGCGCGCCTGCTCGCCGACTTCGGCTCGAGACCCGCATGGTCACCCGACGGCACCAAGATTGCATTTCAGTCGGCTGAGGCTCCCGACTTGGGTCAGGTAGTCGTTGCCTATGCCCCGGCGTCGTCGACCGTCTGGATTGTCGCGGCGCGGGGAGGCGCGCCAGTGCAACTCACGCGTCCCGGCAATCCTTCCGGCGGACACGGCGAACCTGTCTGGTCGCCGGACGGAAGGAGTATCCTCTTCAGCACCTGGGGCTCCAGTCCTCCGGCATTCTGGTCGATGCCCGCAAATGGCGGTGAACCGAGGCGCTTGCTGTCGACCAACGGTTTCGACCCGGTCTATGCGCCGAATGGGCGAGCTCTTTACTTTTCGATCTTCAAGGGAACGTCGTTGCATCTGATGCGCGTCAACCTTTCGCCCTCAGGGGATGTCGTTGGCGCTCCGGAAACCATCGAAAATACAGGAAAGATCTATTACAGGCGCCTGCGCTTCTCCGCGGATGGCAGATTCGCGGCATTCAGCGAGGTTTTCACGGTCAACAGCGTTCAGTCGGTGCGCATCTCGCCGGCAACGGCGGAGGTAACCGGAGTTCCGGAACTCTTGACGCATGACACCAATGGGCGAAAGGTAGGTCCGCTTTTTTCGCCGGACGGGAAGATGGTTGCTTATAACACCTTTCAATACGGCCTCGGCGAGGGCACCTGGCTCATGGACGCCGACGGCAAGAATGCGCGGCAATTGGATGCCACGCCCTACTATGGGATCCTTGCCGGCTGGCTTCCCGATAGCAGGAGCATCGTTTACTTTGTCCGCGAAAACGGCCACATCCTTCTTGAGTCGCTCGACATAGATTCCGGCAAGAAGGGCCGCTTGCGCGAACTCGACCCAGAGGACGGGTTCCCGCGCCTCTCGCCGGATGGAAAACAAGTTGCCTTGCACCGCTGGCGGAACGGGGCCGACAATGTCTGGACCGAGCCGGCCGACGGCGGCCCCGCGAAGCAACTCACCTTCGACAAGGAGTCCATCGGATTCCCCATCTGGGCGCCCGATGGAAAATCCATCGGTGCCGAAATGCATCGAAACGGCGGTACTCAAATCGTATGGATTCCCAGCGGCGGCGGAACACCGGTCCAACTCACCAACGATCCTGGAGAGAGCTGGCCTCGAGATTGGTCGCCGGACGGAGACAAGATCGTGTTCGCCGGGTTCCGCGACGGGCTCTGGAATATCTATTGGGTGTCGCGGCGCACCAGGGCCGAGAAACAGATCACCCACTATGCAAAGCCCAACGCATTTGTTCGCTACCCTGCCTGGTCGCCGCGCGGAGATCAGATCGTCTATGAATACTCCGAGGCCACCGGTAACATCTGGCTGGTGCGCGTCAAGTAGATATTAGGAACATCTGTATAAGTCGATATTTTGAAAGGGCACGGCTTTACAGATTGCGGAAAAACGCGAAATTGAGCCGGCTTTGTATCAGGGCACGACTTTAGTCGTGCCGCAAGCGCAACCAAACAATTGCCGGGCTTTAGCCCCTGAGGGAATATCCTGCTAGAAAATAAATTAGAGGTTTCCTTAAACAGTTTCGGCCCCGTTGCCAGGGCCGAAACCGTTCCCATCTCTCATCGTCCATACTTACCGAACCTGGCTCAGTTGTCCGGAACCTGTTTCTGACGAATGCGTCGCCGCGGCCTGTTCCCGCTCAGCCAGCCGAGCCTTCATCGCGCTCGCCTCGACTGGAGAGAACACGATTTCGGAACTGGCCAGCATACCCAATTGCCGGTAACTCCATGACGCATTCATAATGCCGGACCGCGACTGATACCTCACGCCGATGAGCAGTTGCCCAACTTCGCGCGCCATCACCCGGCCCGTCAGCACAGATGAGGGCGCCACGTCACCGCCCGCCAGGTTCTTGATGCGGTCATAGTTGACGTTGGCAATGCACGCGCCATGCTCGCAATCGAACGCGTTTCCCAATGCATCCTGCGACTTTTCCTGCGCTGAAGTCATTGAGCTGGATAGCAGCCGCAGTGTGTACTCAGTCTCCGGCGTTGCGTTTGCGCAGGCGGGATAATTCTCCACATCTGCGTGCTTCGTCGGGCAATCCACCCAGTGGGCAGTCACGCCGGCTCTTGCCAGAATCCGAGTCGCTTCTGCTTCTGCGGCGCGCAGCGCCTTCTGGTCGGCATGCGCGTAGTCATAGACTCGCAACGTAATGGGGAAAGTCTTCTGTTCGCCGTGGGCTGCCTTCTGGGCAACGGCCAACGTGCCGGATACTGTGGTTGCGATCGCTGCCAGGCCAACTGCCACCTTCACGATCGTGAATATCATCTTCACTGTATTCGCTGTGTTGTTCATCATCATCTCCTCCTCGCGGGTTGCGCGGTAATTCCAACTCTGCGGCAGAGGCGAAAAAACAGCCATGCACTGCGGATGAATTAGATTTGGATTTCTTCTGAACTGCGAATGAACAGCTAAATAAATGAGTCACTGGAACTTAGAAGCGTACACTCTCTCGCGTCTCAGATCCGCCTTCATAGGACGCCCCACCCTCGCCGCGCTTTGTATCAGGGTACGGCTTTACAGGCTGCGGAAAAACTTGAAATCGAGCTAGCTTTGTATCAGGGCACGATTTTAATCGTGCCGAAAATGCAACAGAATATACGCGGGTTTTAACCCCTGAGAGCGGAACCCACTCGGAGGTAGGCCGGGGATTTATCCCCGGCAAATCCCCATCCACCTTTTTTTGAAAATCAATCCACGCGGCATGAGACGCGTTCAAACCTCTATCCCCTAACCCCTGACCTTGCCCCGCGCTAGCCATTTACCCCCGCAACCGTCCAACATCCCAGTGCTATACTTGACCCTTAAGGCTGCTCTTTTCAGGCGCTTCTCTGGCTCCTGCCACGCCGCATTCCGGAGGTTTTTCCCGCTCATGACACCCCGCTCCCGCCGCGCACTGTTCACCGTGATCCTCTTTTTTGCCGTCTGCGCCGTCGCCGGCAGCGTGTTGCAGAGCAGGGTCGGAGCCCAATCCGCGGCCGACCAAAGCCAGCTCCGCGACAGCCTCAAGACATTCGCCAACGTCTATGCGCT
>Ga0326728_10008992_pt1 | contig 24332 bp, 17 predicted proteins | sample MB3enrmetagenome_FD_207602 | JGI IMG/M metagenome (GOLD analysis project Ga0326728, IMG submission 207602) | Lab enriched peat soil microbial communities from McLean, Ithaca, NY, United States - MB31MN | ecosystem: Environmental > Terrestrial > Soil > Wetlands > Peat | place: USA: New York... | reverse complement strand
CACGGCCTTGTCGAGCAGTAACTCGCGGCTCGCGGCGCGTGCGGACCGCATCGAGAAACGACTCAATCTCCAGCCGCAGGGGCTCTCCCGGCGCGACGGCCGGCTTGGAGAAGCTCAAGCCAGCTTTCGATTCCGCGGGATTTGTGATCTGCGCGATCACCGACGGATCGATCTTCGCCATGGCGGCAAACTGCGCAATCAATGCCGGGTTGATCTTCTTGAGATCGATCTTCCCCGACGCGATTCCCTCGGCGATCCCCGGCGGCAGCATGGCGGCAACCTGCGGCGGCAGCGACGCAATCAATTCGGCCGGCGAAGCCTTGCCCGCGCCCGCCTCCACGCGAATCACCAGCACGTCCCGCCGCGCGTAATCGATGGAGACGTACTGGCGCGGCTCAAAGAAGCGCAGCTTGCGGACGCGTTCCGTCGACACGCGCGAGGCGGTGAAGTTGGCCACGCAGCCGGACTCGAACTCCACGCGGACGTTGGCGATATCCACCTTGGGCGACAGAATCGGCAGGCCCACGGCGCGCACCTCGCGCACCGGCGAGTTGTCGAAGGCAAGCACAATGTCCAGGTCGTGGATCATGAGGTCCAGCACCACGTCCACATCCAGCGATCGGGGCGTGAAGACCGATAGCCGGTGCGCCTCAAAGAACATGGGCCGGGTGAGTTGCGGCTGCACGGCCAGGACCGCGGGATTGAAGCGCTCCAGGTGGCCCGGCTGCAGGATGCGCCCGCCGATCTGCGCGCCGCGGATCAGATCGTCGGCCTCGGCGAGGGTCGCGGCCAGGGGCTTCTCGACCAGAAGGTCGAGTCCCGCATCGAGCAGCGCGGAGGCGACGGCATGATGATGCACCGTGGGGACGGCGACCGTGGCCGCGTCGAGCCTCAGGCCCGCGGTGCGCCTGGCGGCCAGCAGCTCGTCCACCGACGGGAAGACGGGGATTGCGTACTTGGCGGCGGCATCGGCGGCGCGGGCCGCATCCGGCTCGACGGCCGCGACCAGAGCGACGCCTTGCCCGGCCAGTTCCAGCTCGCGGCAGACGCGGAGATGGTTGCGCCCAAAGGCCCCGCACCCGGCCACGGCAACGCGCACAATGGGTTCGCCGGCTATTGCGCAGCCTCGATTTCCGGCTCCTGGCCCGGCTGATCCGGCGCTTCGCCTTCGACGGCCTTCAGGCAGCGGCTGTAGAGCGAGAGCAACTGGCAAACGTGCTCCTCCGGCTTGGGCGCGCCGGCGCCGCTGAACCCGGTCGAGGGAGCCGCAGGGCGGCCCACGCCGGCCGTGGCGGCCACAAACTTGAGCAGATCGAGTGCGATGTCTTCATTGCGCCGGGCGCCAAGGCTCGCGCAGCTAAGAGCTTCCATCCTGATAAGTCTCCACCAAGGATGCTAGCAGAAACCGCGCGGAGGCCGCATTGGACGCGCCGAGCGTTCAGCGCGTGACGGCTTCCTCCTCCGCCTCATGGGCCGGGACGGCTGTCGCGCGCAGGCCCGCTGCCTTCTCCTGCCGCAGCGCCTTGAAGGCGCGGTAGACGAACCAGCCCAGGTACCAGCCGTCGATGAACTTGTAGGGCGCCTCGCCGGTAGTGTAGTGGCCGCAGGGCAGCACCCGGGCCTCGAAGTTGAGGCCGACGCTGCGGAACGCATCGACGACCTGGAGCGAGTACTCCCTGGGGAAGGTCAGGTCGTAGTCGGCGTAGACCAGCAGCGCACGCTTGCCCGCTCCGCCGGCCTGCGCGCTGGTGATCTTGTCGTAGTAGTAGCACGGGCTTGCCGCCGCCCAAAGGGCCCGCACCCGCTCCTGGGTCAGCCCGGCCTCTCCCAGGGCCTGCTTCACGTGGCGTGTGCTCTGCCCGGCCCAGGTCACGTCACCGAAGGCCGTCGAGGCGTGGTTGAAGGCGTTCACACGAATGCGCGCGTCGTGGGCGCTGGCCAGGAACGCATAGCAGGAGCCCAGGCTCGTGCCCAGCACGCCGAAGTGCTCGTAGCCCTGCTCCTCCAGCCAATCAAGGCAGCAGCGAACATCGACCACGGCCTGGCGGCAGGCCGAGAGCGTCCGCCCGATATTGGAGCTCACGGCGTAGTCCGAGCGCTCCAGCTCCGCCGGGCGGCGAATGTCGTGGTAGGGCATCGAGAGCCGCAGCGCCGAGACGCCCATGCGGTTGAAGATGGCGCAGAGCGAGTTGTGGCCCAGGCCGTCGGAGTTCCACTGCGGCAGCACCACAATGGCCTGCCTGGGCCGCGCCGGATCTTTATGCGCGGGCGCCGGGTACCAGCGGGCGTTCACCTGGTCGTTTTCGGGGAAGGGCGTCCGCTCCGGCGAGGTGAAGCGCAGATACTGCGCCGGCGCGAGCTTGCCCTCGGCGGCCTGCCGGCGCATGGCCGCGTCTTTGGCCAGGGTCTCCGGGCGCACGTTGGTGGGGAACAACTGCGGATGCCGCTCTTCCAGCCGGAAGTCGGTGGGCCGCTGGTAGCCGAAGAACTTGTCGCTGTGGCGGACAAGAAGCTGGTTGATGCGCACCATGGCGGCTTCGGCGGCGGCTGGGTCGCGCACAACCTCCGGCCCCGGCACGGCCTCCGCAAAGCCGTTAGCCTCAAGAAACGGCTCAATCCACTCGAATCCCCACTCCAGCGGGCGCACCACGCGATTCTCGTCGCGCGTGGTCAGCCGCGTCTCCCACTCGTACATCCAGCGCGCGTAGCGTTCCTTGAGCATGGCTGTGGTTCAAGTTTACCAGCGCGGGACGCGCGGCGCCCGGCGCGGCTCTGGCCCGCGTATTCGCCTTGAATGCGGCAATCCGGGTAGTATTCAATTGCGTGAAGGATGGTATCAATATATGTCCTTACTCAAAGCCGCTCGCCGCGAGTCTCAGCGCTTCCTCAGATTCGTTCTCCGCTGGTATTTCGGGTTCCTGTTCATCCTTTTCCTCTACGGAACTTATTGGAATGCCCTAAGCACAATTCACCGCGAGTATGTTTCGCGGCCTTTCCTTAGCCAAATATGCGAAGCGGCGGTCCCTCCAGTGCTTGCCGCCGTCTTCGGCATGGCATGGTGGACAGTTCGGCAAGAAAAGGACTCCGCGAAGGCATGGGCGATTGCAGCGTGCCTAACAAATCTGGCGATTTCGATAGGGGTTCCCCTACGCTTCTATTACCTTTGGGGGGCGAGCGCCTTTTGGCATATGGAATATATCTTTGCGCTTCCAACGGCAATCGGAGTCGCCGGACTGGTGGTCTTCTTGCCGCCCGACAAGCAGCCGCGGGCCAGCGCAACGGCGCATCGGAATTCCGCCGGCGGCCGAAAGCCCTTTGCGGGGATCTTCGGTTTAGCGACAGTACAATGCCTTGGGGCCGCGCTGTACACAATTTATCGAAATCACGCTGTCTTGCCCCTCCATGTCCAGCTCGACCTCGCGTTGTATTTGGCGCTGGCTCTTGTCTTCGGAGCGGCCTGGTGGACCATCTGGAGGGAAAAGCCCTCGGCGGACGCTTGGGGAATTGCCGCCAGCCTAATATTTGCCCTGATGTTCCTAGGAGAGACCATTGACTCCTGGCCATCCGACTTAGCTCACAACTTAGCTCGCAACGGGCACTGGCTCTTCAAGAACGTGGGCGGGCTGTTTCTCGGAACAGCCGGGCTGGTTCTCTTCTTCCAGGACTATAGGCAACACCATTCCATCAAGAACACAAGCGAACCTGCGGGCCAGTTGACGGGTAAACCGGCTCCGTTGGAGTAGCGCCTGTGACTCGCCGGGAGCCCCGCGTCTCGCCTCTTGGACCCGGGAGTCCACGGCTTCAACCAGCGCCGGTTTCCTCAGCGGGACTGGGCGCGCGTCTTCGCCCCATCCGCTCCGCCGCCACCCAGCCCAGGCTGAGCAGCGTCACGAGCGCGATGATCCCGAGTGAGATGACGCAGTACAGGCACCATATCATGAGAACATCTCTCTCGATGTGGGAGAGATAAAGCGCAAACGCAAGCCCAACGAGGGCCGCGGAGAGCGCCAACGCCCGCCGCCGCAGAAGCGCCAGGCCGGCCAGCGCCAGGTAGCCCGCAATGCCGATGGCCGCCACGGGAATATGGGCAATCTCGGCAAACGGGCTGTGGTTCACGATGCCGCAGTCCCACCGCTCGTTGATGGAGCAGGGTTCCACATCGGTGGAGTAGTGAACGCGCAGCGCCAGCGCTGAAACCACCACTCCGGCGAGGGCCACGAGAGCAATCAAGTATCGCATTGTCCATTGGACGCGCTTCGGGAGCATCCGTCGCACGTTACTATGAACCCATGAGCGACCCCGCGCCCGAAGCCCGTTCCCAGACCCCCGGCGGCGGCCGGCGCGTGGCCTTCTTCGGCGGCAGCTTCGACCCGCCCCACCTGGGCCATTTGGCCGTGGCGCGCGCGGCCAGGGCGGCGCTCAGCCTGGATGCCGTTCTCTTCGCTCCGGTGGGCGCGCAGCCGCTCAAGCCCCATGGATCGACCGCCGGCTTTGACGACCGCCTGGCCATGACCCGGCTGGCCATTGCGGGAGAGCCGGGCTTTGCCGTTTCCCTTGCCGATGCGCCCCAGCCATCGGGCGCGCCCAACTACACGCTGGAGACGCTGCTCGCCCTGCGCGCGGAGCTACTGCCGGGCAGCGCGCTCTTCTGCCTGATGGGCGCCGACTCGTTCTTCGCGCTCCGCCTCTGGCATCGGGCGGCGGAGATTCCCTTTGCCGCGCCGTTGATCGTCGCCTCGCGCCCCGGCCAGCGGCTGGACGATCTTAAGGCCGCGCTGCCCGAGGGATTGACCATGGAGCCGCTGGCGGAGACGGGCCGGCAAGACTCCGGCGTCGAACTCCGCTCGTATCTTCTCCTGAACCGCGCCGGAGAACGCGCGCCCTTCTACCTTCTGCCGGGCTTGCATGTGGAGATCAGCGCGACCGAGATTCGGGAGCGGATTCGGGCACTCGTCGGCGCGCCCTCTGAGACTCCGACTGCCGGGCGCGAACTCTTGCCCAGCGCGGTTCTCGATTACATTCGCTCCCGCGGCCTCTACCGCTAGCGCGCTGCGCGGGGCTTCGACTTGCCCCTCTCCGGTTGACGGTCTACGATTGGGATTGGAGACCGCCCCCACCGAATGACGACAGACGAAGCACGCCAGCAAACCCGCATTCTCGTTCAGGCCGCGGCCCAGGCCTGTGAAGCCAAGAAGGGCCAAGACACCCGCATCCTCGAACTCGACCCCATCGACGCCGGCTTATCCGACTTTTTTCTCGTCACCTCGGCCACCAACGACCGGCAATCGGTGGCCATCGCCGACGAGATCGAAGACAAGCTGAAGAAGGAGTTTGGCGTCTTGCCCAACTCCGTCGAGGGCCGCCGCAAGGGCGGATGGATTCTCCTCGACTATGTGGACTTTGTGGTGCACGTCTTTCTCGCCGAGCGCCGCGCCTTTTATGACATTGAGAGGCTGCGCAAGTCCGCCCGCCCCGTCACTCCAGCCGAGTTCGACGCCGAACTGAAGGCCGCGCTCGCCGAGAAGACCGCCGCCGTGCGTAAGAAAGCCGCCGCCAAGGCCAAGCCGGCTTCCGCCAAGGCCGGCGCTGATGCCAAGCCGAAGAAAGCCTCCAAGAAGAGCGCCCCCACGAAACAGGTGAGCGCGATGAAGACCGCTGTCAAAAAGGCTGTCGCGAAGAAAGCCGCGTTCAGGAAGGCCGCTACGCGGAAGAAGCCGAGTTCGTCAAAGACCGCAAAGGGCCGGTGATCCGGTAGATGTTCGCTATCTGCCCAAGCTGAAAGGCCCGGCCGCCGGCGTTTGGGCGAGAAGAGAAAGGGCGTCCGCCACGGCGGACGCCCTTTTTCCTTGACTCGTCTGCCCCGAAGCTAGAAGTCGAACTTGGCTTCCAACTGGATAAGCCGCGGAGACGCGTCGCCCCCCAGGAACGATCCCAGGATCGAGGTCGGGGGGTTCACGGTGGAATCGATAATTCCAATCCCCCCGGAAACGTCATTGAGCGGCTGTCCGAAGTTCGGGTGGTTGAAGAGGTTGAAGATCTGCGCGCCCAGCCTGAGCTTGCCCGTCTCCCAGTGAGGCATAAGGAAGCCCTTGGTAATGCCGAAGTCGCTGTCGGTGTAGGCGGGGCCGACGAGCTTGTTGCGCCCCGACTGACCGAAGTCGGTCGCTGACGTAAACTCGTTCACGAAGGGGCACGGATATCCGTTTGCGGCCGCGGTGCCGCCGCAGTGCGTAGACGGCAAATAGCCCAGGAGCTGCTGCGCATAAAGCGGGTTCGGCGTGCCGTAGTTTTCAATGGCGGAGGCGTCCAGGTTATCCACCACCGAGAAGGGCAATCCGGTGCTGTGGAAGAAGGTCCCCGAGGCCTCCCAGTGATCGACCAGCAGCCGCGGACCCTTGAAGTGCGGCATGGAGTAGATATAACTGCCGCTCACGTAGTGGCGGGTGTCGTAATCCGCGTTGCCGATGTTCTTCTTCAGGTCGAAGGGATCGTCGGGAAACACGCTGTTGCCGCTGAACCCCTCGAATCCGCCGTTTGAAATCTCGTCGATCGCGTGGCTCCACTGGTAGTTGACGGCCAGCGAAAGACTGCGCGACCGGTGCTGCACGCCGAAGACCACGCCGTTGAAGTTTCCCGTCGCGGAGCTCGATACCTCGGTGACATCGCCGAAGTTCGGATTGGGAGGGGCCGTGGTGGAGAGCTCGGGGAAGCCCGTCGCGCCTCCTCCATTAAAGGCGTTGACGCCGTTGTTCAGCTCCGGCTGATGATAGCTGTGGTTGCCGACATACATAACCGAGAAGGTGTCGTTCTTGCCCACCTGCCGCTCAACGGCAAAGCTCCACTCTTCATAGCTCGGGTTGAAGATCTTCTGTAACGCGGTGGTGATGCTGGGCGGAGCGAAGGCAGGGACCGCGGCAGAGATGGTGTCGAGACTGCCCCCGCTCTTGAAGCCGCTTTGGAAGGCCGCGTTGGAGGCGGTTGCGATGGATCTGGCACTGTTGGCAGCGGTGGGAACCAGCGTGTTGTTGCCGCCGCCGAAGGCCGGTCCGTAAATGGAAAACGGAACATTGGTCGGGGCGTTGTTGAGAAGGTCGTCGGCGATCACTCCGGGAAAGGCATCCGCGAACATGCCGAATCCGCCCCGCAGCGTGGTCTTGCTTTGGGCGCCGAACGGGAGGTAGGAGAATCCCACGCGGGGCTCATAGCCGAACATCTGCAGGCTCGCCAATGCCTGTCCCAGGCTGGACGCGATCAGCTTATTGTACGGGGTCGAGGTCTTGGCGCTTTCGGCGGCGAAGTTGCTGCTCAAGCGCGCGAAGCAGTCCGTCCGGCAGACCGGGTTGGAGTTGTGCTCCATGCGCATGCCGTAAGTGAGGGTCAGGTTGGGGATAGGCTTCCACTGGTCCTGGGCGTACCAGCCCATGGCGTAGAGGGCAACCGGCTGCGTGGAGCGGGTGGGAAAATTCTCAACCCAAAGGTCGACGTAGCCCTGCTCGAAGCTGCCGTTCGTTACCACCGCTTCCGGAGAGCTGGTGAACTCGCTGGGGCTGTAGTCGGTGATGTCGTCGCGGCGCATCGTCCATCCGAAACTCAGCGTGTGCTTGCCCTTGGTCCAGCTCACATCGTCCTGGAACTGGTAGCCGGTTACGTTGCGCCCCTGCGGCCAAATGAGATTGTAGCCGCCGGGCCATGCGCCGGGGAGGTTGTTTTCCAGATCCTGGTCAACGAAGATCAGGCTGAACGGAACGAGCTGCTCCGATGCTGCCTCGGTGGTGTTGCTAAAAACGGCCTGGTACCAGTTGGTGGCAAAGAGAAACGAGTTGGAGAGCGCCGGCGAGAAGATGTGCTGCTCGCCAAGCTGGCCATCCCAGGAGGGCTGAGGGCTGGCCGCATTGAACAGGGGGTTCAGCACGTTGGTGTAGGTAGCCTGCACGCCATCGTCATAGGTCATGTGGCCGAAAAGATGATCCTTCTCGCTGAAGCTCTGATCGATGCGGCCGTTGATGATGTACTCATGGGTGTAATTTCCGGCCGTGGCGTTGAACACCACAGTGCCGTAGCCGCCGGCCTCCGAATCGGGGGTGGAAACGGCTGCCTTGGCGTAGCCTGGGGCGCTGGAGTAGAGGCTGAAGATGTTCTTGTAAACCGGAATCTCGGAAGCCAGGCCGTTCGCCGTCAGGTTGGCCAGCGTCAACGCCTGATAACTGGCATCCGGGGCGTAGACGGTGTTGCGGGTCGGCAGGACGACGGTGAGCCCCTCATAGTTGGCCCAGAAGAAGGTCTTGTCGGGCCTGATGGGACCGCCGATGCCGCCCGCCCACTGGTTCACATTGTCGAACGGGGGCTCATTCGGCGCCCCGCTAGCTACTTGCCCCTGCTTGTCGAAGTAGCTGTTGGCGTTCATCGAGCGGCCATTCCACCAGTAGGCGCCATTGCCATGAAACTTGCTTCCGCCGGAGCGTGAAATCTCCGAAACCTGCGCGCCGCCTAGGCCGCCGAACGATGCGTTATAAGCGTTTGACGTGACGGTCACCGAGGCAACGTCGTTTTGGCCGAGGAGCAGGTTGGTGGCGCCGGAGTTGTTCACGTTGAGGAACGGATCGTTGTAGTAGCCGCCATTTACCGTGAACGTGTTGGCCGTGCCCGGCAGACCGAAGGAGGAGAAGTTTCCGTATCCGCTCTGGGTATTCATCACGCTGCCCGCTGCGGTCTGGGCAACGAAGGTCAGGTCGTTGCCGGGGTTGGGGAGGGTCAGCACCTGCTCCTGCGTAAAGACAGTGGAAAGCTGCGCGTCTTCCACATGCAGCATCGGCACCTCGCCCGCGGAAACCTCGACGGTTACGTTGGCCTTGCCGACCGTCAGCGTGACATTGGCTGTGGCGACGGTGCCCGGGCTTACGTCGATGGTGATCTTGGATTTCTCGAAGGTGGCAGCCACGACCTCAATCGAATACCGTCCCGGAGGCAGTTGCGACACGCGATATTCGCCTACGGAGCTGGTCGTCGCGGTGCGGGTTTCGCCGGTTGCCAGACCGGTGATGGTAACAGCAGCGCCCGCAACGCTTGCACCGGAGGAATCGGAGACGATTCCAGCGATAGCGCCTGTCGTGTTTGTTTGAGCGTGAACGACCGGGGCCGTGGTGATCGCCACAAAAGCGGCGACAGCCAGCAGGCCAAACGCGCGTGCCAAATTCTCCAACCTAAAGAATCGCATTCAAACTCCTCCACAGGATCGGTCGGGACCGCAAGGCATCCAAAGGAAACTTCACGACCCGCATATTGTGCTTCGGCGTCTAGGCCGGGGAATGAACCTGGTCCGCAGGTGAGAATCCAGAAAACAAAAACGCGTAAAAGACAGATGGTGTCAACTTGATCGCCGGGATCACCCGATGCCGACAACTACCTCGGGAAACCCAGAGACGGCTTATCTCGATCAATGCTGCATGACGATTGCCAATCTCCATGAGCCAGGAGGATACTCTGTTTGTCATTGAAAATCAACGGCTTGTTCCCATTTCGTTTGCCCGGTACTTAGGTACTCAATATGAAATTGCGGAGATTCTTGCTTGCATATTCCAAAAATGGGCACTTGCTCTTGTTTTTGGGGAATCCCTTCACCGTGACGGAGGACGAAATCCGGCCGGGTGAGGTATCCTCCTTCCCATGCGCGTCACGCTCGCCCACATCGGCGCACGAGCCAATGCGAAGGACGGATTCGACGCCCTCGCTCAGCTTTATCTCGATCGCTGCTCGCCCTTTGCGCTTTGCCGGGCTGAGTCGTTCCGGACCGAGGAAGCATTTCTCGATTGGCTGAACCGGCAGCAGGGCCGCACGCCCGCCGTGCTCGTCTTCCTCGATAGCCGCGGCAAGCAGATGACCTCAGAAGCCTTCGCCGGCTGGCTCGGCGCACGCCGCGACGAGGGTGCGCAGCACATCGTCTTCGCCGTCGGCCCCGCCAGCGGATGGTCGGAGGGCGCTCGCGAGCGTGCCCAGTTGCTGCTTTCGCTGGGGTCCCTGACGCTGGCCCACGCGCTGGCCCGCCTGGTGATGGCCGAACAGCTCTACCGGGCATTTACAATTCTCAGTGGCCACCCCTATCACGCCGGCCACTGACGGCAGACAGCTGACAGTTGACAGCGGACAGTCCACCTCAAGCAAGAAGCAGTTGGCTTTCGTCGACCAGAGATTCTCGGCTTGCTATTCGCTGCGGACTTCGGTCAACTTGAAACTGTAAGCTGTTAGCTGTCGACTGGAAACTGTTATGACCGACTCGCGCCAAGGACTGATCCTGATCAACACCGGCCCTGGCAAGGGCAAGACCACCGCCGCCATGGGCACCGCCCTGCGCGCCGTGGGCAACGGCATGAGGGTGCTCATGCTGCAATTCCTCAAGGGCTCCTGGCACTACGGCGAGCTGGATGCCGCCCAGGCCTTCGGCCCGAACTTCGTCGTCAAACAGATGGGCCGCGGCTTTGTGAAGGTGGGCGGCGCGGAGACCGATCCCGAGGATATTCGCCTGGTGGAGGCGGCCTGGGCCGAGGCCCGCGAAGCCATCTATTCGGGCGAGTGGGATTTGGTCATTCTGGACGAGATCAACTACGCCATCGGCTACGGAATGCTTGACCCGGCGGTGGTGGCCGAGGCCCTGCGCGGGCGTCCGGAGATGGTGCACGTGATCCTCACCGGCCGCAACGCTCACCCCCTGCTGGTGGAGATGGCCGATACCGTCACCGAGATGCGCGAGGTAAAACACGCCTATCGGAAGGGCATCCTCGCGCAACGCGGAATAGAATACTGACAGCGAGCAGCAGCAGGGAGACGGCCAGCGGCTGGCTGCGCGCGAGAAAGAGTGCGAATGTCCTGGTTCAAGCGTGAAGATGGCGAGTTCCCTGCGTCGGGCGGTCCCGGCGCGGAGAATGGCTCGGATGCGGCAGCGAAGACTGTGCGCACCGAGGGTTTGTGGATCAAGTGCCTGGGCTGCCGCCAGACCATCTTCAAGGCCGATCTCGACGCCAACCTCAACGTCTGTCCCAAGTGCCAGCACCACTTCAAGCTCGGCGCCCGCCAGCGTATCGAGAAGCTGCTCGAACCCGGCTATGAACTGGTGGACGGCGGCCTGCGCTCGACCGACCCGCTCAACTTCGTCGACGTGAAGCCCTACAAGAACCGGCTCAGCGACGCGCGCGAGGCTACCGGCCTGGACGACGCCATCCTCAACGCCGTCGGCCTGCTTGGACCCCACCCGGTGATCCTCAGCGCCATGGAGTACAGCTTCATCGGCGGCTCCATGGGCGCAGTGGTGGGCGAGACCATCGCCCGCGCCGTGGACCGCGCGCGGCTTGACCGCAAGCCCCTCATCGTCGTGGCGGCCTCCGGCGGGGCGCGCATGATGGAAGGCGTGGTCAGCCTGATGCAGATGGCCAAGATCTCCACCGCGCTGGCCCAGTTGGACGACGCCCGCGTGCCTTACATCTGCGTGCTCACCGATCCCACCACCGGCGGCGTCACCGCCAGCTTTGCCATGCTCGGCGACCTGAACATCGCCGAACCGGGCGCCCTCATTGGCTTCGCCGGACCCCGCGTCATCGAGCAGACCATCCGCCAAAAGCTCCCCGAGGGCTTCCAGCGCGCCGAGTTCCTGCTCGAGAAGGGCTTCCTCGATGCCGTTGTGCCCCGCCGCAATCTGAAGTCCTACCTCATCCGCGCGCTCGATTTCATGAAGGTATCCGAAGTCGCCTGAGAGGTTTCAGGCTGCTGTAGGCGCATTTCTCCTTGAGCGCGGCCTCCGCACCCTGGCTCTGTGGCCGCTGGATGGGCCTCAATAGTCGTGTTCGCGGGATCTGGCCCTTTGAATCGAGGACAGCACTACCGGGCCGGCGATCATTGCGACGAGGGCCAGAACGATCAGGACACTGAACATGACGCACGCTCCTTCCGGGCACATTCGGCGTGGAGGGGCCGGAATTGGGGGATCATAACGCTTTAGTGGGAGAAGTGGAAAGTGTTTTCTTCGGAGATTTCCACCGGCCGATACTTTCGTAACGGAAGGCGGACTTCCGATGCCGAAAGCGGAAACCGATGCGAGGCCGCCGTGCAGCGGCAGAAGCGCGAAAACGGGTCAAAATTGGGCCGCCGTTCGATCAGGGCGCGGAGGCCAGCGCGCGCGCGGCGCGGTCGAGCGCTTGGGTGAGGACGGCCAACTGTTCGGCGGCGAGCTTGGCGTCCCGGGCGTCGATAGCCTCGTTGACGCCGGGAATCACGACTGCCGCGTAGCCCGTGAACTCGCCGGGAGCGAAGATGACGTGCCGGTACCAGGGGCGATTGGGCAGGCCGGCCGGCGAGAGGAGCGCGCTCTCGGTTTCGCGCAGGGCCAGGTTGAGCTTGGCCAGGTCTCCGGCGGGCGCGAGTTGGCGGCTGTGCGCCTCCTGGGCCGCGGCGGCGAAGCGTGCGGCGGCGGCCTCGGCGGGAGCAAAGTCCAGCGCGCCAAGCCCGGCGTCTCCGGCCTTCCACCCCGGCGGCGAATTGGGCGCCGGGGCGCCCTTGAGGGTCGGCGCGTCGCTGGCGTCCCCGGCGCGGCGCTTCGCTGCTTGAATGTAGGATTCGATGGCGCGGGCGTAAGCGGCGTAATCGTAGGGAAGCACGTCGGCATCGGCCATGCGCAGGGCTTCAAGGCCGAGGACGCGGGCCATCTCCTGGAGATAAACGAACTTGGGGTCGGCGTTGCGGGTGTACCAGGCGAAGTTGTCAAAGACCGAGTGGTAGACGCCGTAGGGGCCCTCGGAGCCTATGTCGGTGGAGGGCACGCCCGCGTGCTGGAAGAAGGGCGTGAAGTCCGAGCCGGAGCCAAGGTCGCCGATGTGGACCTCTTCTGCGGCTGGCGGAGCGTTGGAGGCGCGGTGCTCGTTGCCCTCCGGGCGAGAGTTTTTCCATTGGTCGTAGACTGTTCCGCCGGCGGGGGAGGGAACCGAGCGCGCGACCTCGCGGACGAACTGCTTGAGCGAGGGAATGGCGGCGGCGCTGAACTCCGGGCCGGAGACGGCAACGTCGGTATTGAAGTAGGCCACGGCGCGATCGAGGGTAGCGGCGTGCTCCTCGACCCACTCGGTTGAGCCCACGAGTCCCTCCTCCTCAGCGTCCCAACTGGCGAAGACCATGGTCCGCCTGGGGCGCCAGCCCTGATTGAGCAGCGCGCCGATGCCGTGCACCGATTCCAGCATGGCGGCGGTGCCGCTGCCGGGGTCGACGGCGCCATAGACCCAGGCGTCGCGGTGGTTGCCGGTGACGACCCAATCGCCGGGGTACTCCGAGCCGGGGATCTTCCCGATCACGTCCCAGATTATGCGGCGCTGGTAGTCCTGCTGCGAGACCAGGTGGACCCTCACGCCGCCTTGCGCCCCAACCCCTCCCAGGTGATAGCGGAAAGGCAGCGCGCCCTGCCAGCCCTGCGGAACGCCCGTGCCTTTGAGGGCCTGCAGGATGGGCGCGGCATCGCGATAGCTCAAGGGGATGGAGATGATGTGCGGCTGGTTGCCGTCCGGCGAGATGCGGGCCAAGTCGGGCAGGTCCAGCGTCGAGGCCACGCCGGGGGTCTCGGGGTCGCCGGCATACTTGAAAAGATACTGGACCGATCCGCGCTGGACGCCGGTCTCAGGCCGCCAGGGGCCGTTGGGATAGGCATCGCCCTTGAAGTAGCCGTCGTCCTGCGGGTCGGAGTAGAGCAGCACACCGGCGGCGCCGCGCTGCTCGGCAATGTAGACCTTGACTCCGCGGAAGTTGGCGCCGTAGCGGCAGACGACGATCTTGCCGCGCAGGTCGATGTGCTGGGCGGCAAGCTGGTCGAAGTCCTCCAGGCGGCCGTAGTTGGCGTAGACGGCATCGCCGGTCACGTCTCCGGAGCCTGAGGAGCCGTTGAAGGGCATCACCACGCGCGGATCGTCCTGGTAGGGATCGCCCTCGACGTGTTCGCGGGTGGGGCCGGTCATCAGCAGCTGGCCGGCGGCGTCGAAGGCCTCGACGCGCACGACTTTGGGCTGGTTGAGCAGGACGCGGTAGGAAACGATCTCAGTATCGAGACCGGCCTCGCGAAACTTCCGGGCGACGTATTCGGCGGTCTTGCGGTCCTCGGGAGTGGAGGCCAGGTGAGGCTCGGCGGTGAGTATCTTGAGGTGCTGGCCGGCAAGCTGAGCGTCGGGAACGGCGAGAAATCTCTCCTCAATCTTCGACTCGGCGGTAAAGTCGCCGTATCCGAAGACCGCGGGAACTGCGGCTTGAGGCGCGGCCGCACCGGCGGACTGGGCCGGCAAAGCGGCGGGCGCGAGGAGGAGCAGGAGCAGAACAGCAAGCGGGTTGCGCACCATCATTTGTTGGATGCTTTCATGAGCGGCATTCGAGACTCTCAGTATCTCAGTCCCAGGGGGGCGAGGCACAGCATTGTGGAGCGCCCAAGAGCCTATCCGCAAAATGTAACGCCGGTCTCCAGACCGGCTGTACTGGCAGCGTCCTCGCCGCCAGCATCCCAGCGCGGGCCAGGAGGCCCGCACGACAGCCGACCTGGAGGTCGGCGCTACCTATTACAGATAAGTTCTTAGTCAGTGATTTCCTGGATCTTCGCTTAATTCGTCAAGCTTCTGAATCTCCGTCAAGGCTGGAGTATACTTTCCTCCCTCAAGAGGTAAACGGACAACTCGTGCTGTGATTTCCACCCAACCGCTCTTGATAGCTTGGTATCCCCCTATTCGAGAGTTTTCAAGGCCGATTAAAATACAGTGTTGTCCAGGATTTTCCAAAGCTTGCTTCTTGCTTGGATAAAGCAAGATCACCCACAAGTGTCATGTGGATGTGTAGGCACAGAAATAAATCCACGAACCCGAACAAGCTTGCCGTCGAATTTCTCGGGGGTATCCAAAAGCCGGTCAAAATCAACAAACGGAGGCAGAGACCGGGCGTATGAAGCCACGGAGCCTATGATCATCAAGCGAGCAACTGCATAGCGAAGGGACTTCAAATGAAGCATAGCTCACCTCGCCGACGCTTCGGAACTGCTATGTGCCGGCACGGCTCTAGGCCACCGGCTGGGCGCAGTGGGCGCAGCGCCGGGCGGCCAGCGGAATCTCGCTCAGGCACTCCGGGCAGGTCTTCATCGACGAGGGAGCCTCCGGCGCGGGCTTCTTGAGCCGGGCCATGAGCGCGTTCAAGGGCAGCACAATGGCAAAATAGACCACGCTGGCCACAATCAGAAACGCGATGACCGCGTTCAGGAAGTTGCCGATATAGATGGGGGTGCCGTTCAGCTTGAGCACCACATCCTTGAAGTCCGGCTTGCCAACAGCGGCGGCGATCAACTGGGTGAGTATATCCTTCACAAACGACGTGACGATGGCGTTGAAGGCCGCGCCGAGAATTACGGCGACTGCCAGGTCCACGACGTTTCCGCGCAGAATGAAATCCCGAAAGCCTTTCAGCATCTCTTCCTCCAATGAATCCCCTGGGAATCGACTCCCGGCAAACTCCTAATGCTTCATCAGGAAGATGACCGTCACCAGGAGCGCAATCAGCAGAACGATGATCACCACCAGCAGCACAGGCACCAGTTGCTGTAGTTTCCCCGGCGCCCCATCAGGCGGCTTTACCGGCGGCGCTTGCGGAGCGGCGGGCATGGGCGGCGGGGCCGGAGCATACATTCCGGGCGGCTGCGGCAAGCTTCCGCCCACTGCCGGGATCGCCGCGGCCGGCGGCGCATAGCTCACTGGATAAGCCGGCGGCTGCGGCAGCGGAGGAGGGTAAACGCCGGGCTGAGGCATCGCCCCCATCCCCGGCATTCCGCCCATCGGCGGCGCTACGGGAAGCGGATAACTGGGCATCGCGGGTGGGGAAAACGGCGCGGGAGCCGGCGGCGGAGGAGCCGGCGGCAACGGCGCCTGGGGCAGATTCGCCGCGCCTGCGCCGCCCCTCATGGCCATCTCGCGCATCCTGGAGGCATCGAGAATGCGCGTAAACTCGCTTGGTCCGGAAGCCGCCGGATGCACGACGGGTTCGTTCAGGCCGCCGGGGAATTGCGCTTCCCGCGCGGGCGGGGCCGCTGCCGCAGCGGGCGGCGGCGAAGCCCAGGCCGGCGCTCTGGCCGCCTGCGGGGCCGGCTCACCGGGCGTGGAGAGGGATGCGAACGTCTGCGTCCAGGCCCCTGGCTCCTTCCCCTGCGGAGGGCTGACCCGCGGGGCCTCAGCGGGCACAGCCGGCGGCCTCGAAGGCTCATCCAGCATCTGAATCAAGCGCGTAATACCGACTCCGCTCCCCGGCGGAGTGCTTTCTTCCGGCGGGGTCTCAGCCGCCGGCGCGGCAAATGGATCGCGGACCGGCGCGGCCGGCCCCGCCATTCCGGGGGTAACGCCGTAATTTACGCTTCCTGGCAACGGCTTGCGCTCTTCCTGGAATGCCGGCTCACCGGCGGGAGCTTGCGGTTCAAGCGACAGCATCCGGGTGAAGGAATCCGCCTTCGCGGCGGAGTTCGCCGGTCCGCGCTCGCTGGCCGCCGGGACCGGTGCGCTCGCCTCGCTGCCAAACGCGCCGAACAACTGCGTGAAGGCGCCCGGCTTGCCTTCGGCGGGAGGGGGAATCGCCCCGGCCGCTCCCGCGAAGAATGGCGCTTCACCCGCTCCCGGCGCCGCCAGCCCAGCAGCGCCCGGCCCTGCATCCGCGCCCGCCGTGGTCCGCAGCAACTCCGTGAATCCGCCCGAACCTGAGGGCGCGGGGACTGTCCTGGGCTGTTCTGGAACAGGTCTCACTGGCGGCGCTGCTGCTTCCGGCGCGTTCAGAGTTTGCAGCAACGAGGTGAACCCCGACGGCTGCGCTGGATGCGCGGGCGCCGGCGCCTCTCGCGCAGGGGGCGGCGGAGGAGGTGCGGCCGAATCGCTTCCCAACGTGCGCAGCAGTTCCGTGAATCCCCCGCTGCCCGCGCCGCCCGAACCGGCCGCCGGAGCCTTCTCCGCAAGAGGCGCTCTCTCCGCCGAGGCCAGCCGCATCCGGTCCAGCAGCTCCGGCGAGCTCTCTGCACCGCCCCCGAAGACCACCTTGTGGACCACCGGCTCGGCCAGCGGCTTTGGCGCGGGCGGAGGCAGCGGTTTTGCCGGTTCCGGAGCGCGGTTCTCCGCGAAGAAGGATTCCAATCCCGAGGGGGCTGGTCCAGCCGGCGCCTCCGGCGTCTTCACCACCTGAAAAACGCCGGTTGCCCCAAAGCCCTGGTCGGAACCGGATTCCTCCGGCCACGGTGACGCATTCGATCCATCCGGTTTCGTCGCTTTGTCCATGCCATCAGGCCTCCGGTGCAATGCCGGTAGCATAAATCATTCCGTCGCGCCCGATTTGCCTATTTACCCCAAAAGATTTTGCGTATAATGCGGTTGCACCCCTCCACGCCGGACGAATAGACTCAGCGAAGGTTATTGGGAGTATCGTCCGGACAGACGGCATGATTCTTTCGATCGAGGCCAGGCTGCCCTCGATGGAGCTTGGCCCGCGACCGATCCGGAAACCAACCCGATCATCAACTCTCGCCCATGGTGGTCTCCCTGCTATGAAGTTCCTTTCGCGGGTCGTCTGGTCTGAAGGAATGCATCTCGGTCCGCATCATTTTCAGACGCAGAGCCGGTATTTCGAAGATTCGCTCTGGTTTCTCAACTCCAACCTTCGCCAGGAGCCGTGGGGATTTCTTCATTTCTCCATCGACACCGAGGCCCTCGGCAACGGTCTCGCCATCCTCAACTTCGCGTCCGGCATTCTGCCCGACGGGCTCATCTTCGATCTGCCCGACTGCGACTCGGTTCCTGAGCCAGTGCAACTGAGCCGCCTGTTCGCCTCCACCGACAGTGAGATCGTGCTGCACCTGGCGATCCCGCCCCGCCAGGACCAGGGTCTGGACTGCGACCTCGGCGGCGGCTTGAGCGCCCGGTATGGCGCCGTCAAGCGCGTGCTCAGAGACGACGCCCTCGGCCAGGGCGAGAACAGCGTCTCCTTCGCCCGCAAGAACCTCGTCCTCTTGAGCCAGGCTCAGCTCGCAGAAGGCGCCGTCTCGTTTCCCATCGCCCGCATCTTCCGCGACGGCAAGGGGGGATTTGCCTCCGACCCCGACTTCATTCCACCCTGCCTGCGCATCAGCGCGTCCGAGAGCCTGGTTCTGATCCTGCACCGGCTGGTTCAGGCGATCGATGAGAAGATCGTTTCCACCCGTTCCGTGAGGGCCAGTTCCGGCGGCTTCGAGCTGGGCACTTCGGCCCTCGATGTGGCCAACTACTGGTTCCTGCACGCGCTTTGCTCCAGCCTGCCCGCCTTGCGCCATCATCTGCTGGACCGCCGCAGCCACCCGGAGGAGGTCTACCGCGATCTCGTCCGCCTGGCCGGCGCCCTCAGCACCTTTGCCCTCGAATCGGCCCGCGACGAGATTCCGGCCTACCGGCATCGCGACCTGGCTTCCACATTCAAAGAGCTGGATGCACTTATCCGCCGCTACCTCGAAATTGTCGCCCCATCCAATACCGTCACGCTTCAGTTCCACAAGACGGACAGTTACATCTTTGCGGCCGAGGTGAAGGACGAGCGCTGCCTGCGCCGCGCGCGCTGGATCTTCGGCATCCGCTCCCCCATCGCCGAGTCGCTCATCCTGCGCCAGACCCCGGCGCTGGTCAAGGTCTGCTCGGCCGAGGGGGTTGCCAAGCTGGTGCAGCGCGCCCTCCCCGGTCTGGAGCTGATGCACCTGCCCGTCCCGCCCGCCGCGCTCCACGCCCAGGCCGACATGCACTACTTCTCCGTCTCCCTCAGCGGCGCTTGCTGGCAGCATATTCTCCTGACCAAGCAGGTGGGAGTCTATCTGCCCGGCGACCTGGGCGACGCAACCTTTGAACTCACCATCATCACGGAGACCTCCGCATGACTTCTTCTCCAGCTTCCCCTCTTCAGGCGATGAAGACCAACAATCTGGCCATGGCCTTTCAGGAGGTCTTCACCGTCATCCTGCGCACCCGCTTTTACGTTCAGCGCGTTGAAAACGCCGACTCCTTCCGCGCCACCCTGCGCAAGATGATCTCAGCGGCGGTCAAGGACGCTTCCGCCATGGGTTACAGCGATGAGGCCTCCAAGATGGCCATTTACGCCATGATCGGATTCCTCGACGAGAGCGTCCTCAACTCCAAGGATCCGACCTTCGCCGACTGGGCCCGCCGCCCGCTGCAGGAAGAGATGTTCGGCGGTCACTTCGCCGGCGAATACTTCTTCCGCAACGTGACCGATCTGCTCAACCGGCCCGAATCCGCCGAGGTTGCCGACGTGCTGGAGCTGCATGCCCTTTGCCTGCTGCTGGGCTACCGCGGCCGCTTCGCCTTCGGCGACGCCTCTGAGATTCACGCCATTCTCGGCCGCATCCGCGACAAGATCACCCGCATCCGCGGCGCCTATGCGCTCCTCCGCCCCCCCGAAGCCCCGGCTGCGCCTCCCCGCCCCAAGCGCGACCCCTGGGTGCTCCGCCTGGCGGTGACCGCCATCGTCCTGGCCGTCTTCACCCTTCTGGCTTATCTCGGCTACATTCTGATTCTTGGCCAGTCGATGCCCACCATCGCGCGCGGCATTGAGCAAACTCCTCCAACCCTGGCGAATAACCCGGCAACCAGCCTTGCGGAGATATCCCTATGAAACGCATCCTGATCGGGATACTGATCTTTCTCGTCTATCTGGCCCTGGTGATTTGGGGGGCGTTTGCCCTGCACTTTGAAGGCACAAGACTGGTGCTCTTTTGCGTCATTCTCGGTCTGCTGGGCGCATTGGCCACGGTCTTCGTTCTTTGGTATATGCACAGCCTGGATAAGGCCGCGGGGCGAGCAGCCGGGCCCGACACTCCCGACGCCATCAACCTGGGCACTTTGCTCCGCGATGCGGATGCGCGCATTCGCCAGGCCAACCGCGCGGGCGCCAAGTCGCTGGCTTCCCTGCCCCTTATCTATGTGATCGGCGACGAGAACTCCGCCAAAACGCAGACCGTGCTGCAATCCGGCCTGGACCCCGAATTGCTTGCCGGAAACGTCTATCGCGACGGAGCGATCGCTCCCACCCAGCTGGCCAACGTCTGGCTGGCCGGCAACTTCGTTCTGGTCGAGGCCGGAGGCGCGCTCCTGCGCCAGCCTCCGCTGTGGGCGAGGCTCGTCAAGGCCACCATGCCCGCGCGGATTGGCTCGGTCTTCGGCGACAGCCGCCTCCCGGCCCGTTCCGTGGTGGTCTGCGTCAGCATTGAGCGCATCCTGGCTCCCAATACCTCCGAGCAGATTCGCGCCCTGGCGCAATCCCTGAATGAGCGTCTCCGCCAGCTCTCGCAGACCCTCGGCATCTCGCTGCCCGTCTACGTGCTCTTCACCAAGCTGGACAACGTCACTCCCTTTGCCAATTACGTCGCCCGGCTCTCGGATGAGGAGGTCAAGCTCCCCATCGGCTCGCTGCTCTCTTCCCTCGACTCCGGCTCCGGCCTCTATACCGAGCAAGCCACGGCCCTGATCGGCTCGCGGTTCGACCAGCTCCTCTACGCGCTCTCCGAGTTCCGCCTCGATATCCTCTCCCGCGGCGGCGAACTCCAGGACCTGGCGCGAGCCTATGAGTTCCCCCGCGACCTGCGCAAGCTCCGCGCCGGCGTCGTCTCTTTCCTCGCCGAGGTTGCCCGTCCCAGCCAGATCGGCGTCAACCCGTTCCTGCGCGGATTCTTCTTCGCCGGCATGCGCGCCCATGTGGTCGAGGACGTTCTCGAGATCGGCCCCGCTCAACCGCAGGCTGCCGCGCCTTCCGTCAACGCTGGGGCCACCCGCATCTTTTCTCTCGCCGCCATGGAGCAGCAGCAGGCGCCCGCGCCGCAATCGCGGCGAGGCGGCACGCGCAAGGTTGCGCAGTGGGTCTTTCTGCCCCATCTGTTCTCGAAGATTCTCCTCGCCGACAAGTCGGCCCTGGAGGCCAGCCGCGCCAGCACCCGCACCAGCTTTCTCAAGTGCGCGCTTCTCAGCTGCGCGAGCGCGGTCGTTTTGATTCTGCTGCTACTGACCACCATCTCCTTCTTCCACAATCGCTCGCTCGAACAGCGCGTGGCCGCGGCCGCGGGCGCGCCGGTTACGCCCGTCTCCGCCGGCGCTTTCGCCTCCTCCGCCGATCTTGAAGCCCTCGAAAGGCTCAGAGCGGTCCTGGATGAACTCGACGGCTATCGCAAGAACGGCCCGCCCCTCATGGATCGCTTCGGCCTTTATCGCGGCGAGGCTCTCTATCCCATTGCCTGCCAGGCTTACTCGAGCAAGTTCCGCGCGCTTCTGCTGGCCCCAACGCAGGAGAACATTCTCGCCAAGCTCCGCGCCGTGCCGGCCGTGCCAACGCCCGACGCCGACTACAGCGCAACCTACCGGCCCCTCAAGGCCTACATCGTCACGGCCACAAACCCCAATCCCGACTCCGCCCAGGACACGCTCGACTTCCTTCCCGCCGCGCTGGCAGCCGAATGGGCCGGCAGCGCAACCCCCGCTCCGGACCTCGCCCAGCTTGCGCAAACTCAGTTCGCGTTTTACGCCGGCATGATTGCCGAACCATCTTCGTGCATGGCGCAGACCGGCGGTCTTCTGAACGACGTCGTTGTCGCCCATGCCCGCCTCTATCTCAACGGCTTCCAGGGATTCCAGCACGTCTATCAAAGCATGCTGGCCGCCGCCAACCACAAAGTCCCAGGGGTCAACTTCAACAGCAAATTCCCCGGCTCGGTGCAAGAGATAGTCGACGGCTATACGGTCCAGGGCGCCTTCACCAAGGACGGTTTCGCCTTCATGCAAGACGCCATCCTGCACCCCGACCCCTACTTCCGCGGGGAAGAATGGGTTCTCGGCCCGGCCTCCGGGCCTCCCATCGACCGCGCCGCCCTCTCTACCCAGTTGAGGTCGGCCTATTTTGCCGACTACATCCAGAACTGGCGAACCTACCTGACCAAGGCGCAGTTCCGTCCCTACCAGAGGTTCGCCGATGCCGGAACCAGGCTCGGCGCGCTGGACTCCAATACCTCCGCCATGCTGGAACTCTTCTCGCTTATCTCCATCAACACCGGCGTCGCCGCGCCGGAGATATCGACCGTCTTTCAGGCGCCGCAGTCCGTCGTGCCTCCCTCCAATCCGGACAATCGCTTCATTGCGCCTTCCAACCAGGCCTACATTCAGTCCCTGCAGGGTCTTGAAGGCGCGGTGAAGAACCTCACCCTCAACACGACCAACGCCAACGATCCCACCGCCGCCGCGCCCGTTATCCAGGCCGCCGTCACCGCCGAACAAGCCGCGGAAAACCTTCGCAACGGCTTTCTTCCCGACCCAGCCGGAAGCATGGATAAGACCAGCTTCACTCTCCTCGAAGCGCCCATCGAATCCATCAAGAACCTGGCTGCCCAGGCGCCCGCCAACGCCGCCGGCGGCGGAGCCAAGACCTTCTGCGCGCAGATTGCGCCCGTGCTTTCCAAGTTCCCCTTCGACCCCCAGTCCTCGAACGAGGCTTCTACCGATGAGGTCGCCCAGGTCTTCGCTCCCGGTTCCGGCTCCTTTGCGCAGTTCACCACATCCATCCATGCGCTGGTGGCGCTGCAGGGCTCTCAATACGTGGTGGCTCCCGGCTCCGAGGTCCACATCAACCCCGCGTTCCTCAGCTTCCTCACCCACGCGCAGAAGATCTCATCCAGCCTCTATCCCGGCGGCGGAAACCAGCCTTCGCTCGACTTCACGCTCTCCGAGGTCAAAGGGCCCGGCAACGCCGATGCCGTCCTCAACATCGATGGCAAGCAGATCGCCGCCAGCGGTCAATCGGCCACCTTCCATTGGGTCTCTCAGCCGTCCAGCAAGATCACCCTTGCCACCCAGAAGAACACCGCGCCTGTCATGACCGGCCCTTGGTCGATCTTCCACTTCGGCTTCGCAGCGCCCCAGATCGCTCCCAATCGGCTGAAGTTCTTCTTCAGCTTCAACAATCAAGCTCCTGAGATCGTGCTCTTCGATGCCTCGGGCCCTGGGGCGCCATTGCTCAACCCGGATTTCATGAAAGGATTTCACTGCGTTGCAAACGTGGCTCGCTAGGGTGAGCGATGCTTGTGCCCCGATCGTCGCAGTGGGCGCGATGGGTGCGGGATTAACGGTTACACTGGGAAGATGCAAGGCTGGAAAATGACCGAAGAACTCACCAACGATCTTCCGCAGTGGGGCGCACCCCTTGGAGAGCAGGCCGATGCCACGGCCCAGGCCGATGCCGCGCCCGATTCCGGGCTGGAATCGGCTGAGTCGGAGACGCCGGAGGCATCGGCCGAACCCGCGCCCACGGAAGAGCCTGCGAGCAGTCCAGCCGCTCCAGCCGAGCTTTCAGCCGAGCCGGCCGCCGCCCCGCCCTTTCGCATCGCGGTCTCCGCGCTCAGCGATATTGGCTGCGTGCGCACCAACAATGAAGATTTCTACGGTTACGACGAGGCGCTGGGAATCTATGTGGTTTGCGACGGCATGGGAGGCATGGCCAGCGGCGAAGTCGCCAGCTCACGCACGGTAGCGGCCATCATGCGGAGCTTTGCCGCTTCGGCGGCCTCCGGCCTTCCCGTCAGCTCCCGGCTGCTCCATGCCATCAATACCGCCAATCTCGACGTCTGGGAGAGCGGCCAGATCCCGGAAAACCGCGGCATGGGAACCACCGTGGTGGTGGCCGCGCTTGACGGCGACCGGCTCATCCTGGGCAACGTCGGCGACAGTCGCGCCTACATCCTCCAGGACGACCGCTGCGCGCAGCTCACTGTCGATCATTCCTATATCAATGAACTCATTCGCAATGGCACGCTGACCATCGAAAACGCCCACCTGGCGGACCTGCGGGGCATGGAGTCGGTCATTACCCGCGCCGTCGGCGTGGGCGCCGAGGTGCAGCCCGACTTCTACTCCGTCGATCTCCGGCCCGGTACCGGCGTTCTTCTGGCCACCGACGGCCTGACCCGCTACTTTGCCGAGGACGGAATCGCCTCCATCCTCGCCGCCTCGACCTTTGAAACGGCCTGCTCCAACCTCATCCACATGGCCAAGCAGCGCGGTGGCGTGGATAACATCACCTGCATCCTGCTCCTCGCCCTGCCCGGTTGATTGCTGCTGATCTCAGAAATGACTCCGATGCCAATCGTGCATCGTTGAGCTTCCGCGCGGGTGTGCTCCGCAGAGTTCACCCCGGCGCAGCTCTTATCTGCTCAAACGAGCAGGCGTTCTGATCTTTCTTGGCCGGGGGGCGAGGCTCTCCCAGGCGGATTTGGCCTCCGGGCCGGCGTAGTC
>Ga0326728_10008991_pt1 | contig 24342 bp, 27 predicted proteins | sample MB3enrmetagenome_FD_207602 | JGI IMG/M metagenome (GOLD analysis project Ga0326728, IMG submission 207602) | Lab enriched peat soil microbial communities from McLean, Ithaca, NY, United States - MB31MN | ecosystem: Environmental > Terrestrial > Soil > Wetlands > Peat | place: USA: New York... | reverse complement strand
GCCTTTCGCCGGGCCTGATACGAGGCGATCCTGTTCGCGTCAATATCGCAAAGCAACAACGACGCAAGCGCGGGTTTTAGATGGAGGCGCACTGCATCACCATAAATGGCCTTGGTGCGTTCAGAGATATGCGGGGTGGTCGCTTCGTACCAATCCCCGGCGGCCCGCTCGAACGACGGGGGCAAGGTGCGCTTGGTAATGCGATTCCATGCCTCTTCGAGTTGCCGCCGCCGTTGTTTCTCGGCTTCGCGCGCGATGGTCAGGCTTTGGCTCCGGCTCGACTCGTGGATGATGCGCCCGCCGAACCGGAAGCGGTACCACCAGGCTCCCCCTTCGGGCTTCTTGCCGCATTTGCTGCACGTTTTGTTCCGCCCTTTCGTGTTGCATGTTCCTCGTTTGGCACACGTCACGCGCTTGTATAAACTCATTGATTCAACTCCTTCGGCCTCCCGATGCCAGCCGTACCCGCTGAATTCGCCGACAGCGGAAAACGGGCCCTTAACAGTGAACCTTACTTCCCTCAAAAACGAGCATGCTCCGCGTAACTTAGGCTACATTCGGCACCGGCATTGACTTCGCACTGCCCTGCTTCGACTAATCTCGTTTCTTCCAGTATTATAACCCTCACCCTTCAATTCCTGAACGATATCGCGGTTCTGAAGCATTTCGCAGTAGTCACCCAGACTCTGAGTCTTACGATTCTACCCCTTCGAACTTTCACGTTGCTGTATCGCCCGCAGGGTTTGCCTAAAGTACGGTCTCATTGTTCAGGGTTGAGAAGGCAGGATATTCGCAGCATAGGACCTGTTTGACCAGGCGCACATTTCCGGGCAGGCCACGGCCAGCGAGAGCCACCCTGTCCACGTCGGCAGCCTACGCCTCTGGTAGACGTTGCGGATTATGGACCGGGGAAAAGGCTCTTTCGACTCTTGGGGTGCTGATCTGGGCACCCTGGTGGGCGGGGGTGGCGAGAATACTGTTGCCCTGCGCGGGCAATCGGGAGATTCCGCGCTCAGAGGCTGTCAAGGGACGCTATGAATACCGAGGTCAATTGTGACGAAATATGCGGTTTGTCCAAAACCTAACCGGGTCAGTATAAGACTGAGGGAGATTTGGGAAGACCTGTCCAAGAATCGAGCTGATCGAATTGTAGGGGCCCATACCAAAGATAGCCGTGAGGAGGACATTACGAATGCGGTGTTCCCGTGCGTCGTCGTCGGCTGTCCCGACAATTTTGACCGCCGCCACGAACTTGTAACCCTCACCACGCACAGTTTCGATGTATTTATTGTCTCCTGGGCCCTCGCCTAATATCTTTCTCAATTCACCGATGTGCTGATCAAGATTGTTTTCGGAGACGATTCTCCCACCCCAGACATTCTTGGTGAAGTCGTCTCGGCTAACAGTCCTTCCCCCGTTTTCGACGAGGACCACGAGGACCTTCATCCGGATTCCCCTCAGCGGAATCCTTTTTCCGTCTCTCGTAAGGATGTCTCTGCTGGCATAAAGGCGGAACGACTCGAAGTCGTAGATGGGAGGAGTTTCTGCTTTGTGGGCCAATGGACCCTCCGCCTTCAGACATATTCAGATCGTTTTTCAGCAAGCCCTATAGCGGAGTCGAATCATACCACGGTATCGTGCAGGACGCAACAAAGATGCGAGTTAGCGGAATCCAGAAATGACCAGTTCTATTCCAGACTGCTTGCAAGTTACGTCAATCGTTCTATTTACAGGCAATCGGATGACCAACATTGACGTACGCGATGCCGAACGGCGGGATTGCTTTACCGGTCAGAATTGTGGTCTCTTGGCCCGAACTCACCGCCCTGTGCTTTTGTTGACGCGGAAGCTGATCGCTCTAGTGCTCCAATCGGACGACGCGCTCATGGAGTTGGGCGGCCGTTGGCCGCGGCTGGACGATGACAAGCTAGAGATAGTGCCGATCCGATTTGTCAAGCCCCCACCTAGGCCAAGGCAGCAAGCGGCCTGACAAGCGGACCAACCCGCAAAAGTTGGGGAGGGAGGTGGCGCAGATATGACCGTCAAGTTGTTAACCGTCGCGGAAGCAGCGGAGGCGCTACGCATCAAGCCCGCTACCATCCGAGCTTGGGTGCTCAGGCGCAAGATCAATTCCTACCGAGTGGGCAGGGCTGTCCGCATCTCGGCGGAAGAAGTCGACCGCGTATTGCAATGCGGTCTGCGACAGGCAGTAGTGTCGCTGAGAAAAGGAGAGAAGCAGTGAGTGGTGAAAGCATTTCAGTAATGCGGCAATGGTCCGATCCGCGGGCCGTCGAAGCCGATCAAGACGTCTGTTGGATGGCGTCGAGCACAACAGAAGTCCCGTACCTGTTGGCCTGATCCGGCAACGGCAGGCATAACGAACAGGCGGGTCGCAAGAAGGAGAAAGTATATGGCCAAGCGTATAAGATTCAGTCCCCAATTCAAGGAGCAACTTATTGCGTTCTACAAAGAGAATCCAGAGGCCAGCCACGAGGAAGCTCAGAAGCGTGCAAAAGAGCTGGGTTACGAGAAATTCAGCAAGAGTATGCACGACGAGCTCCAGAGAAGAGCGGCAGGAGATTTTGTAGTTCCCGCACAGTGTGTGATGGATTTGAAAACGGGGATCTTCAAGAGGCTCGAATCCGTCACGGCAGGCGACAGGGTCGCCATCTTTGAGCTCAAACGTCGTGCTCGCATCGAAATGATCGATGAATAGGCAAAGCTTACGAAAGCGGTTTCGACTCGATCTTGGTTGGCGGAGAGTCGGGCAATGGGACGGTGGATTTCAGGCCGATGAACGAGCAATGGGCAAGGAATATCCGTGACCTCTGCAAGGAACAAAAGATCTCCTTCGTCTTTGTACCCCTTGGGGGGGACGCTCAATATCCAAGCCGGTTTCGCAAGGGCGTCGAGCATAACGAAGTCCCGTCCCAGTTGCCCCGACCGCAGGAGTGAAACAAGCACCCGGGCGGAAAGGAGGTTCGATGAAGAGGATAAGCCGCGTTAAGAAGGTGGCACCACGCTTCATCGGCGTGAATGCATCCGGGACACTTAACCTTCGCTCTCGCGCATGGGCTGCGGAGATGACGGAAGCGCTGCGAGCTGTTTTAGCAGTGAGAGGCCCGACGGCTATTGTCGAATTGTGGCGTCTACTTGGCAGCCCCTCTTGCTTGAGTCGTGCCCAAATCCGTCGCTTGCTCAAGAAAGCTCGGAATGTGCGAACGGAGGCGTTGTCCTGCGGTGGGGTTATCGAAAGCATGTATGGGCTGGAGGGCGACCGCAGATGGAAGTCTGCCATGCAGGAATTCTTTGCGGACCGGCGTAAAGGCCATTCGGATAAGAGCCTGGCACCTCGAAAACAGGAGAGAAGACCTACGGATGACGCGGAGAATATCCGGCGTCCCACCGCTGTTCGGGCAGACGTGTAGCGCTAGGGATGTAAGCGTAACCTAGCCCAGGTACCGGTCTCCGGCCCATGGAGCTAGCCATTCAGGCCGCCTTGGGCTGGACCGGCAACCGGCGCCATTAAGCTACGAGACGATCCCGCATCATGAAGGCACGACAGGCTCAGAGGGGGCCACGTTGCGATGTTGGATTTGGCGAAGGCTGACCGTAGCCGGTGGTGAAGAACTCCGGCAAGGGGGAAATAACAATGGGGACGAAGACCGCAGCCGAAACCGTAGACCACACCCAGAACTTCTGGGTTGGATGTCACAAGGTCAGCGAGGGATGTGACCACTGTTATGCCAGGGTTGCGACCGAAGCACGCGGCCTGGATTTCGGTGTCGTCAGGCAGACGGAGACATGGAAGGACCCGCTCAGATGGCAGCGTGAGGGATTCAAACTCAGCCAGGTCAGGAAGGTGTTTAGCTGCAGCTATGGGGATTTCTTTCACCCGCACGCGGACCAGTGGCGACCTGGAGCCTGGCAGATTATCAGGGATACACCGAATCTGATCTGGAGTCTGTTGACGAAGCGGGCGGAGTTAATCACAGGCCGATTGCCGGAGGATTGGGGCAGCGGGTACAAGAACGTTTGGCTGGGCGTAAGCGTAGAGATGAAGAAGTATGCGGGGCGGAAGGATCTGTTGCGTGAGATTCCGGCGGTGGTCCGTTATGTTATGTGCGAGCCATTGTTGGAGGATCTGACGCCGGAGATCGACGAACACCTGGAAGGTTTCCATTGGCTCCTGGCTGGCGGGGAATCTGGCAACGGTACAACCAATTACCGGCCGATGGATCTGCAATGGGCTCGCAAACTTCGCGACGTGTGTGCGGCGAAGGCCATCCCTTTTTACTTCAAGCAGCCGGCTGGCCGATGGCCGTACAGCAAACGAAGACCGAAGGCAAGGCTGGACGGAGTTGTACATGACGCGTACCCGGCCGCACTGGAAAGGTACCGACCGCCGTCTCTTCAAGTTCAGGTTTTCACCGAGGAGGATGTCACCTGACGACCACCGTCTCGGGTTGGTCCGAGCCAGAGGCCGGGGATGGGTACAAATACCGGCAGAATTCCCAATGGCGGAGAACATTAAAGGAGAGAAGCTTGGAAACTGGAAGCTGATGCAGAAGTGTCTAGACGTTGACCTTAAAGGATCACGCAAGTGGGTGTTGATTGTTCTATGTTCTCACTTCCCCAATATCTTTCCCAGTGTAGCTCGCATTGCCAGAGAAGCAGGAATTGGCCCGACAACCGTGAAGGCCGCAATCAAGGACCTCCAGAGAGAGGCGTGGATCACCAAGAAAAGGCAATATTCCGAATCAAATAAATACACGGTCAATGTTAAACGCATCATGTCAACCCCTCCCATCCAGCTAGAGATACCGGAAGTGGAGGGAAAATCACCATCCCTTGACCAGGAAACCGACAGTGCCGAGCAGCCGGCTGAATCAGATGAAAAATGACTACGGGAGTCATCAAAGACAGAGGGAATCTAACCAGATAAGTCATCAAAGACAGTTGCAATCCTACTCGCAAGATCGAACCAGTTAAGTCAACACAGTTGGGACACTATTCTCAGATAGCCAAGATCGACCAGCAGTTATCAAGGACAGATGAGAACCTATTCGCAGGTAGCCGGGAAGCTAACCACAGATAGCTGGGATCCTACTCGCAGAAAGCAGGAATCTAACCAGCTAAGTCATCACAGATAGCTAGGAACCTACTTGCAAAAGGCCTGGATCTGATCAACAGTTGGCAAAGATAGCTGAGATCCTTCCCTCAGATAGACTGAAGCTGACCGGCTATGATGACAAAGAGTTGCGATCCTACCCCCAAATAGACGGGAGCGAACTAGCTGAGTTACGACAGTCAGCTGGGTCCGTATGGACAGATGGCCAAGGTCGACTGGCAATCACCACACTCGGCTGGGTTCATATGGACAGATAGCCGGAATCCGACTGCTAAAAGACAAAAATGGTTGAGACGGGACTCGAGGACCTCAGTTGGCCCGGCTGACAGGGTGATAGGTGGAGGCCAGAGTCACCGAGTTGATGCGTAGGATCGGCTCGTGGCGCGATATTTGAATCGTCAATTTTGTCCGACTGTCCGGCCGACGGGATGAGCATCGGGGCCATATCTCCTATAAGTGCTTTAGTTTCATTCACATATAGGCATTTATAAGCCAGACGTGTGTTAACCTTTGTTTTCAATGAGATACGTGCATCATGGATATGCTGCGTAACTATTAGTTAACATAACAGAATAGCGTCGTAGGTACCCCCGCAATCGCGCGGAAATGGCCCTCCTGCGCGTTCCGACGAAATGTACATCTGTAAAACCATACAAAAATAGGACATGCCTAGGTTCGCCTGCAAACGAGAAATTCGCCATCCAGGAGGGTCCGCACCTCTAGAATGTCTGATAATAGTTCATAGTGACATTATGGCAGCTAGCCATGTCGACCCGCGAAGGCAGCGCCTAGGGCCATTCGGGGGCACCACCCTCGTATTTCGGTAAGTTACGTGTTGTCAATAGGTTAGCCATTTTGCCTAATCCGCATCGAGTCCCGCCGGTAGGTTCACCACGGTCACCCTCGGGAAAACTGGGTCGAAGACGGAGTCATCGCCGGCCTGGAGCACGACAGCAGAATGATCCCGATGATCTCCATGCTGACCAGTCTGAGCTTCATGACGGAACCCACCGCTACCTGGAACCAGTAAGTTACTCCAGATCGAGGCACAATGGCAAGCTGTCAATCATCAACCACGCCGTCTGAAAGGTTTCAGTCACATCAGCTGCCAGCGTCAAGTCAAGCAAAGTGAGATTAGTCAGTAGAGCGCACAGCCTGATTCAATCTTGCAATCAGACCTTGACAGCCTTCGTTCAGATCTTCCCAGCACAAGTCTGTGAACTCGTTGACATCGCCTACATCCATTGGGGAAAGGCCTTCGGATAACTCTTAGAATGTCGTCATGACATGAGACTGCCTGCGTCAGACCCGCATGAATAATTTCCGTACGCGAAGGCAGGAATTCCTATACTAGTCAGAAGAGAATGAGCCGGATAAGGCGCCGGGATTCCTCTACCCACCTGGAAACCCTCCCACGACCGCGGTCTCACCCAAGGAGAAATAGAAGATGCATGGAACCAATGACGTCCGGTACGGCAAAACTATGCCGGACATGAAACATGTCAACCGGGAAATCCCCATCCTGGAAGTTGCCCAGGAGCTGGGATTAGCAGTGCGCGGCAGGAAGGCCACTTGCCCGGAATGCAAGACACGGCGACTCACATTCAGCGTGAAATTCAACTGCTGGCGATGCTGGCATTGCGATCCTGCTGGCAAGCGGAAGTCAGTGATCGACTTGGTGATGTTCATTCTCAATGTCGATGCCTTCGGCGCTGCCACGTGGATCAGCGAGCGCTGGCATGTCGCCGGCAAAGTCCAAGTGGAGCGAAGCGAGAACAAGCATGGACTCACGAAGCAGGTTTACCGTCGAGTGCGGCATCTCCCGATGCCGGAGCGAGACAAGCCCAATCTGCAAGCCATCGTGACCAGTCCAGGTTGGAGGGAGATGACCCTGAGCGCTCGGGTCGTCGCCATGACGCTCTTCGCTCTCGCGCGCATGAATGAGAAGAATAGCGTGACGATCAGCCGAAAGGGACTGTCGGATCTAATCGGTATCACGGACCCCAGCACCTTGGCCAGGGCGAATCGTGAGGTGCAAGCCATCGGCCTATTCGAGATTGACCGAGGTTACAAAACGAAATATGCGGAACGACCTACGGTTTACCGGCTGACTTGGTGGAGTCAGGTCTTCCAGCGCTGGCTCTCAGCCGGGTACGCAGTGCCGGAGGCTGCTACCCTCCCAGTTCTCCCCAGTCACCCCTCACAACCACACAAGGGTACTGGTAATAGTGGTGGCATTTCCCTACTAGCAGACCCTGCGGAGGAACCTTCACCAGGGGCTCCCGACAACCTCCCGGATGCAAGGGTCTCAGCTAATTCAGATGATCTCCAGCCGATGGGAAAGAGGGAATAAACCATGAATCAGGCTACGAGAACGCCCATTGAACCTGAACTGATTACTCCCCAAGCTGGTCCAGCGCCCGTGGCCAGGAGAGAAACCACCCTGCCTGCCCGGCTGATCGTGACCATGGACGATTGTGATTACGTCGTGAAGCGTTTGCTTCGTCATGAAGATGCGGATCTGTCACGGCGTCTTTATCAGTACGTGGCGACCTTTCCGCTCTGGGATAAGCTGGTCAGGCGAGCCCAGTTAAAGCACCTTCGTGCCTTTACGCGTGACTTGCTGCTTTCCGGTTTGTGTTGCCAACTGGTCCGCGAGGACCGCAAGAGTGCTCAGCCAGATCTGGTCGCCCGCGCGGGCATCTGGCGCCACTTCGCTGAACAATGTGTAGAAGGAAAGTCAGAAGTCCCCGAAGCGCAGGCCTGGGAGATCACGAGTTGGATTCCGAAAGATCGCGCCACGTGTTGCACAAAGGAGACCCGGTATTGCATGCAGAAGGTAGCTGGTGGGCAGACCTGCGACAAACCCTTCCGAGTCTCGCCGAAGTCGGAACGATCGAAGTGTCCCGAACACCACCGAGCAGAGAAGTTCCCAGGGATGGAGTATAAGAACTGACTTTAGAAGACCGAAAGAGCCCACTCTGGCCATTCTGGGCCCCAGTAATTATGCGCCTCCCAGAGGGGTGCGGACACTTACTGCCATGCTAGACATACCAGTGAAATCGTCCACTTGTCTGTAAGCTGCTGCAAGTCCTTATAAACATTGGAGTAAGTGGTAATTTGGCCTCCAGATAAGCCCCTCGTCCCGACGCGCAGGATCGCCTCGTATCGAGTTTTTCATGCTCGGGTCTGTCCCAGTGGCCGGCCAAATGAGAAGAATAGCGATAACCATGGATTTCATAACCATATTCACCAATGACGCCAGCAGAAGATATAGGCAAGCACCCAAGATAATGGCTCATGTCACCGAGAACGTGATCGACAGGCTTCCATCAGCCACGTCGCGGCATAAAGGGATAAGAGAGACCATTCTACTATTGAAGCTGACCAATCTTATTACCTAGGGTGCAGCCAGACTGTGCGTGAAGTCCAAGAGAACACGTGGATTTGTCTAGGTCTAGACGTAGCCATGCAGGTGCCTTGAAACGCACGCCATGTCACCGAGTTAACCAAATACAGAGAGGGCCGGGGTGGAAGCTGACACCCGGCAGAAAAAGAGGAAAGATGAAAATGAACACATCAACAATAAGCCCCAGTAAGCCCTGCACACGCAGGAAATTCACAGATGAGCGACTCATCGAGCTTCATTCCCATGGACTTAGCATCACCAAGCTAGCCATCCAGCTCGGGGTGTCCCAGCCGCCGGTGTACATCCGCATGAAAAAGCTTGGTCTTAAGTCCAACTGCAAGCGAGGTGGAGTCCCCAGATACGAGAAAGTTGGAACCGAGGAGTTTTTATGCGCTGCCTGCAAGAGGATCAAGCCCCTGCGCCAACGCCACGGAAGGAAATGCCAAAGGTGCACATACGAAAAATCTGTGAGCACTACGGAGGGGGCCCGGCGACGTCGATTCATCATGAAGAAGTGCCACGCTCGAATAAAAGGCATCCCATTCACCCTGACCTTCGAAGAGTACAAAGGGCTTTGCGACAAGCAGGCAGGCATTGACGGTTACACTTTCAAGCAAATGGCCTTCGACTTCGGCCAGGGCAGATCAGGAGCTACGCAGAGCTTGGACCGCATGGACAACGAGCAAGGCTACACGCCTGATAACGTCGTGTTCTGCCGCCTGGACACCAACGGCTGGAAGAAAGACCAACCGCGAGATCAGTTTGTGAAGCAACTACCTTTGAAGTTCCTGCGGACAAACGACACTGAAGCGCCGGCGCAAGACGTGAAAACACCATGAAGGGAACTCACAGAGGAGCAAACGAGACGCTCAGTATATCTCCGCCCGATTGCAGGCGGCACAGCCGCGCCGTTATGCTCGATTCTGCCTAATGATGCGGGACGATCCCAGCCAACGGGCGGGTGCGATGCGATGGTCAAGAGGAACAAATCAGAGGTTCACGAGAGAGCTGGCCGTCGTCGAACTACGAAACTCGACTTCATTCATGCGTTGGCCAACCACATTGGCGAAATACTGAAGGATCGAAGTCAATCTCAACGCTGCTTTACTCTCGCCGACCCTCAGGAAACGTCTCACTGCCAACGAAAGGAACTGCACGCGGAAATAGAGCATCAGGAGCCGCTGCTCCTTGGAATAGCCCGGTTTCACATCCGCGGTGTTTCTGAGCAGGTGGGTCAGGGCATGGAAGTCGCATTTCACTGCTTTCGACAGGCGGGAATAATCGAGCGAGGCACTGGATTGTTCCAAGGCTTCTCGCAGCGAGGGAAACTCCAAACGGATCACATTAACGATGGATCGGAAATACTCTTGATCAAACTGCCGGCGTAGGATCCTCTGGCAGGTCGCCTGGTAGTAGAAGAAGACCATGGCCAACGAGAGTATCAGAATCAGCCACGAAAGAATCATTCCTCGATTGCCCTCCACTAATATCTTCACTACAGTTATCGGACGAATCAACTATTTGCGCAATGGTACAGGAGTACGGCCCTACAGACCTCTTGACACCAGGGTTGGAGAAGGATGACGTTGCGCTTGCAGACGGGCGTGGCTGTCCGAATCCACCTGCCTCCGTCACTAGCATCAATTCATTGATTCCCTGGGTCGTGTTGCCCATGGTCGTGTGGCATGGGTCCGGGCAGATGAGCGACGATGGTCCGGTTATGCCAGCCCAGAGAATCCTCTGCAGTACCATGCCCTGCTCAAGTACCGGAATGTTCCTGCCCCCGAGGATGTGGTTGCTCTGTGGAAGGCACGGGCAGGAGATGCGCAGGCGGAAACGTACAACTGTGGGGTCCTACTTTAGTACCATTGAATACACATGTTTCCATGCATAGAATCCAGGTTGGTATTAGCTGAAAGCACGTCCGAATTACGGACGATTCGCGGTTTGAGCTTGCACGGGATGTGACGATAAAGAAAACGAGAAGGTCTTGACCTATGTCGAATAACAAACCGGAGCGTTCAAAGATTCAGGATGAACCATCTCGCCCGCAGCAGGTGGTGCAGTGGGCAATGTGCCACCCGGGAGTCCTGTTGCTCAGTTCTGTCGCCGTGGGAACCGTACTGGCTTTCAGGCTGAATGAGGATCAGCAACCTCGCGGCGAGCGACGGATGGAAACGGAAGCGGACATCGTCGATGGCGATGTACCATTGTTTGTCTGACGGAAGGGCGGGATTCAGCTCAACAGCGCTCTTGCGGTGCGCACCGTTGGCAGCGCCCCGCGGACGCCGCCACGGCATTAACGACGAATACCTGAGACGGGGAGCCGGAAGCGGTTCCCCGCTCTCGTTGTTAGCCCAAGAATACCTGACCCTTGTCCCGAGTAGCGCAGCACCTACCGTACGTTAAGGTCCCTTTCGTAGCGAATACGCATCCACTCCAGGTCAACCCTGGGATCGGCTTTCTCTGCAGATTTGAGGGCTTCAGCCTTGTCTGCGGCAGTGCCTTCCCAGATAATCCATTCGTGGGCTCCCGGCCGGTCGTGAGCAGCGGGGCCTGAAACGGCTTCGATCTGGCCGTTGACCAGCGCAATGACTTTCCAGTGGGCCATGTGGGTATCAATGTTCCTGACGAGGTATTTTACCAGGGTCGTGAACGGTAGCGGCGAGTTCCACGCAGATTGACGATGCGGTTGCCGCAGCGGCATCGGGCATGAGAAAAGTCAGCGGTGATGACTGCGCTGACCCCTTCCTATGGCGGAGCTCTGTCCCTGGGTTAGCAGTACCGGAGGAACTGGGTTCGTCACCCTGAACGGACTTATGCGTGGAAGGGCGTTTTCCGTTCCCGATCCGGCGAAGCACCCACTCAACAGAGTTTCCGAGCCCGCTGTCGGTCTTCAGCGTCACTAAGTCCGTACACATCTGTGCAAGGGATAACGGGCAACCGGCCCCTTGCACGACAGCTACCTGCCCGCTAACTATTAGCTATCCGCTTACTAATCGCCTAAAAGGGCGTCAACGAGTTCTAGCGCGCCTTTGCGGTTCAGGCGGGCTGCATGAAACTGCCCCGCAAAATCGAGTAGGCATTCCAAGCAAGCTCGGCGGCACACTTTGTCGTGTGACTGGGTGCCGCGCAGAATCCTCCGGGCTTCCATCAGCCACGGGCGGCCGAGTTTAAATAGTTCAAAGCAGTGCCCCGCGCCACCGGGAGTTGTGTCGTAGAGCAGAATGCCGAGCTTGAGGGCGTCACGAACCTTCAGTTCCAGATCCAATTCCCTGCAGTCCAATTCCAGGAGCCGGGCACCGGCAAGCACTAGAGCCCGCCCTAGGGAAAACAGTGGTCCTTCTTCAGAGTCCCCTGGCCAATCAAGAATCAGAACATCCGTTGTCTCCCTGGCAGCGAGTACCTTGTGCCTTAGCACGGGCTCGAATTCCAATCTCTTCGACCAGCAGCGGTCTATCGGACTCGTCGAGAATACCGACGGGTGATTCCTAAACTCCTTCGGCAACGCAGGAGGCGCACCGCTTGCGTTCGAAGGTTTCTCTTCGCTCATCGCAAAACCGCAACGAGTACACAGGGCAAACCCATAACCGAGCTTGCTCCACGCCTCACCGCCGGCGTTGCGAAGTAGCAACTCGCCCGCGCCAGCCTCGTAGTACGTTGCCAATAGGCCTGCAATTCCCCCAAAATTGCGCTCTATTTCCGTGGCGGTGCTGAGAGTGAATCCGCCAGCCGTGCTTAGCACAGTTTCACCAACCCGATCCAGACTTCGGCCGGGTGGCTTAGGGGGGTCCCATGCCGCGGTTGTGTAACCAAATCTCGGAAACATCAAAGACTGTCCAGGACCCTGCGGCGGTTGGTTGCACTCTTTGCACATTTGATTTGGGGAAGTTGCCAGATAATCGTGATCGTTTAGACAGCGAAGCGCCCAATTGTTAAGACCGAGCGCCTCGTCATGGTTTGCTTCGGTCCAGTGCTTGAGAATGCCTTTCGATGCGGCTATCTTTCCTCCCACGAGCACCATTGCGCCAGGCACATACTCGCTTAAAGCCAAAAGGGACGACCTCTCTAGCCGGTAACCCTCGGCGGCAGTCGACTTGTCCGGCCGATCCTCTCGCGGCTTTCTGACGGACAGCCGTTGCAGATGAATGGGGAAACCATACCGCGGCAAGAATCCTGCGTCCGAGAACCACTCGATGACGGTGATGTCTGAAATCGCGCGGAGTTGATATCGGATCGAGTTGGCCTTAGCGCGTTCCGCAGCGAGCACAGTAGTGGGAGGCTCTCTCGGAACCTCTGCCCAAGCCTCGCGAAGTGAGTCATAGTCTTTTCGCCACTCCTTACACGCGAGGATAAACTGGCTTTCAGCGTCATCAAGAAACTCCCGCCAGTCTCCCTCGTTGTCCGCAACGTTTTTCAATGGTGTGCCCTGCACAATGTTGCGACACCGCATCCTGAACGGGTGAAGTGAAGAATGTAAAGGACTCAAAAACCGAACGAAATCCCCGGCATGGCCAGCGCCTGAAGAAGACCAATCCGGCTTGGCCGCGCCGGTCCATTTCGGAGGAGCATCCAATCCGCAGAGCTTTCCCATGTTCGAGTATGCGTCCATCGCTCCTGTTTGAGGGGATTGCATAGGTGCAAAGAACTCGGCAAGTAACATGGAGTGCAGGTGTCGCCGGACGAACCGCGGGCGACCGAGGAAAACCACAGGGCGACGAAGGGACCGCCCCAAGAAATCTTCGAATCTTGTGAATACCTCTCGGTCAAATGCCCGGTTTCTTGCGAACGTAACCACAATGGATGAGCCATCTGCGCGCCTTCCTGCCCGGCCTGCTCGCTGCATGTGGTTGGCACGCCCGGGAGGTACGTTCCCGAGGACGACGCCGTTCAAGCCGCCGATGTCAATGCCAAGTTCCATAGTGGTGGTCGAGGACAGGAGGTTTCGGGCGCCATCCCGAAATAGGAACTGCCTGCGCTTGTTTTCCTCCGGGCTAAGCTGGGCGGAGTGCTCTTCACCCCAGAGGCCCATCGAGAAAATGTCGGACTCCCGAAGCTCCCGTCTGGCTCGGCCCCAGCGACGATCTTCGTCGGCTTCAGCGTGCGTAATCTCGTGGAGGCAGCCGAGACAGCCCCTCAACGGCGCCCAGCCCAGAATCGTGCGTGGCCACAATGTGCCAGTGCCGGGACATTGATACAGCTTTTCGGGTGAGCGCAGTCGTAGACGATCAAGAAGTATCTGTATGGCCCGGTCGGATTCGGCGCGACTCACTTCATGCAGTTCGCATCGAAGCCATGGAAGCTGCTGATTGCCTGCGCCTTCATACAACTGGTCAAACGCGGCTTCAAGCAACGGGGATGAAAAAGACTCCGGGCAGTGAGCCGCCTCAAGCAAGGTCCTCGCAAACCAAAGGCGCAATTGCAGGGTATCCCTCCGGCGACTGTCGTCTCCAATAAAGCGGCGCGCTGTCCAACCGTTCTTTGAGCGAGTGCTCCATCGCCCGTAAAGAGGGGATTCCCCATTCCATTCCCGTCCGGCTTCCTCCTTCGACCAATCTACCGCGCGATCCGCTCGCAGCGTGTCTAGCAGAGCAGCCAGTACGTCAGGCCATACGCCAGCAAGTTTGTTCCGAATTTCATCGTTCGGAAGCTGTCCAGCGAAGCTCGGGGGTAGCTGCAAATCAACCAATCCAGGGTAGACAAGCTCCAAAAGTCCCACCGCCTCGGTTGATACTGCCGTTCGCAGCGGGTTATCCATTTCTTGGGCGACCAGAGCCTCGGCGTGACGGGCGACGCTTTGCCGGTTCTCTTTCCATCGTTCTTGTCGCCATTCAGCGTGCTTCTCCGCAAGCTCGCGATCGAGAAGCTCAGAGATTTGGGGCCTCTCCGCAAAAGAACGGGCAAACTCCGTAAACGGAATTCCAGAGGCGGCTGTGGATAGTTGATTCAGAAGATCAGAAACCTTGCGGTTAGCCTCGTCGCGGTCCACTTGCGGAAGATCAGGGTCGGCAGCATCATCCTTATATCTTTGGATCTGCCGGTTTAGGTAGGCAGAAGAAGGAGGCTTATGTTCTGCAAGTGTGTTCGCAATTGCCGATCGAATTACCCACGTCTCGTGCTGGCTAGTTAGTAGCGGACCCAGTCGTGCCGCCTCGCGGCGCGAGTCGCTGAAACAAAGCAGGCGACGGCCTTTTCCCGGCTTCCAATCTCGCGAGGGGCCAGGGTACACAGGCATTCCGTATAGCACGGTTTCGGTTGCGACGCTCAGGGCGAGCCGTTCGGCCCCCCTCAGTGGCTGGATTTGGAGGTCTAGGTCACCTTGATCGGCGTCATCCTGCGATACACCCCAGCTTGTCATACAGTTCGGGCATTCCTGCTGAGTGCATTGGGATGGGTCGTTGCACGACGCACCATGTTCTGGGCAGGGTGCTCGGAAGAGCCGGGTACCCGCCCCCTTACCACAGTATTCGCCGGTTTCGGGATTGACGATGATTACCGAAAGGTCCTTGCCGCCTGAGTCGGCAATGAGGTAATACCTGCGCTGGGCAAGTTCTGCAAAATGCCCGGACTCCAGTTCACACGTTTCTGAGTTTTCGTACCCGGCGAGCGCCCATTGACCGCAAGCTTTACAGCGGTGGACCGGAAGCGTGACGGAACCGCAATAGACGCACCGGTCTCTCGGAATCTGGAGACAGCCGATACCTTCCGCCCGAAAATCAGTTGGGCCAGAACATGACGTGTTGAGGCATGCTGCGAGCCCATGAGGCGCACGAACGAGAAAATGAAGCCGGTGCGGGATGAGCGGGGACTCATTCGACTTCAGTCGGGCCGCCGCAGTCAATCTGAGGAGCAGGACCGTGGCATCGCGTGTTGCCTGGTTGGCGTTGCCCCAGAGTTCCAGCGCAAGGTCGTCGATAGAAAGAAGGCCCTTGTCATACACCAGTTCCATGAGTTGCCGCACGATCCGGACCTGCTCCAAAGACAGCTTAAGGAATGGTGCAAGTACTCCCTTAGCGGAAGCTTCCGCTGATGAGATTGTGTCGTCCGGCAACAGCTTTGACAATACCGGGCGTATTTGCCTCAGCGCGTCCGGGTCGGGATGGACAAACTCTCCATCGGCATCTAGGGTCACCAGTTCGAGTTCCCGATGTTGTGCTAGTATTTCGGCATTGGGGGTTTGAGCATTCGCAAGTTCTTTCGGATTTGGCAGAGGAGCACTTTTCCCCTCGACGATTTTGACGAGCTTGCGCGGTACGGAGAACACAGTCGCCGCAAAGTTCTCAAGGTCTTCTATTGTTCCGCCAAGCGTGGCGGAGGTCGCGATATGTGTGAGCTGTTCAGGAGATAGCTCGCAACGATCTCTCACCCGCCTAAGAAGAAGCGTGATTTCCGCGGCAAGGGTTCCTGTGTAAAGGTGAGCCTCATCCAACACAACATAACGCAAGGCAGGCCCAAAGAACTTCCGGTCTTGCGGCCGGCACAGCATGTACTCCAGCATGGAGTAGTTGGTGATGACGATATCCGGGATGCTCTCGCGCGCGGCCTGACGACTCCGGCGGCGGCACGGATTCCACATCTCTTCTGGCTTCACGTCGCGCTCGTTTTCCGGTGTTTCGCTCGTGAAGTGGAAGAGACTTAACGTATTCTGATGTTTGAGGAGTTCATAGAGCCGTGTGACCTGATCGGTGACTAGGGCGTTCATGGGGTACAGGATCAGGCACCGCATACCATGCTCATGGGGGGCGCGTCGCTGCTTCCAAAGTCCCGCGAGAATCGGCAGCAGGAAAGCTTCGGTTTTACCCGCCCCCGTCCCAGCGGTGATCACGAGAGAGAGCTTGCCGGCGGATTGAACGATCGAACGGAACGCGTCCGCCTGGTGTGCGAACAATGGACGTGCTGCCGGGAACTTGCTCGTTCTGTCCAAGTAATCGCACAGGTCCTGGGGAAACAGCCCCTCGGTCGCCAGGGATTTCAGGGAATCTTCCGAGGATCTACTGGGAAAGGCACCCTGTATCCACAATTTGCTGACCAGTCCGCCATGCTCACCAGCACCTTGCCAAATCTTTTCCGCCGCACGCGCTAGGACCGGGCTTCGAAGGTAGTTTTCAGATACGGCGAGATCAACGAGACGTTGCCTTGTAAATTCTACAAGCTGAAGGGCATCGATTTGGCTCAAAATCTGTTCCTTTCCAGCAACCGAATGAGTAACGACGCAGTGATGAACTGTGGCCCTCGCGACTTTTCTCCCAGTCTCCTCAAATCTGGTTCAAGTTGCTTGTAGTCCGACGCCTGATCATCGAGGTAGGCCCCAAATGCGTTCACGCTCTTTTCAAGTGCTTCCGGCGTGACCTTCAGAAGATTGGCGCACTCCCGGCAATCAGCAATCCTTCGGGCCCGCAGTTGGGAGGTTTCTGTCGTTTCGGGCTGGCGTAGCATTGAGGCTGCCACAGCGCGCACGCACTTCCGATACTTGTCACCACGGAGCTTAATTCTTGCGAGGCTATAGGATAGCGAAGGACAGATCTCACCGAGGCGCGACAGCGACGACTTGAAGACCTCCGACTCAGTCTGCCGTCGGGGCTCTTCGGAAAACGCCTGTGCGACCTTCTCCATCCTGGCCTCATTCCTCTCCACGTAATTCCAGAGGAATTGCCGAATCACCACGTCCAATCCTTGTTCTGGCTGCCGATGAACGAGGCCGTATTGAAGAGCCGCATTATCTACCCAACCATTCACAAACTCAGCCGGATCCCGATCGACAGCTTCTTGCATTGCTGTCATGAAGGATGAATTCAAGACAGGCACCTTCAGCCAACGTAATAGAGCAAACAGGTTCCTTGACCGAACATGCTTCAGACCGTGGATGATCCGATCTGCGTCCCAGTAGGATGCAATCCGGAAACCCTGGTAGGCAATCGCCATGGCCGCGGCAACGCCTAGATTCGGCAGTCTCCAAATGAAATCGTCTCGCTGAGTGGATACCTCGTTCTCGGGCAATTTCCGCGGCTCCTGAAATATCTCACGCCAAACAAGGATTCTGTGGTCGTTGCTGGGAGACATTGGAACCTGCCAAGCGAGACACGGCTCAGTCCGTCCTCTGAATAGCGATGGCAGAAATTTACCTCGGCCGTGGTCTTCGACCGACTCGACCAGAACCGAGTCTAGGTGTCGCTCAGAGCGGATGATAAGCGGAGCCCCCCAACCATAAAGATCTCCCAGATGGAAGGTGCGCGAACTGATCTTGCCCACAAAGCATGGGCCTTCAAATAGTTCAGACTTATCCCTTCCAACGAAGACACGCGCCCCCCCAGAATCATCGGCTCGATTCAGCGGGCGGCTCGGATGCACCAGCGTCCAATTAGGTTCCGCGTCAGGGTTCGAATCGGCTTCGAGGCACGCAATTCCTCGGAAATTCAAGGAAAGCTTTGGAGTGACCGTCCGATCGGAACGGACAGTACTTACTCGTACTCGTATCCGCTCTTTGCCAAGAGCCATGCCGAGCGTAATCAGCAACGGGCGCTCCGTCTGCCAAACGGTGCCATTCTGGCTCGTGGGATAACGTGAGCCTCCGGCGATAAGCGAGACAACCTTGGCGTCTTCCGGAACACCTGTAACTTTCACGCGATAAGCCGAGCCAATTTGCACAGTCTCGGAAGGCAGAGACTCCAGGGTCAAATGGATTGGTTGAATTGGCTCTTTATCGTCCAACTTCGGTTCCCAATATATTAGCCCATCGCACTCCACTCTTAGGTCTTGGTGCCATGGACTGGCTAACCGATATGCGGCACGATCCTTCAGCTTTATGGCCTGCGTAACACCGGGAACGCTGAGGTCCGTATCACAAATTAATGCATAATCCTTCCTCGGATTGAGCTTGGAGGTGAGACTCACCGCGGTACGACTCTCAAGATCGAAGATCAGAAGCGGTTCACCCATGCCCATTTCAAAAAGATCCACTTCTTCTAATACTTCGCCTTCGCTGCTCACAGACAACAAGTTCGGTCGGAGGTTGGGCTTCGCGCCTTGGGGCTGGCACGGCAATTCACGCCTCCCACGCCAGTTACCGCTTTCTTGTAATGTCCAGCGGTCCACGACGCATCCATCGATAGCGAATGTAGCTGTGTCGGATTCGCCGAGGATCTCACAGACGCGCTCGTCATTGAGTCGTAGCGACAATTCTGGTTTTGCAGGATACTGCCATCGGAGGAGCAGCTCGCATACGGGTTCGTTTGTGTGGTCGAGAATCTCTGGCGCGCATGAAGCGGTGGATGCCCGGTTGGTTCGTAGTTTGGCAGCTCTCATCAATTCGGAAGCCCATTCAGTGCGAATCCATGGAGATGCCTGTAGGACAGCAGACATGTATCCATCGGAAACGCGCCCATGTCTGAAATCATGGAGCGTGTTCCAAAGCTCATTGAATGAACTCGACTTCAGGTCCCCATATTCAGGCTCAACTCCGGCGAGAATCCTTACCGCAATAGGAAGTCCAAGCCCATCGAGCCATTCTGGCGATCTCCGGACAGCTCCCTGACGAGTGAAACCGAATTGAAGCTTGAGAGTATCGAAATACTCCTGCGCACCGTACCTGTCGATTAGGTTTCGCAGCTTGAGTCTGCGGGCGCCAGCAGCCACCGCGTTCTTGCAAGCCGTGGTTGGTTGTCCGCCGACAAAGAGCGATGAGAAGCTCACTTTGTCAGCATGTAGAACTGCGGTCACGGCTGGCCAAACTGAATCTTCGTTGGAACTTGCGCGGCACACTTCCGAAGCGAGGATCAGGAGCAACACACCAAACATTTCCCGCTTCGAGGCGAAGCTCCCTTCTGAGAGACAAACCTGGGACGTACTCTCGCACCAGACCCGGCACCACATCCGAGGCTCCTGCCCCGAAAACCAAAGCTTTAGAGCTTCGGACTCGTCGGTAGTGATCCTGGCTTCGGCCACAGACCTGGGTGTAGGCAGGCTTTCGAACCTGTTCAGGAAGTGCAGGAAGACCTCTTCCAAATCCATTGAAGGATAGATTTCGCACGCCAAGCCTGTGCGCGGGAGGGCCATCTAACACCCCAAGAGCTTTCTCTCTTGCAATTCAGCCGCAGGGGAAAGCTCGCCTAGAATTTGTGCCCCTAGTATACGCCAAAAGCCGTTCGAGCTCTGGGTATTCACACTGGAGTATTCACACAGGAGTCAAATCCGCGTCAACCCTCATCCAGGCAGGATTCAAAAGTTAGCCGGGCTGACTACGCACTCGCTTTGCCGATTTCGTGCCCACGGACACTACTATGGGGCCGACTTCTAATTCACTTATGTCTCTCCTGACATTGCGCCCGCCGAAACGCATTCAGAGCCTGAGTAAGGCAATCGAACTCGCCAAACGCCCCGATAATGACTCGGAAGTTACCTTCCGATTGTTCACGAGGCGTTTATTCGCGTGACTCACTCCAGGTAGCTGTTGCTTGGGAGGTTCTTTCGCTATTTGTAATTCGGCCTGTGACGGCGGCTTGGTGGAACCCGCCAAGGTCCATCGCCCGGCGCAGCGTACGCACGTAGCCCTTGCCATTGGTAGCATTCAGGGCTCCAACCGTTTCGTCTCGGAATAGCGTTTTGTAACGAATGCCTTCGCCCTGCCACATGCTGTTGACGGCGACGCACAGGCTAACGGCTTCGTTGCGGGTTGTGGTCAGCGTTAAGAAGGTCAACACTGGCCTGGACGGTATCTGTGACAAACCATTCCAGACGCTTTGCGGTGCCGGCGAACTAGCGGTCTTCATCGAAGTGGAAATCACCGACGTGAGGGAGTCGTAAGGGCATGTGCGGCCTCCCTTCATGGTAAAACATCAATGCATTCTTCTGCTAATGGGGAACGATGGGGCGAAGGAGTATCGTCAACTCAAAGGATTGCTTCTTGCACACCATGAAGGCGGGATCTCAACCCGCAGGGTATACCCTCCTCCGGAGGGACAGCTGCGAGATGGTGAATCAAAGCGAGAACGGGGAACCGTTTCCAGCTCCCCGTCTCAGGTTTTCGTCGTTTTCGCCCTGGCAGCGTCCGCGGGGCGTTGCCAAGGTGCGCACCGCAAGAGCGGTGTAGTTATTCGACGATCATATGCATTCCAGGTGGAGTCTGTCATACCTCCTTCCCTGTCAGCATGCCTCCCTTCTACTCCTGTGCATGCGCAAATGCAAGTTCTTTCTTGATCTTTTTACATCAACAATGCCAATGCCTTCAGACCTTCTTTGTCCGCTTATGCCCTCCCGAGACACCGACGGTTGGCCGAGCGATACGCTCCCAGTAAATAGTGTTGGTCCTTCAGCCGTCAGGGCGAATGGCTGGGTGGGGCGAAAACAATAGGCACGAGCATCGAGCCTGAAGCGCCGCCGGCATCATGGGTGGATGGGGAGCACTTCCAGGCGTCAGTCCCCATCAGGTGTCTCCGGTCTTCTCCTCTTAAGGTTGGATCTTGCTGCTTAGTTGCCAAGATTGGTAAATATAGATCCCCGCTAGGATAATGCCGTAGAGCACAAGGACGATCGTGAGGATTTGACCCCACCGGTCAATCTTCGAGATCTTCTTCGTCATCTCTACCTGCTGCCCGGCCTCGCGCTCGCCTTCCAATATATCCAGAGTCTTGTCCTCCCGTTTGGCAAGCCTCATTCGGGAAATCGCCAGCACGATCACAATGATCCCCAGAACGACCCAAACCACGATGTAAGGAATATAGTTCATGATGGACCTCCAGGAACGTGCAGTTAATCCATTAGACCTCCGCTGAACGTCTGAGTCAAGCAATCAACGGAACCCAAAGGAACCGCACCAGTGGTGCATGGCTCGTAGCTCGCATTACCGTTAGCTCCGGAACAATCCCAGCTGATCTGCCGTCGTGGCGGCAGTCGATGACCTACGCGAGGCTTTACGCCTGGGCACACTTTCAAATGAAATGCCGAACATGAGAAGCTGCGTCACCACTGCCGGGATCGGCGCTACCGGCGGAATGATGACTTCCGGCACGCTCACAGCCGACGGTTCCATTTCTGAGTGTGAGTTTTCTGTTGCACGCACTCCGAAGACTTGCGCCTGCTTCTCCACCAGTCTTTTCCAGACCGCATCCGCATTCTCCCCGATGCCCTTCTCCGTCACCAACTCCCTGGCCATAGCCATCAGGATGTCATCACCTTCGTCGATCGCTTGCAGGCCGTCACTGGCGAATTTCCCTTCCATGGCCAGCGAGACCAACAGCTTCTTCCCCATTAGCCGGAGGCACGCCTCCTGCATGGTGCCAGCGTAGTAGAAGAACTTGACGTTAACGTTGGACCACTGTCCAATCCTCCATGAGCGCCGGCTGGCCTGCCTGAGGGTGTAAATCGAATAGCCGGTCTCGTAGAAGAAAATGTCCGGGAAAAACCAAAGGTCAAGCCCAGTCTGAACCAGACGGGGGTGAGCAATGACGACCTGCACGCCGGCCTTCAGTTGACGCTCGTACCAGGACTCCCGCTGCTCCGGTGGAACTTCAGTGGTTAGCACCGCAACCCTGATTCCCTCTCTGGCCAGGATTCGCTCCAGGCGCCGTGTCACGTCGCGCTTCTGCGTATAAACCGCATACACCTGCACCTTCCTGCCACGTTCAAGCGAGGATTTGATTTCCTCCACCAGCCGCCGCTCCTTGGCATAGACAAAGTCCTCATCCAGGTCACGCGTGGCGGCGATCAGGAACGGCTCACGCCGCTGAGTTTCGGGGTTGAATTCCCGCCCAATCAGGTCACCGAAGCCGAAGGGCCGGTCAGGGTAAGCAAGCAGAGCATTCAGCGCCACGCTGATCACCGACTGGTTGCCTCGATGCTCGCGGAGTGCCTTCTTGATGTCCTCCTCCAGGTCCTCGTAGGCTTTCTTCAGCGGCTCGTCCATCTCGATGCTGACGACCTCCTCCCGGTAGGGAGGGAGAGCATCGGAGATATCCTCCAGCGACACGAAGGCGCCAAGACTCATCAGGAACCGGCCGAACAACAGGGGAGAGGCTCCTGGCCGGTGGCGGAGCCGGGTGGTCACCCGTGCCTCGGAACAGGCGTTGTCAGCCGGCTCGATGACGGTGATCTTCTCCAGCAGCCCATAGGTTTCGGTAAATGCCCGAACTCCGGCTTCTCCATATTCAAAGCCCTCTTCCAACATCCTCGAAGACCCAAGACGGAATAGGATATTGAAAAGTTCATCTGCAAAACCGCCGAGCAGAGTGCCGGTGAGGACGGCAATGTGGCCGGCAGACGCAGCCAATGTACCCAGAGCATTACCCTGGGCCGTATCTCCTCCTTTCAGTTCGTGAACTTCGTCAGCTATGGCGTAGTCAAAGAAACCGTCGCTCATGTACCGGCCGATGAAGTCGACAGGTGCGAAGCGTCGGATCTTCTTCCCATCTGCCTGCCAGAGGGCGCTGTAAATCGGTCTGCGGGCGCGACTGGTTCCTTCACCTTGGCCCAGCATTTCGCTGAGCTTCACCTTCTTGAAATCCATCGCCAGGAGGCGTTCGCCCTCAGTGCCGAGGTAGACCGGACAGCCGGTGTCAGCATTGACCACGCTGCCTTGATAACGGCCGCAGCGGGCAACCTGATACGCGTGTCGCCAGAAGTAGCCAAGCTTGGCGCGATCTCGACCGACAACGAACAGTGCCGGCGAAGAGCAAATAGAATCCCAGCGCTTGCGGGCTGAGGGTGAGGTCCTGCGCAGGCGCAACTCGCTCAAACTGGTCCGCAACCCCTCGCGCACGATGCGTTTGTTTCGCAGCCTGACTTCGTTCACGCCGTGGTGACTGTTGGAGTTGGTGGGTGTACGTAGGCCGTCAATGATGAAGACGCGAACACGCGGCAGGGTGAGGATAGCTTCCCGACACCACTTCTCGACCAGTTGCGGTGGGACCATGGCAATTGCTGTAAAAGGCCTTCCTTCGGCGTGGGTGTAAACGGCTCCCAGGGAGATCAAGGTCTTGCCGGTGCCGCATTCGGCGATCACTGCACCTGCACGTGCCTGCTGCCAGCGCTGGACCAGGCCCATGATGGCGAGGGTCTGGGCAGGGTATGGTTTCCGCAGGAGCTTGCTGATCATCGGCGACGGAGGGTCGTCGATCGCATGCAAAGGCCTGTGGGATTCAAGGATTCGGTTCCCTAACTCTTGGGCATGGGCACGCAAATATGTTGGGATGTCAGTTATGGGCTCCATAACTCTGAACGTGCCTCCTGTTGGGTTCGGGTTCGATACGAGCGCCACATAACACAACTACGTGGGGCTGGAAGTCGCGTGGTGCAGGCATACAGGCGGTCATTGCCGTGGAGCGTCCCTTGCCGCCCGTATCACATGATCTAGATTCCCAGACTAGGAAGGAACCGCATCAGAGTCGAATCACGGCAAAGGCGTGACGACGATCTTAATGCCGCGGCTGGAAACGTCCACCGTCGAAGTGGAGGAGGGTTTATTCGCCATGGTGTGCCGTTTTATACAGACACGAATTCGCGAGAATGTTTTGATCGTTGCACGGGACTAGAAGAAGAAAAGCCTATGGGTGTACCGATCAGCTGCTCGGGAACACCAGGATATACTCGACGACGTTCTGAAGACAAATGATGGAGGGAAAAGTATGTTCCACCTAATCTGGTATGTTCTTATTGGGTTAATCTCGGGGGTTATCGCGAAATCGGTGATGCACACGCAGATGACGATCTTCTGGACGATCGTGCTCGGCATCATTGGATCGATTCTGGGCGGCGCCGTTACCCATTTGTTATTTCGATCGAGGAACGAACGATACCATCCCGCCGGCCTCAT
>Ga0326728_10008990_pt1 | contig 24344 bp, 23 predicted proteins | sample MB3enrmetagenome_FD_207602 | JGI IMG/M metagenome (GOLD analysis project Ga0326728, IMG submission 207602) | Lab enriched peat soil microbial communities from McLean, Ithaca, NY, United States - MB31MN | ecosystem: Environmental > Terrestrial > Soil > Wetlands > Peat | place: USA: New York... | reverse complement strand
ACGCTCTGATATTTAGCCGGGTTCCAAAACATCATCAACATTCCCGTTTTCGCTGCCTCCGCAAATACGATCTGCGGCAGAATCTGGATTCCCGACAATGCCGGGTCATCGCCTATGAGCGGCTTCTTCGCAGTTTTTGTCCACCGAGGCGAGGCAGGGTGTTCGCGCCATTTTTTCGCGATGGCGGCACACGCGGAAATAGGATATTCTTTCCCTGCTTGAAGACCGCGGCAAGCCGGAGAGGCGCGTACTTGATCACTTATCGGTTGGGAGCGGCTTCGCCCAGAGAGTCGCGGGCTCGTCCTGCAGGAATGTGAAAACGCAAACCCCGAAGCTGCGGGGCGGGTGGACAGCGGCTCGGAAGCTGATAAGCAGCCGCCAGCGAACAACCATTGGATTGAGACGATGGCCTCCATCTCGCGGCCTTGGCGGGCCGGGATTATCATGCCGTCTGCCTGGCAGGCGCGGCGCAGCAACTCGTTGGCCGTCATTTCACTCCCCAAGCACGGAAAGCCGCTTTCGCGAGTTTTTCGACGAAGCGGTTCGCTTGGCATAGGACCAATAGCTTCTCGTTAATTAAGGTTCTTCGTTGCCGAATATCATCCTCGTCTTTTTTTAAGTATTTTCGTCAAGGCAGGGGTGGTTTTCCGTTTCGTCTCACTTGGCAATTGAGCGAGGCGCTTCTCAATGCGCCCCAAGACTTTTCGGATATTGAGGAAAGCAGCCAAGAGATCACTTGTCTTCCCTTGCCGTGCTGCTTGTTCGGCTTCATCGAGAGCACGAAGCGCCTGCTGAACGTCATTATAGCCAGGCTTTCGCCTTAGTTTCTGCTGTTGTTTGAAAGGCTTGATACTCCTCCTACCGCTCAAAACCACAGACTCAACCAACGCGGCAGTCGGCGTTCGCCCCTCCGCCTTCGAAATTACAATATCCCACGTCCTTTGAATTGAAGCGGGATTTCTCAAGGAAGTGAGAGGGCGTATCATTGATTCAGTCAATTGCTGGTAACGGTCTTGAAGCGCTGTGGCTACTCGAGCAGCGGAAATTTGGCGATTCGCGTGCGTCTTGCTGAATCCCAGTACATCACGGCAGAACTGCTCAAACGAGCCATGCTCCCGGTATAAGCGGCGGTTCCGAATTTCCAGGAGAGCCCGTCCCACTTCGATGAATGTGGTCCACCCCGTCAATATTATCTGCTTTTGTTCGTGAAGGTCGTGCTTTTCGTCCAGAGTGAGAGGAGCGGCAAAACCTTGATCTGACGGTAGGATCTCGATCGCATCGACCGATCCTCGATTGGAATCCGTGGTCACCCCCTCCTTCAGACATTCGGTCTTAGGCGAAGGCACGGTTTTTGGACCGTGTCCGGCCCCCGGCGACGGAGGTGCCGACACCGCCCCTGGCCCTGGCAGTGGAATTTTGCCCTGGCGTGCCGTGACTTTTCCAGTGTCGGCCGGCTCGGAACTGTTGCTGGCCTGCGGCTTCGCCCCGTTAATCGCAGGGTTCTTACTTATGCGCCACAGTTGCTGCCTCGATAAATTATATTGCTTTCGAATTTCTGCGTCCGAGCGCGTGCCCAGTACCGATAAGACCTGGGCAACTGTTTGTGGGGTCACCTTCTTGCCATGAGCACGGTTTTGCATTTCGTCCATGCACCTATATCGGCAGGAATTGGGAGGAGATGAGGCGGTTTCCTTTTTGGGAAGGGAGTTGGCAGCGGATGCATGACACCAATTGGTGTCATTTTGTCCGGCAGATGCGCTGGCAAGAGGTCCCAACATGCGTCGTGTCGGAGCTTCCAAGGCGTGGGATTTTCCTAAAGTGCGTTACTACGGAGTGGCCAACGCCAGCCAATACACACGGCTCGCGAATAGGTGAGAAGCCTGATGAACTTCGATAGGACGATCCACACTCACCATGCGACCATAACTTGCCGTTCTCTGTTACGAAAATCACTTCCCAGCCGCCCCTCTGTCCCCATTGCCGGAGCAGAGATCTCATCGTAATGCAAAGACGCCGCCCGCAAAGGAAATTGCTCTCATCACTCCTCTCTGGATTTTGCCCTACCAGTTTGGCATCTAAGTGGATGACTTATTAAATACACTAACGTATTATTGTTGCATTCTATAGGGCGGCGCGCTATGGAATTGGCATGCCGCGACACAGTCCTTTTCATATCGTTTTGTCCGACTCAGAAAAGCGGGAATTATCCCGCCGCGCAGCCAAATATACGTTGCCGTATTTCGAGGTCGCACGCGCCAGAATGATCCTCCATGCTGCCGAAGGAATGGCCAACGATGAAATTGCCCGGCGCTTGGATACACGCCGCGAAGTGGTTAGCTTATGGCGCAAGCGATTCTTTACCGAACGCCTGGTTGGCTTGGACGAACTCCCCCGACCGGGCCGCCCCCGGTCTTTTCCCCCTTGAAGTCGTCGCCAAATTAAGGCTCTGGCCGGTGAGTTGCCCAGTCAACAGCAAGCGCCCTTGTCGCGCTGGAGCGTACCCGAGATCACCCGCCATGCCGTTGCCTCCGGACTGGTGGCCAGTATCAGTGATACGACCGTCTGGCGCTGGCTTCACCAAAACGCCATCCGGCCTTGGCAACATCGCTGCTGGATTTTTCCGCGCGATCCGGCTTCGCCGCTAAAGCCGGCCGTCTCTTGGACCTTTATGAGGGAGTTTGGCAGGATCAACCGCTACGCGAGGATGAATTCGTACTCTCGTCCTACGAAATGACCAGCATCCAGGCTCGGGCTCGCATCCATGCCAGCCAAACCACCCCAGCCCCATCAGGCCATGAAGATGGAGCATGGATACGAGCGCCGGAGAGCGTGGGCCTATCTGGCGGCTTGGAAGCCGTGGTGGTGGTTGCTGTCAGTGCGGCGGCACGGCTCCGGCGTCGCGGTCGGAAGAACTACGGGCGCATGGTTGTCGAGGTAGGGACACGGGTTGCCCCGTGCCCCCCTCACAGATCCCGGCGTGCAGTTTGGCCCGCGCCAAATGTGGTGCATCACATTAGGTGCGGTTTCGTCGGAAGGTCGGATCACCCCCGGTGATGCCGGCATCTGGGCGGACAAGCACGTCGAGCCGGTCGCCCGCATCAATCGCTTTCTTAAAGAGCACGGGGCGGTGCCGGGGATTCAGACCGCGCACGTGGGCCACAAAGCCTCTGCCGTGCGCCCATGGGAAGGTGGCGCCCATCTGGCTGACGAGGACAGCGGCGGGCCAGTCATTGCCCCCAGCGCGCTGGCCTTTGGCGGTGACTTGACCAAGGTTCCGCGCGCGATGAGCCTGGAGGAAATCACCCGTGTGCAAGAGGAATTTGTCACGGCGGCAAAGCGGTCGCTGACGGCGGGGTGCTAGCGGCTGGAATTGCACGCGGACCATGACTATTTGATGCATGAGTTTCTTTCACCGATTTCCAACCGGCGCACGGACCGTTACGGCGGCAGTTTCGAGAACCGCATCCGCCTTTTGCTGGAGACGACACACTCCGTTCGCGCCGTTTGGCCGGAGCGGCTGCCTTTGGCGGTGCGGATTTCCTGTACGGATTGGGTGGAGGGTGGCTGGGACATCGAGGAGAGCATCGAGTTGGCGCGGCTCTTGAAGCCGGAGGGCGTGGACTTGGTGGATTGCAGATCGGGCGGAATGGTGCCGGATGCAGCGATTCCCGCGGGCGCGGGGTATCAGGTGCCGTTTGCCGAGCGCATTCGCCGGGAGGCGGGGATCGCGACGGCGGCGGTCGGCTGCATCACCGAACCGACGCACGCGGACGACATCATCCGCAATGGCCGCGCGGACATGGTGTTGCTGGCGCGGGAGTTTCTGCGCGAACCGTATTGGCTGCGCCTGGCGACGCGCGCTTTGGGCCATAAGGACGCGGTTTCCGGACCGGTTCAATACAGCAGAGCCTGGTGATCGCAATTAATTCGTGGCCGATAGGGTCGGCTCAAATCCCCTGGCCTCATCGTAATTCCTACGCACGGCCTCGATGCGACCAAAAAACTGCCCGACTGAACACGCGGAACAGGTTGTTGATCTGTTGCATGCGGCAGCCAGAAACCCAATGAAACCAAGGATTTCAAGTGCATACATCACCTTAATAAATGGCTTGCAGTACTGGCACAGTACACATTTGCTTGTAAATATCGTGCAATCGTCCATGTCGAAGAAAAAAGCAATTGAGGTTACCCTCCACGGGCAAGCGTGGGAAATCTACCCGATAAAGTGGCGCGACAAGACACTTTACCGCGTCGTCCACCGAGTGAATGGCGGCGAATTCCATGGGAGCCAACGATCTGGGGCCTTAGGCACGGTGGTGGCATTTTGCTGGAGGGCCACCTTCGCCACGCGCTCCCCATCATCGAGGAACATCACAACGACCACCGTCCGCCCCAAGGAATCGGTAATGTTATCCCGCTGGGCTTTAATGACCCCACAGAACCCGCCCTCGAAACAGCCGTCCGTAAAACCGTTTGAAGCATCCCCCGTGGCGCCGACGGTAGGCAATTTTCCGACTGGCCGTCTGCTGGCTCAAGAGTTTTACAGCCATGAGGTTGAGCGAACGGGTTTGTCACGGGTGCCGGAGGAAGAACCTGGCCATGGCGCGCGACGCTGGCTAAAAGTCCGGCGCTGACAAGCATGCAGAGCATGCTGGAACCTCCGTAGCTGAGAAATGGCAGTGCGATTCCCTTGTTTGGCAGACTGCTGGTTACCACTCCCATGTTGATAAGGGCTTGCAGGCTGATAAGAATGGTGGCGCCCGCAGCCAATAGCCGGCCGAATGGATCCGCCACTTTCCAGGCAATGCGGACGCCGCAGAGCACAATGATCATGAATAGAATCAGCACCGTTATTGTGCCGGCAAACCCCAGTTCCTCACCGATGAGAGAGAGGATGAAATCAGTTTGTTGCTCGGGGACAAAGCCGTTCTTCTGGCTGCCGTTCCCAACAAAAACGCCGAAGAGACCGCCAGAGCCCAACGCCAGCAACGAATGCCAGCCCTGCCAGCCTATGCCCTGTTTGTATTGCTCAGGATCGAGAAATGCCAGGATGCGCTCCAACCGCATTGAGTTTCTTGCCAGAAGAAGCGCGAATAATTCCGCGCCGATGATGAATGCGGAGGCCAGGTATCCCCAATGCGTGCCCGCAATGAAAAGCATTGCCAGGGTGAGGCTAAGCAGGAGCGCGGCCGCGCCCCAGTCCGGCTCGGCAAAAATCAGCAGAGCCGCCAGCGAAGCGATGCCTGCCGGCAGGAGGAATCCGGCGTTCCTCTCCTGCATTCTCTCGGAGTGCTTAGCCGCATAATCGGCCAGGAAGATGAGCAGTGCAATCTTGGCGTACTCGGACGGTTGCCCAAACGGCAACCACCGCGCGGCTCCGTTCCTGAAGACGCCTATACCAGGCACAAGAACCGCGAGCAGCAGGAGGATTGCGGCAGCCACCAGGCATTCGGCAAGATGCCATTGGCGGAGACGGGTGTAGTGGCACCGCGAGGTTATCCAATAACATGCCACCCCAAGGCCGACCCAGCAAAACTGCGATTCCAACCTTGCCAGCGACAGATTGTAAGTCGTTGCGCTGTAAAGCATAAGAAGTCCAATCAGCAACAGTGTGGCAATGGCAAACTGCAGTATGGAGAGGATGGTTCTCATCTCTGCGCCACTCGCGCCAAGGCCTGAATCGGTGCCGGCTGGACGCGGAGCGTCTTGTCCGGGGGAATATTCAGGCGGACTGCGGCTTGTTCGGCTATGGAGCGGAACACCGGGGCAACTACCTGGCCAGCATAGTAACCGTTGTCAGGCTCGTCCAGGGCAACGACGATGACAACCCGCGGCGAAGTGGCGGGGAAAAAGCCGGCCACGGAGGAGTAATATTTCCCTTTAAGGTAGCCGTGTTTGTCGGATTTTTGAGCGGTGCCAGTCTTGATCGCCACGGTGAAATCGGCCATAGCGGCCAGGGTGCCGGTGCCGCCGGGTGCCGCAACGGCTTGCAGAGCTTCGTTTCCAGCCTGGGCGGCGGCGCGGCTCATCACCGTGCGGACCACACATGGTTGAAATCTCTGGAGGACGCGGCCTTGCGGAGATTCGATGCGGCTGATCAACATGGGCCTGATCAGTTTTCCAGCATTGGCGATTGACCCCATCGCGGCGGCCATTTGCAATTGGGTCACACTGATGCCTTGCCCGAACGCAGCGCGAGTCAAGTTCATGGTTGAGAGTTCCCGGAGCGGCACGATGTAGCCTGCCGCTTCGGCAACAAGCGGGATTCCGGTTCGCCTTCCAAAGCCGAAATTGGTGGCGTAATCGTGGAAAAGTCGCGGTCCTAGCGCCAAAGCCGTTTTGGCGAACCCAATGTTGGAGGATTTGGCAAAGCAGTCCCGCAAGGTCAGGAGGTCAAAAGCAGCGTGGTCGCTGATGGAAACGTGGTCAACCACGTATTTCCCGTGCTCACAATAGACGCCGGTATCGAGGGTCAATCCCTTTTGGTCGAGCGCCGCCGCCAGGGTGACCAGTTTGAAGGTTGATCCCGGTTCCTGATTATCCATAAACGGAGGATTTCGCCAAGTCTCGGGCGGGAACGCGCCTGGATTCTGAGGATCAAAGTTTGGAACGGCGGCGGCAGCGAGGATCTCGCCGGTGACCGAGTTCATAACGATGGCGGAAGCGCCTCGTGCGTGGGATTGCTGGCACGCGGTTTGCAAGTATTGCGCGACGATCTGTTGCAGGCGCACATCCACCGTGAGCACCACGTTATCCCCATTGGTCGGAGCGCGGAATTCCGTCCGGCGATCGGGCAACTCTCGTCCGGTGGCGTCGCGTTCGGAGGCACACAGGCCCGGAATTCCCGCGAGGTATAGATTCAGACTTCTCTCGATGCCGCACTGTCCAACCAGCCCCGACCCGTCACGTTGAGGCAGTGTGAAACCAAGAAGATGGCAGAGGGCCTCTCCATAAGGATAGTAGCGAATTTGGGAATCCTCCGCGAACAAAAGCTTGTGGCGCAACTGGTAAAGTCGTGCTCGCTGCGCTGGAGAAAGATTGGGTTTGTCGAATCCAAAATTCTCCAGGGTCAGCGCCCCGGCCATGGCGCTCCACTCGCCGACGGAAACATTTCGCCTGACCAGCAGCGGCGGCGGCATCGTGTTCGTCCCGATCTCGGCTTTGTGCAGTTGGGCGCGGAAGGCGTCAGCCAACTCCTGTTGGGGAACTCGGAGGATGGGGCTGCATGTGCGCGCGATCTGCTCCACATCGTTCTTCAATAAAGCCGCATTCAGATAGACTGTTTTGGCAGGGTAGGAAATGGCAAGCACCAGGCCATTTCTGTCGTAAATAATCCCGCGCCAGGCTGCCAGGACACTGGTTGTGTTGTCAAAGGCGCGTGCTTTTCCGGCCAGTTCAGTGTGGCGAATAACCTGGATGCAAAAAAGCCGGTATCCGAGCCACGCAAACGCCAATATCACCATGGTGATAATGGCGGCGAACCGGCAATGAAAAGTCGCTTTGGCCATTTTCGGATTAGGTTCGATTTGCGAGAAGCGTGGGAAGGGCCGATTTGGTCGGTTGGTTGCGGCGGGCCAGGAGGGGACGTGCGGCATTGGGAACACTGGGTACCCGGGGGGCGGACCTGGCCAAGTGCGTTTCGGCGGGCCACGGTTGCTGCACCGGTTGGATCGCCGCCTGGTATTGCAATTGCCGATAAGCCCGGGTGATGGCCTGCGTGGCCAGCTCCGCTTGCCGCAGTTGGCTGGCTTGTTGGACGACCTTCCGAGTGTCAGCAATGTGTTGCGCCCCAAGAACGCAAAGAACGATAGTGGCGAAAAAGACCTTTCTCACCCAGCTCAAGGCAAGCGTCTCAACGCGGCTAATACATCCCTCGCATTCGCGTTGGTTTTCCACGGCTCCGCCGGCTTTCATCAAGGTCATGGGCGGCGCCGTATCGGGCTGGGGCATGGGCCTGAGAAAAGGGAGGAAATCAGGTCGGCCCTGCCGGAATGGGTTGTCGCGACAGAAAGCAAATTCACTTCCGAACTGAAAGAGAGACAATGACTTCATAAGCGGATGGAATTGAAGATGTTTGCCGTTTCCGGCTTGATTGGTTTCTTGAGGAGGTCTTCGAGTTTATCAACAGGCCAAATCTCGAAAGTCTCGCCGCACCCGACCAGATTCACTTCCTTGCCGGGACCAAGAAGTGTTATGGCCGCCTCCGAGAGGAGGAGCCTGCCGTAGGAATCAACGGGCCGTTCAGAAGCGCACACCCCGATCCATCTCTTGATGAGGGCTGCCTGATCCGCCGCCATGTCCCGCCCATCGAGGTTCCGGCGGTAAGCCGCCCAGCGCGCAGGCGGCACCACCACCACATATTCCCGGGTATGGATGGGCCACAAGCTCACGATGAAGCTGGTGACGCGGGCATGTGACCGCCATTCAGGCGGGATTATGATCCTGCCTCCGTCAATGTTGCGGAGATGCCGTCCGAGGTAGAACGCCTCTGCTTCGACAGCGTGCGGCACAACAGGTTCTTTGGCTTGAGCCATAACACAAATCCGTCATCATCCATAATCCACCAATACTCCCCATTATCCACCATAAGTCCCCAACAGTGCTTTAATTAAGTAAAATCCCATAATTCTATATTAATATCAATGATAAGTTATTCACAGTACTATCGCAGTTATTCACAAGTTATTCACAGGGCGCGTCTTGTCAGTACCCCTTATCAAAGACAGCCTTCCGGGATGTGTTTTGGTGGAAGAATGTGACCCAGTGTGACTATGGAGAAATTTTACGGCATAACCCCTAGTTGAAGGCAGGCCTCCGCCTGTGACCATTAGCCTGTGACTGCGATTACCGGGAATAATCTGCCAGACTCGGCCATTGGATAACACGACTCCATTATGTGGCCTCGACGCTCTCAGCCTCAGTTGAGCTTCCCCGGCCGGCTCGCAGCGGGTTTGCCGCCGGGTTGGCGGCCATTTCGCGCGCTCCTCCAGTCTGCCAAAACTTGGCGGCTGCGTTTGGGCACCCGCTGGTCGCGGTTCTGCGTGCAGGACGTGGTGCGCTATTTCTGGAAGCCCTTCACCTTGCTCCGCCTTTGCCGCGTTCCAGTGCAATTCCACGCCACCTTTCTGATTTATCCGGTGGGCTTTTTCGTTTGGGCCTGTTATGTCGAGGACTCCGTTCCGGGACTGCTTCGGGCCATAGTTTTCCTCGTTGTGTTCTCCTGTTCACTGATGGTGCATGAGTTCGCGCATGTCTTGACTGCACGCCACTGGGGGATCGGCAGTCGCCGCGTCATTCTGATTCCTTTGGGGGCTGTGGCTGAATTGGAGTCCTTCCCCGGCGTGCCGAGCGAAATCTGGATTGCGCTGGCCGGCCCGCTGGCGAGTTTCGCCCTGGCTGGGTTGTTTTGGCTGGCTCTTCACGCGATGGGCCCGTCAGGCAGGTTTTGGCTGTCGGGCAGGTATTGGCTCTTTGAGGTGCGACATTTACTTAAGTTCGGTTATGCCATGAACCTGATGCTGGCGCTCTTCAACTTGCTGCCCTGTTTCCCCATGGATGGGGGCCGCGTCCTGCGCGGGGGTCTGGCGCACCTTATTAAGCGCGTTTTTCCGCAGCATGCCGGGCAGGCGTCCCTGATTGCCACAAGGTTCGCGGTGCGTTGCGTGGCCTGGCCGGTGGCACTGGGCATGATGGCGTGGACGATAATCCACACGCAGGACTGGATGGACTTGTTGCTGTTTCCGCTGTTGGTGCTGTTGGCGGAGGCGGAATATTATCTTATTCGCACCGAAGACGGCCCAAGCAGAGGCGACGATCAATGAAACCTCAATCCACCACGATGGTTGCCAAGGCTCACCTGCCCAATGCGCGCAGGATCATCGCAGCCTTGGCCAGTGGCGGAAAAGGCCGGGAAGGTGATTCAAGCCAACCTGCCGGCGGTTACCTACAGTTGCCGGGTTTGAAACGTCACCAGCAACAGATTTACTCCAGGTTCTCCGAGATCATCACCAAGCCATCCTTTGACTATATCAGCAAAACGGCGAGGCACTGGTTGATCGTGGGCGACCGCCGCCGGGAAATTGCCAGTGACATCCTTCTGATTATTGAACGACATGGCATCGGCATCGGGATGTTGGTGCTTCACGCGCAGCAAATCCTCGCGCGCCATGTCTTGACACGGCTTCAGGCGGGCAGCCGGATTCAGAACCTCGCGAAAGCCACAAAATGCCTGCGCGGCGCGCAAGGCGAGTATGTGCTCTCCATTCCCATCCGCCAGTTTCGGGCCGATTTCGAGCAACTCGCCGCGCTCAACATTGCCAAGCCGCGGTCCCTTTGGGAGACCAGCCGAATCATCACGCATGAACGCGACCGGCACCCTTGCTTTTATTGCTCGTGTCCCGAGATCAATCCGTCGGAAGTCGTGATTGATATTGACGGTCCTCGGCACGGCCTGTCCAGGCATTACAGTCTGGGGTTCACGTTCGCCCCGTTTGGAAATCCACTGACGGTTGTGCATTTCCTCGCATGGGACCGCGCCCGCAGTCCATTGAACATGAACCGGACCCCGGTGACCGTTTCCGATCTGGTGAAACTCACGCGGGAGATCAACCTCTCCATCCGCGCCTTCTTCGCGGGAACCGGCGTCCGTGATTACCCGGTGCTGGACGGCATATCCAACGGCTGGGCTGGAAACACCATCTATCATCAGCATTTTCAATTCTTCCAACCGGAGTATCCAAGCCCGATCCTACGCATCTGTTGCCTGGATCGAAAATCCCTCGTTCATCGGGACGACGTGAATGTGGAACGGCTTGAATGGCCGACCCCGGTGTACTGCATTCGGGCCGCCGAGGCGCTGAACACAGGTCTGGTAGGCAACGACATTGCCGGCATCTGGCGGCTGCTTGGCGGCTCTCGGAAGGTGCCCTACAAGCCTTTCCGAGATGGTTATGTTCCTTCCGAAGGAGAGAGAGTCCCGGCTCATACTCAGAATCTTTATGTGCCCGGCCGACTTTTGGGGTCCACGGCATATCTGGTGCTGCGGGACCGTGAGCGGGTGGACTTCAAGCCAGCGAGAGACGACCTTGTTAATTCCAGCAAGGGGCGCAAGGCTCAACCAAAGGGAAACATCGGCGTACTGGAATGCACCGGAACCCTGATCGTGGATGACGATGGCCTTTTCCGAGAGATGAAACGATGGTCGCCGGCGGACATCTCGAAACAGATCAGGACAATGATCGCCTCCATTGCACCCGATGGTGCAAAGGTGGCTGATTTCGAGGCAGCCGTGCGGGAACTGTTTCCGCAGTAGCGCCCGGTTTGAATTCATGAACGCTGCTCCCACATTTGGTTGGCTGAGACCGGGGAATCATTGACCCTTCGGCATCCGGATCTTAGCCTCAGTCTATGAACCTGAATGGAAACCGATGCTTCTCCACTGGGCCAGCGGCAACGATGGTCGTAGAAATTGGGGGAAGTTCCTGTGAGATTGCGATCAATTCCCGGGATGGAGTCGTTTTCAGCCGCAGCTTGTGCGTAGGAGGGGACGACTTTTGTGAGGCAATCAGTCTCATAACACAACTTCGTAATTCCACCCCTACGCCAGTCAATAACCATGAGGACAAGCAACGGCAGATCCGAAGCAGGTGGAGAGCCTGCCTGGCGGATAGCACGAACATTCGGGGCGGATTCCAATCACTTGAACCGATGCTTGCAGCATCCACAAATAATCGCCCCCTCCTGAGAGGTCTTTCTGCTCACATACACAGAACGCTTACAACCGCAGACCAGTCTGACATGACCAGTAACGGGGAGTTTCTTTGGAACAGGTGGATCTGGCACAACCTGCGGCGTGGTGCCCCACGGAAGCCCGCGGCTGAGAATTCCCAACACCGTTTGGTAGCGACCCGGGACTCCCCTGCCGTCCCATCCGGTGTTGGTGAAGCCGTAACGGCTGTTCCAAAACTCACACGGCAGGCCGAACACATCCCTGCAGCAGTTCCGAAACGTGCTGCGATGATAATAGTGGTCCTTGCTGCAGCCTCCTGCTCCCGTTCTTTCGTAGAGCAGGGCGTGCGTGGCCTCATGCAGCAATGTCGCGAGCACCGCCTGTGGCGTCTCAAATAGTGCAGGGCTGATGGCGATTTCATGCGCGGCCTTGGTTTTGCTGTAACGCCAGGAAGAGCGGGCGAAATGGCCAAGTTTCCAGCGGCGACCGGCGGCATCCAGCGAAACGAAAACCACCGGGGGCAGATCCCTCACCATGGTGCGGAGCTTCGCCCAGGCCCTTTCCAGGGTCGCGATGCTGCGCGACCCTCGATCATGTAATCTTCGGCGGTTCATTACTTCACAATATATGTGAAGTCCTGTTCGAGCGCAAGGCGATCCTCCTGCAATCTGCGGAACGATGAAACGGAAGGAGAGCTACCCCAAATCCAACACACCCCACCGCAGAACAATCATGCGAACTCCGGGGGCATCACCCGTCGCCGGTCAATGGTTTCAGGCCGGGCCTTTTCGGGACATCTGCGCGGTCAAACGTTCACGGGCGCACCTTACGAATGATCACCAACCGGCCAAGTTCGGGGACTGCCATCGAATTCTGCGCCATCAACTTCGCGGATGTCGCCATCCAACGGCTTGGGTTTGCCGGCCCGAATATGGACCTTGACCGGCACCCAAAGCACTTGCGAGGGACCTTTCGCCGCCCACGGCAACTCGGTGACGATCTGCTTGACCATAATAGCCGCTCCATAAGTCGCCGGGCCGGCCAATCCAGACACCACCAGCCAGACATTCCCTGCCGCGCGCCTCTGTGCGGCAATAATTCCGTGCATCGTCCATGATTGCGCCTCAATGGGCGATTCGTGCGGCGTGCCTTCGAGGATGAAGGCGGTGGATTGATTGCGAACCACGCGGGCGGCAAGTTCCGGGTGATCCGCCTGCAACGCGGCGGGCGCAAGCCCAAACGCGCTGTGGAAGTCTTTGGCGAGCGACGGGCGCCATACAAAGAAGAACGGCACCGGCCGCCCCGTCTTAAAGTGCGGGGTCTCGAATGGCTGCACGCCGAACATCCGCGCCAGCATGACCTCACTGCTCAAGGCGGCCAGCGGCGAGCCGATTGAAATCACTGAAGCCTGATCCTCATCAAGAACCCGACACCAAGACTCCGAGCGAACGCCGACCGGATCCACCGGGCTGCGCCATAAGACATCTTCAGTGTCGAACTTCCGATGTATGCCCGCTAACGAAGCCTGGGTCAACAATTCCGTGTGCGAGCGAGTGTCCCAACGGCTGAGGTCGGTGCGCCGCTCTTCCGGGCGCGGCTTGGCGCCCAGCAAGAACACCAACCGCGAAGCGTCCACCAACACTTCCATTACCCCACGCGTTTCGAGGATGGGCAGGTGCTGGAGGCTGCCACCGTGTTTTTTGAAATAAGTGTGCAGCGCTACCAGAATGCTCCAACTCAGTCCTACTTTTTCCGGTGTGTCCCGGATTTTCTTCAGCATCCTGTCGCTCACGCTGCAATGTGTGCCCGATTCCTCATTGGCCCTCTTGATAAGTTCGGCGAGCCGGTTGATGGTGATCGCCCGCTCGGTTTCCTTTGCGATGAGTGTGCTCACGCGCAGTCGGGGTTTAATGAACATGTCACCATTTCGTCACAATCGGCCCGATCTGACAAGATCATTCACGGCCAAATTTTTACCGTAGGCGCACAACCCGTCAGGAAAGGTATGGGCCTCAAGTTGCGGTATGCGCGCTCCGCGGAACTGATAAGATTGGCGGCACTTTCACATGAATAACATTGCGCTGAACCCGACCACAAGCACTCGCGCCGTGTCCGCCGGACTGGGACCTTTTCCCAGCGCGGACGCCGAAGTTCCTCAAGTGCATCGCGTCGCTTTCGTGGGCCACACACACCCCCTGACTCGCCCGCCGGTCCTCCGTCAGGCCGGTTTCCGTGGTGACTCAGCCCACTTCCATAAGGTTAGCCCATGTGAGTGGGCCCCTTGTGCCAAGCCATGAGACGAAGACCGCCAGCCCGTGTCAGCCGCGAGAGCACCTTCTCCTGTTGGTGTCGTGTTCCCGCCGCTTGCGGCCATGTCTCCCAGGCTTGCGCGGCGGTCCTGCCAGACACGGGCCCGTTGGCCGCCGGCGGCCTCGTGCTTACAGCCCCCTCCGGCGCGTACGCGGGCCGTAGCCACAGACTTCCGGCCAGGTTGGGGAGGACCTGCGCCGTCCGCGCAGGGCGCGGCGCGTCCTGGGCGTGCGGGGTTGAGGGACCGCGTCCGACGGCAGTACCCGAATTTCGACTCCCACTCGGGCGTCAGCGGAGGAGGCCAGATGCCAAAGGGTGACACCTCCCTCATGTTCGTGGCCTTCGCGGAACGGGTGCAGCAACTGGCCAGGGAGGCCGAGTGCCTCGCGTCGCTCGCGTCCCAGGTCGGGGGTCTCGCGAGCCGGCTTGGGGGCCTTGCGAGCCGGCTAGAGGTACGCCAGGACAAGTTCGCGTACGACCTAGCAGTGCTACTGGGCAAAGTTGGCCGAGCCCGTCCCCGGTCCAGGCGCATAAGGGGGGCGTCCAATCCCGTCGCGATCTCCGTGCTCCTAATCCGTCACCTTCCTGCCGCGGGTTCCACGTTATTCATTGACGGGCTTGCTTCCTCGGCTTTTTCAGTGGAGCAATTTAAAGATTTTTCGGGGATCATGCAGCGGTTGAGGCACCAGTCCGATCCCGTTTCCGCTTATCTGTGGAGGTCCTTGTCAAGCCGGGACCAAGTGCTGCTGATGACCGATCGTCCCACGGGGCCGAGCTTAAGGAGGGCTAAAGATATTGTTGTTCAGGCACTTAACAAGCTCATTGGGGAGTCGTGTTTTTACGACGTTGAGCGATTTAAACGCGTGTCGTTGCGGACTGAAACGAGCGACCTTATGAAACTTACTCATCTGGGTTCCAACCTGTCCCTCCTCAACCGATTCCTTCTCGAGGACGCGTATCCGCTGGAATTGTCGAGAATCCCCGGCATTGACCTGCCTCCGCTTGTCGCGGTCTTGATGGAAACTCTTCAGGCAGACACTGGCATCACTACCGACCCCTACCTGGTCGGGTGGAAATCTGTTGGCGCCGTTCAAGCCGCTATCGAGAATGCCACCAATCAGCAACCGACTGCGCGCGCGATCAAGCAACTGGTCTTTCGCCTGCGCCGCTTGCTCGAAGGCCACGGCGAAAGGCCTTCCTTGGTCCAGAACCATCCCCGCCTCGGATATCGCTTCGCCGTCCGGCGCGGGATCAAGGCCTCCGCCAAGGGCGACAACCATTAAACGTGTGAATTTCAAGATGAGAGAGATGTGTTTTCACCTCAGCGGGAAGGTACCTCGTCTGCATTCCCCCAGAACGATTTCGCAATGTTGCCGGGAATTGTCCCGGAAATTGTCCTGGTGCCAGCGTGTGACGCACTGTGACTTTGGAAAAACTTTGCGGCGAATCCCTTCGCATGAGCCAGTCCCGGCCTGTGACCAGGCGTCTGTGACCAGTTTGCCCATCTCAACCGGGGTATAAGCATCATGGTAAACGAAAAATTATGCCGCATTTCTGGATCACTGATGATTCGAGCGACTGGGCAATCCAACCCCTGGCCGGGGAGAGTTGCCTGGCAGTGGACGCTGGCCATCGCCTGCGATTGACGCCGCCGGCGGGCAAGCTGGGACTCGCCGATGTCCGCGTCCTGCCGCCGGACGCCGCCGGGGGAGTCCCGTCGTGGACTTTGCTCGGAGGCCGGGAAGCGGGGCTACGCGTCAACGGTCAGCCTCTGGCCCTTGGCATTCGCTCCCTACGCGACCGCGATGAGATTTCCCTGGCTGGCCAGCGATGTTTCTTTTCCACCGAGGAACTTGTGCGCGTCGTTCCCTTCCCGGAGATGGCCCAGACGGTTTTCTGCCCGCGGTGCAAGCAGAAGATGGAGGCTGGTGAGCCCGCCGTCTCGTGCCCGCATTGCCGCGCGTGGCATCATCAGTCGGAGAAATTCCCTTGCTGGACTTACGAACCAACTTGCGCGCTGTGCCGTCTACAGTCCACCGCGCTGGACACGGGCTATGCGTGGACGCCGGAGATGCTGTAATATGAAATCCAATCGCTCCACCACCCTGCCCCACACCTCACACAGTCAAGGCAAGCGCCTCGTAGTAGTTGGCGCGGGCGGAAATATCGGTTCGCATCTGGTTCCGCTGCTGGCGCGGATGCCGGGGGTCGCGCGGCTCACGCTTGTGGACAGCGATTGTTATGAGGAAAAAAACGTGCAGTCCCAGGCGATCAACCCATCGGACTTAGGCCAGCCGAAAGCCCGCGTTCAGGCCCGCTGCGCGCGGCGCATCAATCCGGAGCTTGAAGTTGTGCCCATTGTTGACCGGCTTGAAAACGTCGCGCTCGGCCACCTGCGCGGTGATGTCATTCTCGCTTGCCTTGATTCCAAGGAAAGCCGCCGGCACTGCGCCAATGAGATCGCCTGGCGTCTGGGCGTCCCGTGGATTGACGCCGGCGTTGAGGCGAGTCAGATGCTCGCGCGGGTGAACGTCTATCTGCCGGCGGCAGGCCAGCCGTGTCTGGAGTGCGCGTGGAGCGACCGCGACTATGCCGAGCTGGCCGTAGTCCATCCGTGCGACGACGGCGTAACGAGGACCCCGGCGACCAACGCGCCGGCGTGCCTAGGCGCGCTCGCCGCCGCGTTGCAGGCCCTTGAGTGCCAGAGTCTCCTCGTCGGAAAATCGGCCTTGATTGGCCGGCAGGTGCTGATTGAGGCGGCCACCCACCGGCATTTTCTCACCGCGTATCGCCTCAACCCCAACTGCCTCTTCGACCACAAAACCTGGGAAATTTCCGCCCTGCGCCGGACGCCGCAGGAACTCTCCATCGGCGCAGTTTTGGAGCTTGCGCCCCCATCTAAAATCCCGGCCGCCCTCGCGTTCGGCGGCCGGATGCTCGTCAAGCGGCTCGATTGCCCGAAATGCGGTTTCGCGCGGCGCGTTTTCCAGTTGCAGGGCCGTCTCCGGCGCGGCGACCGGTTCTGCGCCCGTTGCGGCCGCGAGATGCTCTCTGCCGGTTTCCACATGAAGGCGCGGCTGTCCAACGCGGATCTGGGACCGGGTGATGCGGACCGTTCGCTCGCCAGTCTCGGCTTGCGGGCAGGTGACGTCATTTCCCTGGGCAACGGAACGGACGAACAATACTTCGAGTTGGGCGCCGAGCCCGTCCCGCGCCCGCAGCCGGCGAAATCCATACATCGGAGGAAATCATAATGGACCAGATCTACAAAGCATTCTTGCACCGACAGATCGAGGACGGCATGGCACTTGCCGACAACAGTGATGTTCTGGACCTGACCCCGCTGCCGGACGGGGACCCGCCTTACCGTTACATCGCGCATTTTGAGGGCTGCCGAGGGCTGGTGCTGGACGAGGGCGGCCAGATTGTTGAGTTCAAGAAATTCATGGTGGGCATCTGGTTCCCGGAAGATTACCTGCGCCGGGTGAACATTCCGCAGGTGCTCACCTACCTCGGCCCTCACCCCGACCCCTGGCATCCAAACATTCGTCCCCCGTTTTTGTGCGCGCACATCGAGCCTGGGACCCCTTTATTAGACATCCTCTATGCCTGTTACGAGATTTGGACCTGGAATTTGTACGCGACTGGCGACGAGGGCCTTAACCATGCAGCCTCGCAGTGGTTTCGCAAGCAAGAGCGATCCCGGTTTCCGATAGACCGGCGTCCGCTCAAGCGTCGCGCAGTGCATGTAGCCGTGGCCGACACATCGGGAAGGGAGGTCCCGTGAGCCACAGCCGCCTCAACTCGCGCGATGAGGCCATTCGGTCGGCGCTCGCCGCGGTAAGTTCGGAACTGACGCCCGAAGGAAACTCAGGTTGGCGGTTCGCTTGGCCCAATGGCGCGCCGCACCTTGTGACCGCGAACACCGACGGCGACTGGCTGCTGTTGGAGGCCGACTGCCCCGGCGGTACCCAGGGATCGGAGTCTTTCTGCGGCACGCTCGCGCGTAACGCCTGCCTGGATGGTCTGGCGAAATTCGTGCTGGCAGGCGATGGCAGCCTGCGTCTGCGCGCTGAAATTCCAGTTCTGGAAGGCGTTGACCCCGCGCCGAGACTCCATGAGACATGCAGCGGATTTGAGGCCGGGTTGACGCACAAGAGGGATTCTTCGGCCGCGGAAGCATCGCCGGGTGAGCCGGAGCCATTTGACCTAAAACGTCTGTGTTCCGAGGCCGGTTGGCCGTTTGCGGAGCGCGGCGGGCGGAAGCTCGCGGTGGAGCTGGAAGTTCCGGGCGGCTTCAGCCATGCGGTGCTGATCCCGGAGAAGCGAGGCGTTCGCATCACTTGCGAGGTCGCGACGCTGGACGCCATCTCGGAGGAATGCCGCCAGGCGGTTGGGGGTTTCCTGCTCGCCGCCAGCGGCTTGGTCCGCATGGCACGCGCGTCAGTCAACCCGAACGGAACGCCGTCGGCGGCGCAATTCGAGGTGGTCTTCGGAACCACGCCAAGTCCGTTGGAAATTTCCAGTGCACTGGAGAGCCTCTCCGTCTGCTGCAGCCTCTGCGGGGAGGAAATACGAACGCTGCAAGTGCCGGCCGTCGCAGAACGCTTTCTCGCCCTGCGAGGTTGGGGAGCAGATGCGGCGCTCCGGCGAAAGGAAAGGACAGAAACATGACAGAAGAACCCAAGCTCGACATCTCTGCGAGCGATGTCACAGGCCAGACGGTGGTCAACATCGGCATTGATGCCGGCGACCGGGAGATGAGCGTGGGCGAGTTGCTCGACGGTCTGGTGCTGCGGATGAAACTGCCGCGGCTCGGCAATGGCGGGCGGCCGCTGACATATCACGCGAGGCTGGAACGGGAAGGAAGGCATCTGCATGCGACCGAGACGGTGGGGGAAGCGCTACAGTCCAAAGATCGCATCATGATCCAGCCCACCATTGATGCGGGTGGCAACCACCACTAAACCGCAGGACCGAGAGGAACCATGAACACTCGACAGTCACACCAATTCGTAATGGTGCTGCAAAAGCGGGATGGATCCCCACTCGGCCAAGTCCCGGTGGCGGCTGATTGGGAACCGGCTTTGGAGGCAGCGCGCTTCCAGGCCATGCGCCGGTTTCCACACGCCGCCATCGGGGCCAATGCGGTGGCCGAGATCCGGCCCGCATGGCATGAGGAACTCGGGCAGCCTTACATCGGCGCGGTGGAAGTGGCGCTCGATGTTCCCGGCGCCGGCGCGCTTTCGTGCCGGGTGCCGAAGAGCTTCTTCAAATCGCTCGCGAGCGATGCCAGCGGGCCTCTTGTTGAAAAGGGAGCGCTGAAGGCGGGCGAACTTTTTAATTATCTTGTCACCGCATTTCCCAATCCGCCGGAAGCCAATGGTGTCGCGCGGCGGCGGGAGCGATTCCAGATCGAGGAGGTGCCGACCCCGCTGCCGGTCACTGTTTCGCTGCTGGGGGACTTTTACGCGCGGGCGGTCGCAGCCGGCGAGCAAGACGAGGGGGACATTCCCGTGTTCCTGCCCCGGCGAGTCCTGGCGGAGGCGGATCAAATGACACGCGACGCTGGCGCGGTGGAGACGGCCTCGGTCATCATCGGCCACATCCACCGGGACCAGGCGGGTGGAGAGCTTTTTCTTGAGGTCACGGCGCAGATTCCGGCCCGGAACACGGCGGCCACGGCCACAAAGGTGAGCTTCGGGCCTGAGACATGGAACGCGGTACAGAGCGCGCTGTCCCTGCGCAGCGGAAATGAGCAATGGCTGGGCTGGTTTCACTCCCATCCGGCCTCTTCGTGGTGCAGTGCCAAATGCACGCCCGAAGACCGCGCAAAGTGTCCGCTGCAACGATCATTTTTTAGCGCCGATGACTGTGACGTGCATCGGACCGTTTTTTCCAAGGCGTTTCACATCGCCCTTTTGGTCACGAACACGGACGCCGGATTGCAGCATGCGCTTTTCTCGTGGCGCAATGGCGTGATCGTGCAACGTGGATTTCACATTCTGGGGAATGAAGGAGAGCAACACCCGGCCATCGCGCCTGTCGCGGCTGCCACCATTGGAGATTCCGAAAATGAAAAAATCTGCTCTTGATGAAACCCGGGAACTGGTGCGCGCCGTACTTTCGGTTGATGGCGACATGGATCTTGACGGGACCGTGGCGAGCCTGCAACAGGTACGCAGCCTGTCCGCGGAAACCGCCGCCGTGGTGGATCGCACACTGGTGGAGACCGTGGCTGTCTATCGCCGCACCCTGAAAGCCGCGCAGGGGGACATCCACAACTGCCACGAATTGCTCGAAACATTTACCGCGCCGCCCCTGCATCCGGCCATTTTCCACCGTGTGATCAAAGCCACCGGAGGGGAAAAGGCCCTGGTACAGGCAGGCAACGCGCGGCGGGTCGTTTCTGCGGGAGAGGGCATCGAGCTGGCGGCGCTGGTGCGGGGCGATGAGGTGTTCCTCAACAACGAACAGAATCTCATCATTGCCGTGTCGCCCGACGGCCCTCCGCTCTGCGGCGAGACCGCGATGTTCGAGCGGTGTCTGCCCGACGGCCGGCTCGTGCTGCGCCATCACGAAAATCCTCTGGTGGTGGACGTCTGCGCCAAACTGGCGAATACCAGGTTCAAAGCCGGAGACGCCGTGCGCTTCGACCGCAATTTCGGGATGGCTTACGAAAAAATCGAACTCGAGGCCTCCCGCCGCTACTTGCTGGACGAAGTGCCGGACCTTCCGCTGGCCTCGGTCGGAGGCCAGACCGCAAACTTCGAGAACCTCTTGTCCGTCTTGACCATGATTCTGGTCGAGCCGAAGCGCGCCGCCGCGTACGGCCTGACCGGCCGCAACTCCATCCTCATGGCCGGGCCGCCGGGCTGCGGGAAAACCCTGATGGCCCGCGTCGCCGTCAGCGAGGTCTCCCGGCTCACGGGGAAGAAATGCCGTTTTGCCGTCGTGAAACCGGCGGAGTGGGAATCGCCCTGGGTCGGCCAGACGCAGGAAAACATCCGCCAATGCTTCCAATCGCTCCGGGAAGTGGGCGAGGATGGTTACGCCGTGCTGTTCATGGACGAAATCGATTCCATCGGCCGGATACGCGGCGGAGCGGTGTCGCAGCATTCGGACAAGTTCCTCGCGGCACTGTTGGCCGAGCTGGATGGCTTTGCCGACCGCAGAAACGTGGCCATCATCTGCGCGACCAATCGCAAAGATTTGCTTGACTCCGCGCTTTACGAGCGGTTGAGTGATTTGGAGATCAGCGTGGGCCGGCCGGAAATGACAGGCGCGCGCGCCATCTTCCAGATTCACCTGCCCGAGAGCGTCCCGTTCCACCCCAACGGGGAGCTGGCAAAATCCACGCGCCAGGAATTGATCGAACACGCCGTCTCGCAGTTCTATAGCCCGAACGCGGGCAACGAGCTTTGCACACTCCGCTTCCGCGACGGCAAACAACGGGTCATCGTGGCGCGCGAACTGGCCAGCGGGCGCTTGTTTGAAAATGTGTGCCGCAGCGCCCGCCGCAGCGCCTTCTTGCGCGAGGTCCGCGGCGGGGTGGCGGGAGTTCAACTGAGCGACATGCAGGACGCCGTCAGCCAGACCCTGGAACGGATGCGCCACACCTTGACGATCAACAACGCGCAGGCCTATCTGCACGACTTGCCGCAGGACGTGGATGTGGTCAGCGTCGAACCCATTGTCCGCAAAGTCAAGCAGCCCCACAAATATCTCAATCAACCGGCCTGACCCCATGAATCCCAATGAACACACCCAATAGCCAGGCCGGTTTACACATCGGCGAGCCTCCCCACCCCGGCCTGCCGAAGCTCTGCGGCGCCGATTTCGAGCTGGGCAACCTCGTGCTCGGAATCGAGTTGCCAAAAGGCACCGGTTCGCTCGCGTCTCATTTGCTCTTGCGGGAATTCGTCGGCCTGCCCCTGGCGCGCAAGAGTTACTCGGTCTGTTACTGTCAAGCCTGCACGGCACGGCGGCGGGCGCTGGAGGACGGTTACACCTCAGCCGAGTTCCTCGGCGAGGAGTGTTCCATGAGCAAGTCCGGTTCGGATTACAATGCGCAGGACTGGGCGCGCAAGTTCCTCAACAACGGTGGATGCGCCTATATTGATCTGGACCATCTCGAATTATGCATCCCGGAAGTCTTGAGCGCGCATGACCATGTCGCGGCGTCTCACGCCATGCTGCGCAACGCCCGCGCGGCGCTGCAAACGGCCAACGCGCGATTGCCGGAAGGGAAGAAAATCGTTGCGCTGGCGAACAACTCCGATGGCCAGGGCCATTCCTACGGCAGCCATCTGAACTTCCTGCTCACACGGCGCGCGTGGAGCGATTTGTTCGAGCGGCGATTGCAACACCTGCTGTTCCTCGCAGCCTACCAGGCCTCCAGCATCGTGTTCACCGGGCAGGGAAAAATCGGCGCAGAAAACCACCGTCCGCCGGTGCCTTACCAGATTTCGCAGCGGGCGGATTTCTTCGAGGTGTTACTGGGGCCGCAGACGACGTGGAACCGGCCCTTGATAAACAGCCGCGACGAGGCTTTGTGCGGCCCGTGGTATGGGGCCAATGCGAGTCCGGACTCGGTGGACAAAGCGCGGCTGCACGTCATTTTCTACGACCAAACCCTTTGCCACACTGCCAGCCTGCTCAAGGTCGGGGTGATGCAGATTATTCTCGCCATGATCGAGGCCGGACACGCTCAGACGAGTTTCGCCCTTGACGATCCGGTGGACGCGGTTTGGCAATGGAGTCACGACCCGACGCTGCACCGCCGCGCCCGGCTCGCGGACAGCCGCTACCTGACCGCCGTCGAATTGCAGTTAATGTTCTTGGAGGAGGCACAGCGTTTTGTTGGCGACGGCGGCTGCGCGGACATCGTGCCAGATGCGCCACAGATTCTCCAACTTTGGCTGGACACACTTTGCGAGTTGCGCGCGCGCGATTTTGCGGCGTTGGCGCGCCGGCTGGACTGGGTGCTCAAATTACAGATCCTTCAGCGCGCGCGACAGCAGCGGCCCGGCCTCAGCTGGTCGTCGGCGGAACTCAAACATCTGGACTTCATGTATGCCAGCCTCGAAGACGGGCTTTACTGGAACCTCGAGAAATGCGGTTTGGTCAACGTCCTTGTCACCACCGAAGAGATCGAACACTTCCGCAATGAACCGCCGGAGAACACGCGGGCGTGGACCCGCGCGATGTTGCTGCGCCTGGCTGAACCCCAGCAGGTCGAACGGGTGGACTGGGACAGCATCACTTTTTCGCTCAAGGGCGATTATTACTGGCCTCGCGAAAGCACGGTCAAACTGACCAATCCACTCGGCTTCACGCAAATCGCCTGCCAGCGGATCTTTCAGCCTCCGACAACCCTGGAGGAGGCGCTGGCCGGGCTGGCCGCTCCATCTGACATCCCGGCAGCTTCATTGTCAACAAACACAGCCACAAACGAACCCATCCCTAACGAAGGAGATCCCCATGAATCAACGCGAACGACCCAATCCTGAACAGCAATCCTCCGCCCCTCCCGGATCCGCGGGCGGCCCGGACGGAGCCAACTTGAACGCCATTCGCCAGACAGCCGCCGGCATGTTGGCCGCCGCCGATGACGCGATCAGCCGTGTGTTGTCCGGTGACAGCCAGGCTTTCAACACCGCCGCGCGGCAGGAGGGCGGCCAGTAACGTGGCGTGGAGGAGTGCGGTTATGGCGGAACGGTTGTTCGGCATGGAGACCGAGTACGGCTGCGCGCCGCGCTGCCGCGACGGCTCTCGGTCCGCCCGAAGCCGCGACTGGATGGAGCGGTTCTTGAAAGTCGCGTGCGAGAAGCTGCCACACCTGCCTTCGGCGGAGGGCGGGGGAATTTTCCTGGAGAACGGCGCACGGTTCTACGTGGATTGCTCGCATCCGGAAATGACCACGCCTGAGTGCTCCAATCCCTGGGATGTGGTCCGCTACATGCAGGCTGGCGAAAGAATGTTGGCGTCCGTCGCCGGGGAGTTGATGCGGCGCGAGCCTGCGCTGGCCGAGGTCCTGCTCTTCAAGACCAATGTGGATCACAGCGGCAGTGGCGCGACCTGGGGTTGCCACACCTCCTTTATGCATCGCGGTAACCCGGAGAAATTCCCGGATCAAATCATTCCCCACTTGGTCAGCCGGATTGTTTATTCCGGCGCGGGCGGGTTGGAATTGGCGGACGGGCGTCTGCGTTTCATGCTCTCGCCGCGCGTCCGGTTTCTGGAATGCGAAGTGTCGGGCGGCAGCACAAGCCAGCGCGGCATTTTCCATACCAAAGACGCGACG
>Ga0326728_10008988_pt1 | contig 24348 bp, 17 predicted proteins | sample MB3enrmetagenome_FD_207602 | JGI IMG/M metagenome (GOLD analysis project Ga0326728, IMG submission 207602) | Lab enriched peat soil microbial communities from McLean, Ithaca, NY, United States - MB31MN | ecosystem: Environmental > Terrestrial > Soil > Wetlands > Peat | place: USA: New York... | reverse complement strand
AATTGTCTTCACGCCAGCCGGATCGCTCTCTCCCTCACTTCGTCGTCGGCTCCGTCGTCGTCTCGCCGGTACGCGATTCGTCCGGGCATGCAGAAGCGTCCTTGGTCACGATCTCATAACCCGCCGGTGGCTGGAACACAGACGGGTCCGGTTCGGCTTGCTCGAGTTCCGTCAGTTCCCTGGTCGTCTTACCTGACCGCGGATCGTCTCTTATCAGGCGCACCAACAACCCGTTCAGGCCGACGCTGAGGGCCTTCCACTCCTCCAGGGTGCTGACCAAGGGCGCCTCGTTACCCATGGCACCGGCGGGAATGGTCTCAGTGCGCCGCGTTCCATGTGCTTCCACGCCTTGAATCGATGCGGTTCCCAGGTTCTCTGTAGTGGTTGTCGGGTGCGGGCCACTTGTCACAGGAACGGAGTCCGGATCGGCATCTTTTGTCGACAAACAACCGCCGCGCGCTGCCCCGGGCGCGCCCACAGCGATCACCGTCGCGCGCTTGCCCGGAACCTTCCAGTAGGTTTCGGTCTTGGCCACTGGGTCATGGACGGAAACATGCGTGACAGGCTGTCTGCCCTCCGATGTGAAGGTTCTTGCGAACATGCGCCGGCCCTGCGAATCCAACGCCTCCACCTCCGTGTGCTCGCGAGTCAGCGTATTTCCGTTGGCCAGCGTTTGCACGATCGTAATCGTGTAGTGGGCGGTGTAGGGCGCTTTTGCGGCGCGCACATGCTTTTCCGGCGCGATGGTGCGGCTGCGCACCTGGGCCACGACGGGCAACGCCAATCCCGCGACCGCGGCTAAAGTCAGTAGCCTGAGGATATTTCCACGCATAGCTCACGCTCCGGCGTGCAACTCGATTAGTGATAAAGTCTGACAGCGGCCGGCATATAAAGCAAATTGCCGGTCCAGCAGCGGCTTTGGTCACTGAGCGCGATCGCTGCAATGCCCGCCTGCTAGAATCCGCTCGTGCGGGAGTGGCTTGCACTCGTCGGCTGGCTGGCGTGCGCGGTTTACGCGACCATCCCTGCATTCTGGCTGATGATTCATCCGTTTGCCGAGCGCTGGCGGGCGCGGCATGTTTCCGGGGGACGCTCGCCGTATCGCGTGCTGATTCCGGTATGGATGCTGATGTGGGCCGTGGCGGCGCTGGTGACGTGGCCGTGGCGCCACATTCTGATTTACTCCACCATTTGGACTTGGGTTCCGGCGGCTCTGCTGTTTGCTGCGGGGCTCTTCTTATATGCAAAGTCAGGCAACGGATTTAGCGCGAGGCAACTGGGCGGCATGCCCGAACTGCATGGCGCTCACCCCGAGCAGCGGTTGGCGACCGACGGGATCCGCGCGCATGTGCGGCATCCGGTGTATTTGGCGCATCTGTGCGAGATGCTGGCCTGGAGCATTGGGACTGGCCTCGCCGTGTGCTGGGCGCTGACGGCGTTTGCGATCGCAACGGGCGCGGTGATGATCCGGATGGAGGATGCGGAGTTGGAGAAGAGGTTTGGCAACCACTTCTCTCGCTACCGCCGATCCGTACCTGCCATTCTCCCGAGAGTCCTTGGCCCTCGCCAGCTATAATCCGCTTTAACTGAGAACTGATAGCTGACAACTGTCTTCATGCGCTTCGAGCTCTTTGTCGCAACTCGATACCTGCGCGCCAAGCGCCGCCAAGCCTTCATCGGCATTATCACGGGCATTTCCATTCTCGGGGTCGCGGCGGGCGTGGCTTCGCTGATTGTGGCGTTGGCGATTAACAACGGCTTCCGGCAGGATTTACAGGCGCGGCTGCTGGGGTCGACTTCGCACATCAGCCTGCTGCGCATGGAAAGCGACGGGATCAAAGATTGGCGTCCGCTGCTGGATAAGTTGGCGAAAGAGCCGCATGTGGTCGCGGCAGCTCCGGCGATCTACGAGCAGGTGCTGATTTCGCGCGGGCCGCGGGCGCGCGGCGCGGTGCTGAAGGGCATGTTGCCGCGCTATGAGCGCAAGGTCAGCGATTTGCTTCAGACGGTGACGATGGGCTCGGCTGCGGCGCTGGATGAACTGCCTGCTACCAACGCGACTGCAGCGACTGCTCCTCACGACGTCGAGGCGGGCGCGGGCGCGCGGGCTCACACGGACGGTAAAGCCGGCGAGGACGCCAGCGCGGACAGGAGTGTCCGCGCCACACAAACTACATCTCCCGACGATCTGGGTGGCGTGGCGCAGCGCGTGGCGGCTATGCCTCCGATTATCTTGGGTAATGATTTGGCTGAGGGGATCGGCGCTACTGTTGGGTCGGTCGTGCTCGTGACTTCGCCGCAGGGTGAGCTGACTCCGTTTGGCATGGTGCCTAAGTACATACGCTTTCGCGTGGCGGGGATTTTCAACTCCGGCTTCTTCGATTACGACTCATCCTGGGCGTTCATACGGCTCGCCGACGCGCAGGAACTGTTCGGCCTGGGCGATGTGATTTCGGTCATCCAGTTCAAGATTGACGACATTTACCTTGCGGGCGAGGTTGGGCGGTCGCTCGAACAGGCTGCGGATGCGGCTTCGGGAAGCCACGGCTTTATGACCACCAACTGGATGGAGCAGAACAAGCCGCTGTTTCGCGCGCTGCGGCTGGAGCGGCTGGTTACGTTTATCACCATCGGCCTGATTGTGTTTGTGGCGGCGCTTAACATTCTTATCTCGCTCACCATGATGGTGATGGAGAAGACCAAAGACATTGCCGTGCTGCTGTCGATGGGCACAAAGAAGCGGCAGATTCGGCGCGTGTTTATCGCGCAGGGCGTGCTAATTGGAGTGATCGGAACCGCAATCGGCCTCGTGCTCGGCTATGCCATTTCTTATGCGGGCGGTCACTACCACTTTATCTCGCTCTCGCCCGAGGTCTATTCGATCGACTACGTTCCGTTCGTCCCGCGCGCAATGGATGGTGTGATCACGGCGCTGGTCTCAATCGGAATTTCGTTTGTGGCGACGATTTATCCGTCGTGGTCAGCCGCGCGGATTCTGCCCGCGGAGGCGCTGAGGTACGAATAGTTGGTGGAACGAGCTTCGAGCTACGAGCCTTGAGCTACGAGCAAGCCATACTTCCCGACAGGTTTGGTCGGAGTTCGCGCTCGGAGTTTTGCGTTCTGCGGAGTCGTTTGCGCGGCGTTTTCCGTTTGCTCTTGCCTAGTTACTACTCTGTTATCAATACCCCCTTGGGGCGGTCTTTTGGAATCAAAGACTTAGCGGCAGTTTCCCGCCAGGTCTTTGAGGAATAAGGGCTTACGGGGAACACTCTCGAATCTTACTTAACATATTGATAAATAAATACTTTAGCTGAAGTTTCCGCAATCCTTTGAAATTTATTGAATAATTCGGTGACAATTCGTCGGGTGGACAAATATTCTCGCTATATGATTGATAAGTAATGACTTGCCGTTAGACTCAGCGTCGTCGTAGCTCAAATTTCCTTGCAAAGTATTCCGGATAGAAGACTTATCTCGAAATTCGTTTGCCCTGAGCACGACACGTCTTGAGCTGCACGTTGTCGGTTTAATCGGGAGGCCATTCGTACGGGAAGAGTTTGCCGGCAGATTCCGGGCTCAACTTGACGCCAGCTATTTCAGCAGCACGTGCGAGAGCGGGATCGCGGCCGGCCTCAAGATCTGCAGCTGTTGGTAAAACGACTTCGTCCGGGGTTACGCCAACACCTTCGAGACTTTTGCCATCTGCCATGATGAGGTCGGCTTCGGTGATCGAGGCCCCGTAGGGGCTTCCGAAACCCACTCCAAATCCGTAACCGTAGATCTGCGCTTCCATGACCATACCGGCGCTGTGGTCGCCGAGAACCACACCGCGCTTTTCGATCTGAATTACACGTGCGAAGAGCTCGGACGCGGAGGACGAAAGGCTATCCACTAGCACCAGCAGTTTCCCATCGAAGCCGCGGCCGCGCTTCCTGGTGACCATCGCTTTGTGTTCGTCCCGGCTCAGACGGTCGGCAATTTTGATCTCCTTGTCGAATACACCAGCGACCAGAAACTCGAGCGTACTTGTTTCGCCACCCAGGTTTCCCCGCAGGTCGAGGATGAGCGCTTTGTGTTTGCGAGCGTTGCCGATTAGAGAATCAATTGCCGACTCGGTAGAAAAAAAATGCGGGAATTTGAGTATCATTAGCTCGTCGCCCATCTCGACCACACGGGGGGCACTCGCGCGTGCCCGATCCATGTTGCGGATCTTGGCCCGGATGTCAAGGCCGCTGGCGAAGTGGTCCTCGAGGACGGCGTGGCGCTCGATGATCTTGGCGGCTATGTTGACGGTGCGTTCCTCGCCAGTCGCGTCGCGCAGCGCCAGGCGCAGGGAGGACTGGGGGCGCAGCTTGTCAAAGAAGTACGAGATCTTTTCGAACGTCTTTCTAGTCGGGGCATAGCCGTTGATACCCAATATTTCGTCGCCAGGTTTCAAGCCCTTGGCTTCGGCGTCGCTGCCAGGACGAACTCGAATCACATAACAGCGTTCTCCGATCAACTGGGCTTGCCAGCCATAGTCGTGTCCAAGGCGGGGGGGCGGCGGTATGAGGAGGGTGTGGGAATCGTTCAGGGAGTCGAGGAGCGCTGCTATATCTAACAGCGCCTGGCTTACAGAATCAGCTTTGTCAATCTTTTGCTCCGTTTCCCGCACCTTGCCATCCCAGTCGAGGCCGTGAAACTTGGGATCGTAATAGTGCTTCCTGACATCGGAGTCGATATCGTGCAACGTGGCCTGCGCACGCTTTCGTTCGAAACTGGTCATCTGCTGCTGGCAGAAGGCCGTGGTCGCCAAGACAACACAGATGAAAGCCCCCACTACCGCGCGTGTCCGAGCATTTTCCACCTTCATGGCCCTCCCAGGTTGACGTAGTGTAGCGTTCAGGCACATGGCTACGCGCGACTCCAGATACTAACACCGTAACCTAGCGGCCTGCCTATTCGGCCTGTAATCCTTCTATTCGCGCCGTGTCCTCTGATGTTACCTCCCGTGTAAAACTTTTGTATTACCTGCATGACCTCACAGATTTTTCCTGCCCCTTCCCGCTAGCTTCAACGCATAGCCGTCAATCAATCGCAATCATAAGGAGTCGAGTGTGCCTGAATTGTTAGAAATGGAAGTCCATGCTACGGACGTTCATCCCAAGGGTAGTGCTGCGCGCGTGCTGCTTAGTTCGGTGTTTGGGCCCTATGCGCAGGATGATGAATTTGGTTCCCGCGCGATCAATCCCATGGAGCTTTATCACAACCAGGTAACGCGGGCGCAGGGAGGGTTTTCGCTGCGCATGTTTCACCGGTCGTGGGGGATCATGATGATCCAGCAGAACATTTCTGCGCCGTGCACGGTGCTCGATTTTCCCACCCGCGAACGTTTCGCCCGCGAGTTGAAAGCCAATCAATACGACATCGTCGGGATTTCCTCGATCATCGTGAACGTCGGCAAGGTGCGCGAGATGTGCCGGATGGTGCGCGAGCTTTCGCCGAATTCGAAAATCGTTATTGGCGGGCACGTGGCGGCCACACCGGGCCTCGAAAACATGGTCGACGCCGACCACATTGTGCGCGGCGAGGGAATTTCGTGGATGCGGCGCTATCTGGGCGAAGACGAGAATGCTCCAATCAAACATCCGGAGATCGTTTCCGGGCTCAAGACGCGCATCATGGGGCTTCGCATGCCGGATCGCAAAGGCGGCACGGCGGCGACGATCATTCCTTCGGTCGGCTGCCCGATGGGCTGCAACTTTTGCACGACATCGTCTTTCTTTGGCGGCAAGGGCAAGTTCGTCAATTTCTACGAAACCGGCGACCAGCTCTATGACGTCTTTTGCCATGCCGAAGCGTCGCTCGGCGTACAAACCTTCTTTGTCATGGACGAAAATTTTCTGCTCCACAAAAAGCGCGCCATGCGGCTGCTCGAGCGCATGAAGGAGGGCAACAAGGCGTGGGGCATGGCGGTGTTCGCCTCGGCGAATGCTATCCGCCAATATAAGGTGGAGGAGCTGGTGGAGCTGGGCGTGTCGTGGATCTGGATGGGACTGGAGTCTCCGCGGTCGAACTACGACAAGCTTAAGGGCACGGACTCGCACCAACTGACGCGCGAACTGCGCGAGCACGGGATCCGGGTGCAGGGCTCGACCATCATTGGGCTCGAGCATCACACGCCAGATAACATCCGCGAAGAGATCGAATACGCGGTCGAGCACAATACAGACTTCCACCAGTTCATGCTCTACACGCCGGTGCCGGGCACGCCGCTCTATCAGCAGATTGCATCCGAGGGGCGGCTGCTCGAGGGCATCGACCTGGCCGACATCCACGGGCAGGACAAATTTAATTTTCGGCACGCGGCAATTTCGCGCGACGACTCGAAGCGTTTTCTTGACTGGGCGTTCTGGCGCGACTTCGAGCGCAACGGGCCGAGCCTTTACCGCATGTGCCAAACCATGCTGCAGGGCTGGCAGCGCTACAAGAACTATCCCGACCTGCGGGTGCGCGAACGCTTCGAACGCGAGAATGGCAAGCTGCGCACGGCTTACAGCGCGGCGCTGTGGGCGGCGGAACGCTACTTCCGCAAAGTGAATGCGGATGTGAGCCGGCAGATACACGAACTGCGGCGCGAGATCGGCAAGGAATTTGGCACGATGTCGCGGCTGGCGGCCAACGTGGCCGGACCTGTTTTGCTATGGACGACGCGGCGCGAAGATCGTCGGCTGGCGGCGGGCGTCACCTACGAGCCTCCGACAATTCTTGAGCGGCGCAACTGGATACCGGCAACGGAGCATGTGTAGTTCGCGAAGTATTCCAGTTCACAACACAACTCCGTAGGAGTCTGTGTCATAGCGCTTCTTTCGCCACTCCGTGGCTCGGTCAATTGCCACTTTTTACCCACGGCTTGCGCCGTGGGCTGCACTCTTTCGCCGCTTCGCGGCTACTGCTTAAGCCGACTCTCCACTTTCAAATGCCAGCGCAGCTATGAAACAACCCCGTAGAGACGAGGCTGGCGCCGTCGGCTCCTTCGCCAAGCGAGACGCGGCAAGCCGCGTCTCTACGTCACGGTGTCGGTCGTTCCTTCTCGCTGTGACTGAGGTCACATTGCAATCCACTGCCCCGGTATACAGTTTTTTACATAACAGTTCTAAGAAGCCCCCAGCAACCGGGGATTCCTCTTCGTGTTTTAATGGGGCAAGAGCTTTTTGCGGTGCTTCGGCAACGTCGGCTCTTGCACCATGGTGCGTGGGAGGGCGGGTTTGCATCAAAGTAGTGAAGATCCTCTATTGAGGGTCGAAGGATTAAGCAAGGTCTTTCGCTCAGGCGAAGCGGACTTGGTGCTCTTTGAAAATCTTTCTTTTCAGGTGGAAAAAGGAACGATGCTCGCCATCGTGGGGCAATCGGGCGCCGGGAAGAGTACTTTGCTGCACATTCTCGGAGCGCTTGATCGACCTTCGGCGGGTACCGTATACTGCGCCCAATCCCAGGTGAATGAGCTTTCCGAGGATGATGCCGCCGAATTTCGCAACCGCGAAATCGGGTACGTCTGGCAGTTCCACTACCTGTTGCCGGAGTTTACCGCGCTGGAAAATGTGGCCATGCCCTTGCTGGCGCGGGGGGAGCAGGTTGCATCGGCGGAGCAGGAAGCGTCGCGCTGGGTGCGCGAAGTGGGATTGGAGGCGCGTGCCCATCATCGCTCGGGCGAGCTCTCCGGCGGCGAACAGCAGAGATTGGCGCTGGCCAGAGCCCTGGTCAGTCAGCCCAAATTACTGTTGGCCGACGAACCGACCGGCGATCTGGATGGCGCAACGGCCGAGGTGGTTTTTGAATTGCTGGCGCGGCTGCACCGCGACTACCAGCTCACCTCTTTAATAGCCACCCATAACCTGTCTTTTGCACGTAGGTGCCATAGAGTCCTGCGGCTGGATCGGGGCAGAATAGTCGAAGTAGCGCCGGAAACGCTTCTGGCGTAACGGGGGGGGGCGGGAACAGGCTGTGCGCGGGCAGCGGCAACCTGGATACCTGTCAGTGGATATCGCTTGGGTGATCGGCGATCGGAATGCATAATTGATGTATGGGCACAGGCCTTGCCGGAAATGTCAGTTTTCCGCCGGCGCCTGAGGGGGACTAGTTTATGTTTGAACGCTATACAGAGAAGGCGCGGCGTGTCATCTTCTTTGCGCGGTACGAGGCCAGCCAGTTCGGCTCTCCTTATATTGAGACCGAACATCTGCTCCTCGGACTGCTGCGCGAAGACAAAGCTCTGACCAACCGGTTCCTGCGCTCCCACGCTTCCGTCGAGTCGATCCGCAAGCAGATCGAAGGACACACCACGATCCGCGAAAAGGTTTCGACCTCCGTCGATCTGCCCCTGAGCAACGAATGCAAGCGCGTATTGGCATATGCAGCCGAAGAGGCCGAACGTCTTTCTCATAAACATATTGGGACCGAGCACCTGCTGTTGGGCCTGCTGCGCGAAGAAAAATGTTTTGCCGCCGAGATCCTGCACGAGCGCGGATTGCGGCTTTCTACGATTCGCGAAGAACTCGCCCGCACCAGCCAGGAAAAAGCGCAGCCGCAACGCGGCGGTCAGCGCGAATCGTCGTTGCTGAGCGAATTCTCGCGCGACCTGACGCAGGCTGCCATGGACACGCAGCTTGATCCGCTCGTGGGCCGCGAAGGCGAAGTCGAACGCGTCGTGCAGATTCTGTGCCGCCGCACCAAGAACAATCCTGTGCTGATCGGCGAGCCCGGCGTTGGCAAGACCGCCATCGTCGAAGGCCTGGCCCAGCGCATAGCTGACGGCGAAGTGCCCTCATTCCTGGCTGATAAACGAATCCTCGCGCTCGATCTTTCTCTGATCGTTGCCGGCACAAAATATCGCGGCCAGTTCGAAGAGCGGCTGAAGACCATCATGAAGGAGTTGATGGAGTCGCAGAATTCCATCATCTTCATCGACGAGTTGCACACGCTGGTCGGCGCCGGATCGGCTGAGGGTTCGCTCGATGCCGCCAACATTCTGAAGCCGGCTCTATCCCGCGGCGAGATTCAGTGCATCGGCGCAACCACGCCGGCTGAGTATCGCAAGTCGATCGAAAAAGATCGTTCGCTCGAGCGCCGCTTTCAGGCAGTGAAGGTTCCGCCGCCCAACGAAGTGGACGCGATCAAAATTCTGTTCGGCATCAAAGAGCGCTACGAGAAATTCCACGCCGTCACTTATACCGACGATGCCATCAACTTCTCGGTTTCGCACTCAAACCGCTATATTCCCGATCGTTTCCTGCCAGATAAGGCGATCGATCTTATCGACGAAGCCGGCGCGCGCGTTAAGCTGCGTCAGACTTCGCTGCCTGAAGAGATCACCGAAGTCCAGAAGCGCATCAAGTTCATCGTCCACCGTATGGAGAACGCCATCGCGAACCACGAATTCGAGAAGGCGCGCTTCTACTCAGACGAAGAACGCAAGGAGCGCGAGAACCTGCGCGCCCTTCGCGAAAAATACCACCTCGATGAATCCTCCACCGGCGTTGTCGGTCGGGAGGACATCGAGGATGTGGTAAGCCGCTGGACCGGCGTGCCCATCACCTCGATTAAAGAAGAAGAAACGCAGAAGCTGCTGCGCATCGAAGAAGAGCTGCACAAGCGCATCATCTCGCAGGATAAAGCGATCAGCGCGCTGGCTCGCGCCATTCGCCGTTCGCGTGCGGGATTGAAGAGTCCGAACCGCCCTATCGGCTCGTTCCTGTTCCTCGGACCGACGGGTGTCGGCAAAACCGAAGTCGCACGCACGCTGGCCCAGTTCATGTTCGGCAGCGAGAAAGCGCTCGTGCGCTTCGATATGTCCGAGTTCATGGAAAAGCATTCGGTCTCGAAGCTGATCGGCTCGCCTCCGGGATACGTAGGCTACGAAGAAGGCGGACAGCTCACTGAGCGCGTCAAGCGCGCGCCCTACTCCGTCGTGCTGCTCGACGAAATCGAAAAGGCGCACCCGGATGTCTTCAACATCCTGTTGCAGGTGTTTGAAGATGGACAGCTCACCGACGGTCTCGGCAACACCGTCGATTTCAAAAACGTCATCATCATCATGACCTCGAACATCGGCGCGCGCCACCTGATGAAGCGCGAAGGCCTCGGCTTCCAGCATTCCAAGGACGAGATGGTCTCCGAGAAAGTCGAAGACCTGGTGAAGGGCGAGGTCAAGCGCACCTTCAACCCCGAGTTCCTCAACCGCATCGACGAAGTCATCCTGTTCCTGGCGCTCGGCGAGAACGACCTGATCCAGATTCTCGAACTGATGGTCAGCCAGCTGAACCAGAACCTGGCGCAGCGCTCGATCACCGTCACAGTGGCCGACGAAGCCAAGAAGTGGATCCTGAACCAGACGCTAACCGACCGCAGCTACGGAGCGCGTCCGCTCCGCCGCGCATTGCAAAAGTACATAGAAGACCCGCTGTCCGAAGCGCTGATCCAGGGCACGATCACCACAAGGCCGGCGTTCATCGAGGTCTTCTTGGAGGACAACAAGCTGTATTACCGTCCAGTAGACGCTGAGAAAGCAGAAGGCGTGCTGCTGTACGAGAGTTAGTTCTCAGTTCCCGGTTCTCAGTTCTCAGAAAAGGCCGCCAGCGAAAGCTGGCGGCTTTTGTTTTTGAGTTACACTTACGGGGCATGCGTTACTTGTCTCTATCTGCGCTCATCCTATCAATTTCGCTGGTGACACCGGCACAGACACTCAACCCCAAGAGCACGCAAGAATCCGCTACCTCCGATACAAATTCTTCCGCAGACAAGGCCCAGGCCCCAAGTGATGCCAAGCCCGACTATTCGAATGAAGCGGATGTGATAGAGAAGTATCAGGCTCGTTTGCGGTTTGAAAACGACGGCTCTGGACGCCGCGAGGAGACTGCCCGGATCCGTGTCCAGAGCGAGGCGGGAGTACGACGCTGGGGCCAGTTGCGTTTTGGATACAACTCCGCAAATGAGAACCTTGAGATTCCGTACGTTCGAGTGACGAAAAAAGATGGCAACGTGGTCACGGCTGGCGCCGAGGCCGTACAGGAGCTGACCGAGCCGGTTCAGCAGATAGCTCCGGTCTATACGGATTTTCACGAAAAGCACGTTACCGTGCCTGGCCTGCGCATCGGCGATGTGCTTGAGTGGCAAACCGTCGTAGTCGTACACACCCCGTTTGCCCAGGGGCAGTTTTGGGCACTTCGCAACTTTACCAAGAACGAGATTGTGCTCGACGAACAGCTTGAGATCGATGTGCCGGCGTCGCGCGCGATCAAGCTGAAGGCCAAGCCAGGATACGAAGCCAAAATTACGGAAGAAAACGGCCGTCGCATCTATCGCTGGTCAACCTCAAATTTGGAGACAGAAGCCGCAAAAAGCGCTGCCGAAAAGGACGCGGGAAGGAAGAAAAAGAAGAAGCAGCGCCCAGACGAGCCCGCGGATGTTCAGCTAACTTCGTTTCCCAGTTGGGAGGAAGTTGGGCGCTGGTATGCGGGTCTGGAAAAGGATCGTCGCAATCCCTCTCCGGCCGTCAAGGCCAAGGCTGCGGAGTTAACCAAGGGGCTGCAAACCGACATGGACAAGATCGAAGCCCTTTACGACTACACGGCGCTGAATTTCCGCTATGTGAGTTTGGCTCTCGGAATGGGGCGCTACCAGCCTCAGGCGGCGGACGATATATTGAGAAATCAATATGGCGACTGTAAAGACAAGAACACGCTCCTTGCCGCGCTATTGGAAGCTGAAGGCTTTCACGCCTCAACCGTACTGATTAGCAGCGTACACAAGCTCGATCCTGAAATCCCCTCGCCGTCGCAATTCAACCACGCCATTACAATGGTGCCCCTCGGCAAAGAAGAGATCTGGATGGACACCACTACCGAAGTGGCTCCCTTCCGCTTGCTCGTCTTTCCCTTGCGCAAAAAACAAGCTCTTGTGATTCCGCAGGACGGCACGCCACACCTGGAGGAAACGCCAGCCGATCCTCCGATTCCGGATACTGAATTCCTTCAGATCACGGGCAAGGTCGATGATTCCGGCAAGCTCGACGCCAAGATCAGCGGTGAGGTACGCGGCGATTCCGAGGTTACGATGCGCCTCACGATGCGCGGCGTCGCCAGCTCGCAGTGGCAAAAAGTAATGGAGGGCGTAAACACAAAACTGGGGTTTGGCGGCGATGTGAGCGAGGTGATGGTTTCCGACCCCGCAGCAACGCGCCAGCCGTTCACCTATTCCTATCACGTCGCCAAAGCAAACTATCTAGATTTGTCCAAGAAGAAATTGGAGTTAAAGCTCCCCGCTTCCATCGTCGCCCTCGCCACCGCCGATGCGGACGATGCCGACAGCCCTGACCCTATCAAGCTGGGAGCGGCCAATACTTACGAATACAAGGTCAAACTTGAGTTTCCGGCAAAATACACGGTCCGACCTCCGCTTCCTATTTCCGTCAAACGCGATTATGCCAGTTACGAAGTGAGCTACGCGCTCGAAGGCACCGTTTTGTCGGCCGAACGTACTCTCAAGATTAACCAATCCGAATTGTCGTCGTCCCGAGTACCGGACTATCTGGCGTTTCGCCGCTCTGTACTCGAAGAAACGGCGCAGAAGATTTCGCTCGAAACCGACATCGTCTCGGCGTCCGCGTCACCCTCAGACACCAAACCGGCCGAATTGTTTAAACGCGGAAACGACGCTCGCAAGACGGGAAACTATGCGCTCGCCATCGATCTTCTCAAGCGCGGCGTCGATGCGGATCCGAAAACCAAGAGCGGTTGGAACGACCTGGGGCTTGCTTATTTCGATTCAAGGCAAGACGATCTCGCGATCAATTCGTTTCAGAAACAGATCGGAGTCAATCCTTACCACGAGTATGCGTTTAACAACCTCGGACGCGTGTATCTTCGCCAACGCGCATATGACGAAGCCATCAAGTGGTTCAATAAGCAATTAGAAGTGAATCCTCTCGACAAATATGCGCACGGCAGCCTGGGTATCGCATACCTCGAGCAACGAAAGTACGCGGACGCAGTACCCGAACTCGACAAGGCGGCATCTCTGAACCCCGATAACGCCGAAGAGCAAGTTCGTCTCGGCGAAGCCTACTTGAACCTTGAGCAGGATGACAAGGCCATGGCTGCGTTCGATCGGGCGTTGAAAATCTCCGCCAGGCCGGTCGTATGGAACAACATCGCCTATCAGTTGGCGCTGAAGAAAGCGCATCTCGATGTTGCCCGGAGTTACGCCGAATCGGCGGTTTCTTCAACAATGGCGTCATTGCGGGTCTTGTCGCTCGATGCGATTGACAATCGCGATCTCGGGGCAACCTCAATGCTTGCGAATTCCTGGGACACGCTGGGGTGGGTTGCGTTTGCCGAAGGCAAGTTGGACGAGGCTGTGAAGTATCTGACGGCTGCGTGGCAGCTTTCCCCCAAAGTCGAACCCGCCGACCATTTGGCGCAGGCCTATGAAAAGCTCGGCGACAAGGAGAAGGCGGCCCACTTCTATGCGCTCGCGATGAACGCGAAACGTCCTGAGCCGGAGACGCGAGGCCGTCTGGCAGCCCTTGTGGGAGGGGATAGCAAAGCTGATGCGATGATCGCCGCAAGCGGCGAAGAATTCGCAACGCAAGGCACCGTTCATTTGGCTAATTCCTCCAAGTTGGAAGGCAAAGCCGATTTCTTCGTTCTGCTCAAGACTGGACCGAATTCCGGGGTCGCCGTGGACGGCGCTAAATTCGTGAGCGGCGAAGAAAGGCTCAAGCCATTGGGTGATGCGCTTCGCTCGGCGCACTTCCAGCAATCCCTGCCGGACGGAACTGCAGTCAAACTATTGCGTCGAGGCACACTTTCCTGCGCCCCAACTGCCGATTGCATTTTTCGGCTCATACCGCCGGAAGAAGTGCGCTCGGTCAATTGAACCGGCCGGGCTTGGCCGAATGTGTGGTTTCGTCACGTCCAGTCCCCTTCCCTAATCCCCCGCCGCAACCTCCTTCCGCCGCGGTCTCCCGCCCTTCAGCCCATTCGCCCGCGCCGCTCGCTTCTTGGCTGCGCTTCTCACCGAACCTCCGCTGCGCCCGATCTCGGCCATCCACTTCTTCGTGCCATAGACGCCGCGCAGCAAACCGGGCACATAAAAATCAACGTCAAGATCGGGCCAGTGAAGCCCTGTCCCGCTCCCCAGAATCTCTACCCGGGCAATCTGCTCTTTCGTCGCCGATTGCAGCCCTTGCAGATCTTCGCGGGGAATCACATGCCGGTGTCCATCGTTCAACTTCAGAATCAGCAGATCCAATCCCGGCCCTGGCCTGTATTCCACTTCTTCCACGAGCGGTTCGCCCTGCAAGCTCTTAGCCCTCTCAATGGCGCGATCAATCTCGGCATCGCTGCTCGAAATCCTGTGCCGCCCGATCTTATTACTCGTCATCTTCCTCGTCATCTTCGTCAACATGGATGGCCTCCCACAATGCCGCGAGTTCATCGAAGTGCTCTGCCGCCGCCCTCAGAATCTTCTTAACGTCCGACCGTTTCGCATTCGCTGGCCGGATCGCGTCGTCGCGATCCGCCAAGGCGGCCGCCCCGTCGAAGAGCAGATTGACAATCGCCTCAGCCTCGCCAGTGAAGCCGTGAACATGACGCGGCGGATGATCGTTCGAATAAGCGACGAACCGAACGCCTCCAACCCGAAGTGAAACCACATTCCAATCTTAACCCAACCACGGTTGGGTTTCAACAAACGATTTCGCACTGAGCACTGACCACTGACAGCTGAGAACTCCAATTGACCCCCAAACCGAACTTGTGATCTACTGCTTCTAATTGGGGCTGGCTCAACGCCGGTTGCTTTGGCACGACGACCGCGATTTTTTGGGGCGTGAGACCGAGGTGATTCGATGAAGTCCAGCTCTGGCGCTGCCCTGCGGGCAGTCTGCCTTCTCGCTTTGCTTTCCCTTTTAGCCGTTTGTGCCAGTGCGCGGGATTTGGTCCTGCCCGCTGGAACGCTTCTGCAATGCACTCTTAACGAACCCAACTTCTCCTCGGCCACGGTGGCCGTCGGCGATCCGGTGCTCTGCCATCTGCGCTCGGTCACCGAGTTCGGACGCCAGGTCATCCCGCGCGGAAGCTACCTGGTCGGCCACCTCGAGGCGGCGCAGGATCCCGGCCACTTCTGGGGCAAGGGATACATCAAGCTCCAGTTCGACCGCATCGGAATGCCGCAGGGCGACATGCCGCTCGACGCGAAGGTGATCTCGACGCGCGGCTACAAGGTCGATAAGTACGGCGACATCGACGGCAAGGGCCACGCCAAGCGCGACGTGGTCGAGTGGATGATCCCGCCGCTCTGGCCGTGGAAGATCATCATGCTGCCCGCGCGCGGGCCGCGGCCTACGCTCAAAGGTGAAAGCGTGCTCACGCTGCGCCTGATGGATGACGTGCAACTGCCGCAGGTGGCGCAGACCTTCGGCCCCGACTGGCACTTCTTCGGCAACCGTCCGCAGGGCGATGCGCAGTACGAGAACAACGCGTACTACGGCTCGCTCAACAACGGATCGCTGAATGACGGCGCCGTTCCGCGGCTGGCTCGGCGGCAAATAACGCCCAGCGAGCCCATGGCCGAGGAAGTTCCGGCAGTCACGTATGCCACGTACAACCCGGCCAACAACGCGGCGGCTCTTAAGACGGCAAGCCTGACGAACACGAACACGAACGCGGCGCTGGCAGGCACTTCGGCCGGAACGCCTGTCTTCGTGCTGAAGACCGGCATGGTTCTCGCGGTCGGCAACTACAGCTACCGCGATGGACGCATCAACTATGAACTGGCCAGCGGCGGAAGCGGCGTCGTCTCGTCCGATGAAGTCGACTGGACCACTACAACTCAGGTCAACCTGCAGCGCGGCGTCCGCGTCCTGCTACCGGGGGGACACTCGAGTACGGGAGTGCCCGGGCTCTAGCACCGAAGCGCCGGTAATTACAGCTGCGGACCTGCTGTAGCGCCGGCACCTTGCCGGCTGTACCGAGGGCGTGCCGCCCTCGGCGCGGCGGGCGGGGACGCCCGCCGGACAGCCGCCGGGACGGCGGCGCTACTTGATACTGCTATCGGCACGAAGATGCCGCCAGCGCAAGTTGGCGGTTTTTTTTGTTGCGACTTTGGCGCCCGGCCCTCCATCAAACTAACAACTCAATCTCACGCTTCGGGGTCGCCATGTCCAAAGTCAATTTCGCCGAGAAGTTCGCCAAGATCACCGAGTGCGAGAAACCTCGCATTGCCGCCGAGCTCAACGGACAGTATGTGAAGCTGGTCAAGCTGAACAGCGAGTTCGTGTTTCATCATCATGAGAACGAGGACGAACTCTTCCTGGTGGTGAAAGGCCGCCTGCGCATGGAATTTCGCGACCGTCATGAGTGGATCGAAGAAGGTGAATTCATCGTGGTGCCGCGCGGCGTCGAGCACCGCCCGGTGGCGGAGGAAGAATGCTGGGTCATGTTATTCGAGCCGGCTTCGACGCTGAACACCGGCAACGTAACCAACGAGCGCACCGTACGGCAGTTGGAACACGTGTGAGCTGAAGTTTCTTAGGGACTTCCAGATATTCGGCAGACTGCGGGGACCTGCAACAGCTAGCGGGTTCTGAGTGTTAGCGCTTGTCTCCTGCCACCCGCAGCTACTGCAGCTTCGCGTACTCCGCTTTGGCTTTTTTCAGAGTGTCCGTCAGATACTCGCTGGCGTGCGAACGATTTCTACAGAGCATTTGGCATGGCGAGCGACGAATTCGGCCACGCTGCCAAGCAAGAAACGCCGGATGCCTCCCTGTCCATGCGAGCCAACGACGATCAGATCGGCACCCCACTCGGCTGCGAAGTCGATGATTCTCTCTCTGATGTCACCTATCTCGACGGCAGTGTCCACCTTGAATCCTGCGCCCAGCAGCTCCTTCGCAATTCGCTCGACCAACTCATGGGCCGGCTTTTTCTGATCTTCCAACTCGGGAGCATAACCTGGCGCCATTTGCGGGGGAGCCGGCGCAAGCGGCTGCAACACATGCAGAACCCGGACCTCTGTATGCTCACTCCGAAACTGCGTGACAATCGCCCGTAACACATCCCCGGAGACCTTCGAATCGTCAATTCCCATCAGGATTTTCATAATTCCTCGTCCTCAAGAAGCAATCAGGTATCCGCCATCATGGTCTTGTGTTCGCAGACGGAGCCATTTTACATCCGCCTCGCCATTTTCACTCCTAGGGGCTCAATGAGCGCTATCGCGGCAGCAGCTCCACGGAACCCGCTCGCCAGCCGTACAATAGCGCCCATGCGGTTACTTGCCATGCCATTCACGCTCACCAAGAAGCTCTTCGCCTTCGCGCTACTCCTCATCACCGCTGCCGCTGCCTTCGCGCAGCCGCACCCCAACTATGAGATTTACGCCATCCGCTACGCCACCATCCCAGACTTCCCGGTGTCAGAATTGGTGACAGGCGCTGATCCCGCGCGCAAGCTCGATATCGCCATGACCATCTGGCTGGTCCGCGGCAATGGCCGCAACATTCTCGTCGACTCCGGCTTCTATCACGATCGCTTCTTCAAGGACTGGCACGTGAAGGATTTCGTCAAGCCTTCGGAAACGCTTCGCCGCGTCGGCCTGAAGCCCGAGGACATCACGGACGTCATCGTTACCCACATGCACTGGGATCACGTCGACGGCATCGATCTGTTCCCCAATGCCCGCATCTGGATTCAGAAAGATGAGCTGGAATACTACGCGGGAGAAGCGTGGCAGTCGAAGGACACTCACGGCGGCATCGATGAAGACGATGTCCTCACGCTGGTGAAGATGAACACGCAAGGGCGAGTGGGGCTGGTGCAGGGCGATGCCCAGCAGATTATTCCGGGAATCACGTGCTACACCGGCGGCAAGCACACCTATCAGTCGCAATATGTGGGCGTCGAGACCGCCGCAGGCACCGTCGTGCTGGCCAGCGACAACATGTATCTGTACGAGAATCTGGAGCGGCATGCTCCCATCGCGGAGACAGTCGATGCCGCGTCGAACCTGCGCGCACAGGATCGCATGAAACAGATTGCCGCGCGGCCCGAGTTGATCATTCCGGGCCACGATCCAGCAGTTTTCACCAGGTTCCCCAATCCAGTGCCGGGAGTCGCTAAAATCCAGTGACCCAGTGATCTAATGAACCGCAGCCGGCCGTGATCGACACCGGCGACGTGACCAACGAGCGCACAGTTCGGACCAGAGCAGGTGTGAGCTGGCACATCCAATGAGTGCAATCGCCTGGTAGCGTCAAATATCGCAGAAGCAGAAGTTGCTAGGAAGAACGGCTCGTCAACTACTTACTTCGCGGCGTCAGCGACTTCAGATAGGCGACCACCGCCTCCGCGTCGCTGCGGGTCAAGTGATAGTCAGGCATCGGCGGCTTCGGTCCCTGGCCCTTGTATTTGCCAGTCATGAAGAAGCTGACGGCGTCCTGGGTGCTCCAACCCGGCAGTCCCACGATATTGGGAGAAGTATCGGCCCAGGGCATGCTCACTGTAGGCTTGAACATGAGCGCGGTGCCTTGCATCCACTTCTCGGCGACCGGTTCACCCTTATCGTTCATGGGAGTGTGGCAGTCCCCGCAACGGGCCACTTCGACCACCAGGTACTTGCCACGCCGAACCTTAGCTGAAGACCCCTGATCCTCAGCGGCGCTCGGCGACACCCAAGCCATAGACAAGCAGGCCATCAAGACCAATTCAAGGGATACCCATTTCATAGCCTTACCCTCCCACGGCAGGAGCCTAGCAGAAGTGCTATTTGCCGACAACCAGGTTATTGGCTACCGAAAACACGCCCGGCACGCTGTTGGCACGCATGCGCTGCGGAAATCTTAGGCGCAAAGAAATTTTCCCGCCGATTGGTTGGCGTAACATCCCCATTACACTCATTGGCCCGGTTCCGATGCGACCAACACCGTTTGCGACCAAAGGCCAGCGGCCTACATCTAGATAGCGATAATGCAAGTAACCGTCTACTCCTCAGCCTGGTGCCCCGATTGCCGCGAGGCCAAGCGCTTCCTCGACGAGCACAAAATTCCCTACACCGAGATCAACATCGAAACCACGCCCGGCGCCGCCGACGAGGTCGTCCGCCAAACCGGCAAGCGCGCCATTCCGCAATTCGTCATCGACGGTGAGTGGGTGCAACCCTACCGGCCGGGCGAGGGCTTTCTCTATGAGGAGATGGCCAAACGGCTGGGACTTTAAATCATTGAGTCATTGAATCATTGAGTCATTTAGTCATTGAATCATTAAGAGATTGAGGCGTTGGGCGGCATAATTTCAAGGTCTCAGGATTTCAATGATTCAATGACTTAATGACTAAATGACTAAATGACTCAATGATTCAATGACGTTACTTTCGTTGCTGGCCCCGGCCCGCCTTCTGTACCCTATCCGACCCCACCAATTTCCGGCACCATAGTATCTCCACCCGGAATCTCCCTCCTCCGCCGGGCATAAGTGTCCGCAACACCGAATGTTCGACACCGAAAACCAGATCGAGCCTGTCATCGAGATGTGGCCCCGCGTTGTGCAGACTCTGCTGGGCGTCGTGGCGCTGGTCGGGGCGCTGATCATAGCGCACTACTATGCGCCCGGACCCTCGGAGACCGCCAGCCTGCAAGAGCAGGTGCACCAGCTCACCCAGCAGGTCGACGACCTCGAAAATCAGCAGTCGTTCTCGGCCGCCGCGGTCAACGATGCCCGCGACTCGGTCGCCTATATCTATGGCATTTACCATGTAGCGGGAAGGGACCACTTTCGCGCCCGCGTTGCCGGAACAGGTTTCGTGGTTGCGCCGGGCTTGATGGCCACCAATCGCCATGTGGCGCAGCCCTGGTATGGAGATCGCGAAGTCGAAGCCGCTCTTCGCCCCGGCGAAATGCCAGTGCTGGAAAAGCTCGTGGCTTACTTCCCTGGCTCGCCGACTCCGGTCGTGTTGCAGCCAGTTGTACTCGCCAAGCATGGGGACCTGGCCGTCCTGCAAATGGAACCTACCGCCTTCACCGCTAAGCTGCGGCCGTTGACCTTGTCGTCAAAGCCGCCGCGCGTGGGCGAGTCGGTGAGCGTGCTTGCCTATCCCATGGGAGTGACGGGCATGGTGGCGAAATCGCCGGCGCTGGTTTACGAGCGCCTGTCGTCGCATCCCGATAATGCCGACACAGCCGGCGAGTTGGCCGCGCTCTCGCTCATTCGCCCCTCGGCTACGTTTGGACACATTGGCGATGTCAGCGGCGACAAACTCATCTACGACGCGCCCACGGCGCGCGGCGGCAGCGGAGGACCGGTGCTAAACCAGCGCGGTGAAGTGGTCGGCATTAATTCGGCGTATATCGACGGATTCTCGGGCGGAACGCTTGGCATCATCGCAGGCGATCTGCTCCCGCTGATCGACAGCGCCAAGAAGACCGTTGATCCAGCGAAAGGCGCGACTCCGTAACCTGCTGCTGACCCCCTAAGCTCGGTCTTTTAAAGTCAAAGACTCAGAGGGAGATTTTTGCCAGGCCTTTGAGGAATAAGGACTTACCTCTAAGGTATTTATTTATCAATGATTTGCGTGGGATTGACGCCAGGTCTTTGAGAAATAAGAACTTACCCGTGATATTTATATTATCAATGAGTTAGCGGATGACTTAGGGAAGGGATGACGGCGTCGCGGCGGGATGCGTTCGCGACGCGTTTGGGCATGATTCTCACAAGCCAGCGCCTTTACACGGGCAAAGCCGCCCAAATTCATGTAAATTTGTAACCTGCGTATTGGCCTCGCGAAGTGGCGTTCCGGCTGTATCCATCGCGGAAAACGTCCCGGTTGCCAGCCCGAACAGGCGACGGCGTGGATCGCCGGCAGACTCCGCGGATTCCTAAAAGAGAATTAAAGAGAATTGCCATGATAAAAAACCTATCCTTTGCAGCCGCTTTGCTGAGCCTGGCGCTGGCCACCGGATGCGCCGTGGGCGGCAGCGGGCCTTGCGCGGTCAACTGCGCCGGCATCTCCATACAAAACACAAGCGCCGGCCTCTCCAATGTGAGCGAGGCTCCGGTTGGCGGAGCCACGATTCAGTTCACGGCGACGCCCAGCAACCTTTCCTCGAACACAGTAACGTGGAGTATCTCACCAACAACGTGCGGCAGCGCCTGCGGTACTATCACGTCCACCGGCGAGGACACGGCGACCTATACGTCCCCATCGACGGTGCCGAGCAGTAACTCTGCGATCACCATCACGGCGACATCGCAGTCCAATCCCAGCGTATCGGGGACCTACCCCATTACCATCGTGAACATCACCACGTCGGTGGCGCCGGTATCGCCGAAGGTGGGCCAGGGACTGGGACAGGAGTTTACGGCGATCGCCTCGCCCGATAACGCTCCGCAGACATTTGGAACCTGGACTTGTTCGAATAGCGCAGGCGATTGCTCCTCCGAGCTGACCGCTTGTTCGGGCGTCGTCGGCGCCTGCATGACATACACCCCTGCTACCGCTGAAACGAAAGTCCAGATCAACGCGCCGCCGCCCGGCTCAGCCGGGTGCGGCACTTCGAACGCTAATTGCACCGCCGCCACGCCGACGGTAGTGACAAACCGAGTCAGCGGCACGTACGGCTTCCAGTTTTCGGGTTACGACACAAATGGCCGTCAGGTGCTAGCCGCGGGGACATTCACGGCGACCGCAAGCGGGACGGGCGCAACCATCTCGGGGACGGAAGATCAAATCAGCTGGAACGGAGCGAAATACGCACCCACCACGGGAATCTCCATCAGTAGCAGTTCCTACACGGCTACCAGCAACGACTCCGGCACGCTCAAGCTGAATGGGAACACGTTTGACGCCGTGCTGAACGGCAACGGCGATATCCAACTGGCCGAGGCCGGTGGCAACGGCATCTACTACGGCGTGGCCGAGCCGGCATCCAAAACGAGCGTAACCAAGAGCGCGGTTTTCGCCTTTGGCTTAACGGGCGTAGAAGCGAACCAGAGCACTCCGGTTCGCGTGGGCTATGCCGGACTTTTTGGGATCAATGGCAGCCCTACTTCCGCGCTGCTCGATACCAACGACAACGGGCAGACCACCAACATCTGCGGCACCTCGCCATGCAGCGTGACTGCAACCTTCACCTTCTCTGCGAGCACAAACCAAGGCACACTTACCCTGACTTCCGGTTCGTGGTCGCAGAGTTTCGACCTGTTCGGTGGAAAAGGAGATCTCACTGCGAGCAATCCCTTGACGTTGTATGCGATTTCCACCACCGTGGGCGCCACGAATCCCGTGAATCCGGCGCTTTTGGGAGAGGTTCAATTCCAGGCGCCGCCGACGAATAAGTCGGGCGTATATGACAACAGCGCGTTCAATGGAACCTCCGTTTCCGTACTGACTGGAGTGTCCGAAAGCAGTTCCGTCGTCTCGCTGACACTGGGCACGACGGATGGCACCTCGGGCGGCACGGGCGGGACGGGGAATTTCAGCGGCCAATTCGATCAGAATGACGCGGGAATGATTCTCACCTATCCCGCGCCAAACGCCAACCCCGCGCAACCGGCTTTTTCCTACACCTACCTGGCGACCAACGGCAGTACCGGCCGCTACACCTTCCAGATGCTGGGCAATCCGGCAGCCAGCCCGGTGCTGGCGCCGCTTCCTTTTGTACTGTATGCCAGCGGGCCGAATCGCGGCTTCCTGCTTGATGAGAACAGCACCGCAGTGATGACGGGAACGATGACGCCGCAAAAAGCGCCGACACAGACCCAGGGAATTTTCTTTAATGCCGCCATGGTCGGCACGTACGCGGCGGCGACGTTCAGTAACAGCTTGCCCAGCGGTTGTTCGCTTATGCCTTCCTGCGCGGTCGCGGCGAACTTGCTGCTGACCTCGCCGGGAAGCGTTAACAACCAGGCCCCAACGTTCCCTGTCAACGGCACGGAAAACGGGGCGACGATCAGCGGTGGTTCCTACAATATCGTGAGTTCCGGCACCGGGACGCTCTCGGCCACGGTCAACTCGAACGCCGCAAATTACGTGCTCTACGCCATCGATGAGACGGATTTCTATCTGATCGAAGAAGACAGCAAAGTCCCCAGCCCGGTTCTGTTCATGTCGCAGTAGAGTGCGGCATTGAGCGGCGGTTGCGGGAAGCGCAGCCACCGGCAACGCGAACTCTTTGCCCTGTTTTTCGCGTGGGTTATTTTTCGCGAATCACGGTTCGCGCTGTGGCTAAATTGTCAAAGCGGTCATAGGCGCGCACGACTATCACGTGATCGCCGGCCATCTGGCTGGCCACCGGGGGCGGCGGCGGCACCGGCTCGGGAACAGCGACAACAAAGTCGTAGTCTTCGGTTTTCGAATCGGCGATCTGGCCGGCGGGCTCGACGAACTGCCAGTCGCCGCCATCGAGCGAGTATTCGGCGCGCTTGATCACCGAGAACGAATCGCGCGCCCGGAAACGCACGCGGATTTTCTTCCCCTCCACGGCCGCAGCGAGATTCTCGATTGTGGGCGCGGTGTTATCCACTTCAAAGCGCGCGGAGATTTTGCTGGTGTAGAGTTCCTCGCCGGGCGAATGCGAAGGCGCGTCGGAAGCGACGATCATCACAGTGTATCCGCCATCGGGAAGCTGGCTGGAATCGAAACTGTAGTAGCGGTCGGAGAGGTCATCCCTCAGCAATATCCACCGCGATTCGCCATCGCCGCGGTAGTAGACCGAATAGGCGAGCTGGTCGTCGTTGTCGTCGTGCGCCAGCCAACGCACGCCGATCGAGTCGCGATCGCGAATGGCCGGCGGCGGTGGATCGAAGCGCGGCTGGCCGGGCGCGGGCGGCTCGGAGCCGGTGACGTGCGGGATGGGCTGGTAGCGATAGCCAGGCTGCACGGTGATTTCGTCCACCTGCGGCGCGACGTTTTTGGGCAGGTAATAAACCTGGACGCTCGTGACCTTGGGCGCGGCGTTGCCCGCATGGAGCACCGCTTTCCACTGCACAAAGCGCGCCGGAGGAACCTTGAGTTCCGAGTTGCCGGAAGTATCGACGCGCGCCCACGCGCTCCAGTTGCGGTCCGGGTTATCGACGTTGCCGCTGCGCGTGTAGAGTTCGACGTTGCCCTCGCTGCGCAGGCTGCCGCGGCCCCAACGCGAAAATCCGTGCGCGTCGAAAACGTCGCTTTCGTAGGAGCCTTCCGGCTCAGGCTTGGGGCCGAGCACAAAAATCTTGCCCAGGTTACTGCTCGAGGCGTAGAGCCCTCCGCCGGGCGCGGCGGCAAAGGCGGTGATCTGGGACGCGCTTGCCTTTACCAAATCCGTGAAATCATCGA
>Ga0326728_10008987_pt1 | contig 24348 bp, 20 predicted proteins | sample MB3enrmetagenome_FD_207602 | JGI IMG/M metagenome (GOLD analysis project Ga0326728, IMG submission 207602) | Lab enriched peat soil microbial communities from McLean, Ithaca, NY, United States - MB31MN | ecosystem: Environmental > Terrestrial > Soil > Wetlands > Peat | place: USA: New York... | reverse complement strand
CCAGGCATTGGTGCAAACGAAAGCGCAGGCGGCGAAAGCGGAGGCGGAAGCGGCATTGCAACAGTCCGCGAAGAGGGCTGAGGCCACGGCTGCGCAACAATCTTGGGTCAAACCACCGGCCGCGCCACCTGAGCCCCCGGCTGCGGCCCTGGTTTCACCGCCAAATCCTCCCGCGGTTGCGTCGCCTCCAATGGATGGGAAAGCGCCGGAAGCGGGGGCTGGGGCGGCGCCGGACGCGGCGGCAAAGCCGCTGGTTCGCATGACGCTGCCGAAGGCGACCCTCGCTCAAGAGGGCGGTGCGAAGGACTCGGAGGCGATCGATCCGCTCGACTGCCTGCTGCCCAAGCCGGATCTGGATTTCTCCGCTATACCTGCACCAGGGGCGGCGAACGAAAGACGGCCCCTCTACGATATTTACAAGCCCATCCGCGTGGGGATCGGGAAGTTTCGGATGGCCCTAATGCTCGGGCTGCTGCTCGGCGTTGTGCTTTGCGGGGCTTGGTACATGAACTGGCTGCCTGTTCCATCGCTTGGCGGGGTCGCGCAAATGATCCATCCGACGAACTCCAAGAAGATGGAGAGTGGTGTTGCCCGCCACCAGATGCCAGCGATTGCATCACGGAAAGCAGCGACGCCCAATGCCACGGCCAGTGCCCCAGATGCCGTGACGACGGAGCCCGTGGATGAGGCTTCACCTCAGCCGGTGGGTGGCACCGTTGAACTTGCGGATGGGTCAAACACAGAAGCGCCCACGACCCCTGCTTCTCTGAAGGTAAAAAGACCGGTGGCGCCCACGGCAACATCAGAGCGCGCAAGCGCGAAGGAGAACGGCGCCTCGGCCGGAGCGCTTCGCAAAAGTGTGCCGAGTGCTACACCCTCTCCAACGGCCCAACCCGCACCTCCGGAGCCGGTAGCAAGCGACGCGGCGCTGGTGCCGCCGAAGCTGCTGAAGTCGGCGAATCCGGTCTATCCGCCGGATGCGATGCTGGGGTACATTACGGGAGATGTGAGGGTGGATGCGCTGGTAGAACCCGACGGGCGCATCGGCGCCATGCAGATTCTGGGAGGTCCTGTGCCGCTGCGTCAGGCGGCGATTGATGCCTTGAAGCAGTATGAATACGCTCCGGCGACGCAAGGCGGACGAGCCGTGGCCGCCCATATCACCGTAACCGTAAAGTTCTGGTTCAATCCCTGATCTGCCGGGCCAATGGGACAGTCACTTCTAACTATGCGCTTGGGTTTGCTCTTGTAGGGCCCGCCTTCTGCTTGTCCGCCGTAGGAGAGAGGCGGGCCGCCTGCCAGCCTTACACTCTATTGCCACAACACTCAGAAAAGTTTCACCGCGAGCCGCTGTGGGTGGGAACCCACGGGAATCATCGTGAGCAGCGAGTCGGTCCGGGTGCGGATTACGGCGAGATCGCCTGATCCCTCGTTCACCACCAGAAGCATTGCGGGCAGCGAGCCTGGCTCTGCGAGATCGAACCGCATGATGCCCGGAAGCGATCCCACATTGATGGGCCGGCCCACCCGCCGGTTGACCACGTCGAGGGGCATCACGCGGCCGGCGGCGCGATCCGCAACGTACATTTCACTGGCGTCGGATACGATAAGGCCATCCGCGGGCGCTGAGCCGAGCATCATGTAGTCGCCCATTTCATGGGTCCAGGTGTTCACGGCTTGCAGGCCGTGTGTTTCCGGTGAAATCACATAGACTTCGCCGCCGTCGGGCTTCAGCACCATTCGCGTGGGTTTACCGGCGAGCACCAGGTTGGTCAACAGCACGCCGCGGCGCACGTCCACCACTGACAGGCGATTCTCAGACCGGCTCATCACGAAGGCGATGCTCCCGTCGGGGACGGCCAGGACTTCCTCGGGATTGGGAATGACGGGAATTTCGGCGCGTTGTTGCAGTGTGGCGGCATCGTGGATGCCGAGCGTCCCTGCGCGAGAGTTGACGACCAGCAGGGATTTGTTGTCGGGAGTGATGCGCACCTGAACGGGTTGCGCACCGGTTTTGGCCCGGCCAACGATGGTACGGGTGGCGCAGTCTATGGCGATGAGTTGGTCCGCGGCGGAAGAGGTGGTGTAGGCGCGATCGCCCTTGGAGGAGAATTCGATCGAATAGGGGAGTCCGCCGACCGCAATGCGCGTTGAGATTTGATTACTGCGTGTGTCCAGGACCCACACGTAGCCCCCGGCGCTGCTGACGCCCCAGACTTCGTCCCGCTTGGGGTGTTCCAGGATTTCGCCGAGCGCGGGACCCGCATAGATTTTGCCAATGGCTCGCAGGCCGATGAGGTCCACAACCGTAATGCTCCCATCGTCCGTGCTCACGTAAGCATTCAGGTGCAGCCCAGGCCGCAGGAATGAGGGCCGGTGCTCGCGCAGCAGCAGGACGATGCCAGAGATAGCGAGAATGGTCAGGATGAAGAAGACGCGAAAGTTTTTGGCGCGCGGCATGTTGGCGAGCCTTGATTTTACATGAAGTAGCAAGCGCCGAGATGATTCCCTAGGAGAAAGCTGAGGAGGTCAGTTGACTTGCCGGTGGACGACGCCGGCGATCTGACGGACTTCGGCGAGCAACTCCGCAAATTCCTCGGGCAGGATGGACTGCATGCCGTCGGAAAGCGCCTTTTCCGGCTGGTGATGCACTTCGACCAGCAGTCCATCCGCCCCGACAGCGACCGCAGCGCGCGAGAGAGGCAGCACCTTGTGACGCTTTCCGGTGCCGTGGCTGGGGTCCACAAGAATCGGCAGGTGGCTGCGTTTCTTCACCGCGGGAACGATCGCCAGGTCCAGCGTGTTGCGCGAAAAATCGGAAAATGTCCGCACGCCGCGCTCGCACAGAATGACGTTGTAATTGCCTTCGCTCAGGATGTATTCCGCGGCCATCAGGAATTCGTCCAGCGTCGCGCTCATGCCGCGTTTGAGTAAAACCGGTTTCTTGGCCCGGCCCGCTCGCTTCAGCAGAGAAAAATTCTGCATGTTGCGCGCACCGATCTGAATAACGTCCCCCCACTCCTCCACGAGATCGAGCGATTCGTTGTCAATTGCTTCCGTGATGATGCCAAACCCATACTTCTCGCGGACCTTCGCCAGAATCTTCAACCCCGGCAGCCCCAGCCCTTGAAAGCTGTACGGAGAAGTGCGCGGCTTGTACGCGCCCCCGCGGAACAGCCGCACGCCGGTGGGTTTCAGCCGCTCCGCGATCGCCAGGCACTGCTCTTCCGTTTCCACCGCGCACGGGCCGGCCGCGATGGCCAAATGCGCCCCGCCGACCAGCACATCTCCCGAAGGAGTGGGAATGCGGACGATGGTGGCATCCTCTTTCACGTCCCGGGAAACCAGCTTGTAGGGTTTGGTGACGGGAATGCACTCAATCACGCCGGGCATGGACTCCAGCACGCCGAGATCAACCGCACCATTGTTCCCGGTGATGCCGATGGCGGTGCGCCCGGAGCCCGGGATGGGATGCGCTTTCAGACCGAGCGATTCGATGCGCTCGCACACGTCGCGCACCTGTGCTTCCGTGGCGTGAGACTGCATGACAACGAGCATGGCGGGTATCCTCGTGGAGAAATCGCGCGAAATTCAGTTTACTGTACAGGCGATAGCCGAGCAAACGCGACGCAAACGCGAACGGCGGCGGGTGGTATCAGCGAACGGCGGCAGGTGTTTCAAGACTGCGCCGCGCAAAATCAATGACAGCCTGCACTCGCGCCAGAGTCAAGCCATCGTAGAGAGCAACGATTTCTCGAAGGGTCAGGCCATCCTCTAGATTCTCGAAGACAACCGAAACGGGAATCCGCGTGCCGCGGAATACCCACGCGCCGCTCACCTTATCCGGCACGCTCTCCACAGCTTCACATTGTGACCAATTGAGCCCCATAGGAGGCAGTGTAGGAACCCGCGTCTATGCTGTCAATCAGGAAGCATTAGCGAATTCACTAGGGCGCATGCACCATGCGATTCGGTTCAGCGCCGCTCGGCCGCCTCGATTTGCGCGATTTTTTCCACGCGCCGCCCATGGCGGCCACCCGCAAACGTCGTGTTCAGGAAGGTCTGCACCATTGCGATGGCCTCGGCGCCGTTGACCACGCGGCCGCCCATCGCCAGCACATTTGCGTCGTTGTGCTCCCGCGCCAGCCGCGCCGTGTCCACGTTGTGCGCCACTGCGGCGCGAATGCCGGCCACTTTATTCGCCGCGATCGCCATGCCCATGCCCGTGCCGCACATGGCAATGCCATAGACATCCTGATGGGCAGCCACGCGATCGGCTACCGCCTTGCCGTAGTCCGGGTAGTCCACGGACTCTTCCGACCACGTTCCCAGGTCATCCACGGGATAACCTGCATTTTCAAGGAATTGGCGGATGGCTTCTTTTACGTGGTAGCCGGCATGATCGGCGCCCAGCGCAATCCGCGGCTTCGGTGAGAGTTCCGGCATGGGAGCCTCCCGAGCCGGATTCTATCGGAGTAAGAGCAGCACCGCAATGCGCGCTGCTGCATCAAAGAAGAATCGGGCAGGGGAGTATCAGGGAAATGAATCGCGACGATTCGAGTTTTGGATTGATTCGATTCTCCCCTTTTCCTGCGGTGCCGACCTATACTGAATGGGCTGTCCCGATACGGCAAATCCACTTCACAGGAGTGCACTATGTCTAACGTTTACGCGGATAATTCATTAAGCATTGGCAGAACCCCTCTGATCAAACTGAATCGAGTGACTGATGGCGCAAAGGCCACGGTGCTCGCCAAGATCGAGGGGAGAAATCCAGCGTACTCGGTGAAGTGTCGTATCGGGGCAGCAATGGTGTGGGACGCCGAAAAGCGCGGTGTGCTGAAGCCGGGGATCGAAATCGTGGAGCCGACCAGTGGAAACACCGGCATTGCGCTGGCCTACGTCGCGGCCGCGCGCGGCTATGCGATTACCTTGACCATGCCGGAAACGATGTCGCTCGAACGCCGCCGCGTCCTCGCGGCCTTTGGAGCGAAACTCATCCTCACGCCCGGACCGGAAGGCATGAAGGGCGCGATCAACAAAGCCACCGAGATTTACAACTCGGACAAGCAGCATTATTTTCTCCCGCAGCAGTTCGATAATCCGGCCAACCCGGATATTCACGAGAAAACCACGGGGCCGGAAATCTGGAACGATACCGACGGCGCCGTCGACGTCTTCGTGAGTGGCGTGGGCACCGGCGGAACAATTACGGGCGTTTCGCGCTACATCAAGAACACGAAGAGGAAGAATATCCTTTCCGTGGCCGTGGAGCCGACCGTCAGCCCGGTGATCACACAGACCCGCGCGGGACAGCCCCCCGTGCCGGGACCGCACAAGATTCAGGGAATCGGCGCGGGATTCGTGCCCAAGAACCTGGATCTGAAGGTGATTGACCGCGTGGAACTGGTAACCAACGAAGAGTCCGTGGAGATGGCCCGGCGCTTGGCGCGCGAGGAGGGCATCCTCTCTGGCATTTCCTGTGGCGCGGCAGCCGCGGCAGCCGTGCGACTCGCCAAGTTGCCGGAGTTCGCCGGGAAAACCATTGTCACGGTTCTCCCCGATAGCGGCGAACGCTACCTCTCCACAATTCTTTTTGAGGGAATTGGCTGAGGGACGAGGCCACCACGGGAACGGAACGCCGCTGGTAGAGTGGCTCACAACTTGCCGAGTAGGGGCGCAGCATGCTGCGCCCCTACGCCTGCGGCGTGCTTGTTTTTGTAGCGGCCGCCTTCTGCCTGCCCGCCGGAGGCGGGAGGCGGGCGCCTTTCACACACGCAATGGCACATCACAAGGTAGAATGTCATCTTCTCCGGCGTTTTCCCGCGATTTGCCGCGGAATCGCCAGGACAATCTCATGAGCGCACAAATAGATGAATTGAAAAGCTTGGCTCGCGAGTTCCGCTCCGCGCTGGAGGCACGCCTGTCGGGTGATCCGGCGGGAGAATACCGGCTGCCGTCGAACGAAGAAGTGGCCACGTTTTGCCGGCGCTATCTCGATTCGCTGTTCCCGCTGCATCACGCGCCGGAAGAGACGGAGAGCCCGCAAGCGTCGCACTTTGTGGAAGAGCTCGAGTTGCTCTTGGCAGAGCAGATTGTCTGCGCCATCCGGTTTGATTGCAGTTGCCGCCGGAAGAAGACTCCGGCGAATCTCGCGCGGACCGCGGAAGAGTTGGTCAGCAAGATTCGCGAGCAATTGCCGAAGCTGGCGCACTTGCAGGCCACCGATTTGCAAGCCGCACTAAAAAATGATCCGGCTGCAAGCGGGCTGGAAGAAATTCTCCTGAGCTATCCCGGGATTGAAGCCATCACCGTGCAACGGCTGGCCCATGAGTTGTACCAACTAAAAGTCCCGTACTTGCCCCGCATCATGACCGAAATTGCCCACAGCCATACGGGGATTGACATTCATCCCGGCGCCACCATTGGCGAATCATTTTTCATCGATCACGGGACCGGTGTTGTGATAGGAGAGACAGCCACCATCGGCAAGCACGTGACGCTCTATCACGGCGTGACCCTCGGGGCCTTCAATCCCACCAGCCAGCGCGATGCCGAGGGCGAGTTGGTGCGCGGTTTGGCCAACAAGCGCCACCCCGACATTGAAGACGGTGTAACCATTTATCCGGGCGCGACGATTCTCGGCGGCGAAACGCGCATCGGCCACCATAGCATCATCGGCGGCAACGTCTGGCTCACGCACTCCATCTCTCCCTACAGCCGCGTCACCGTCAAGGATCCGGAACTGCTTATCCGCAGCCATACCCGCGGCACCGACGAGGACTGGTTCCTCGGCAGCTCGATCTAGCGCTCCCGGCGGGTAAATGGTCGTAGTTCTGTTTTAAATATATATATGAACAGTATAATATACCGGCAGATCGACCCGGCACGCTGGAAGTTTGTCTTCTCACGAGGCTGCTTATGTGGTATAAGAGTTATATCGGCCTGCGGTTCCATTTTGACGCCCGCAAAGACCGGAAGCTAAGGGAAGACCCTGAGCGCGGAATCGGATTCGCTGACGCAGAAGAGATCTTCCGTCATGATTATTATCAGAGTTACCGGTGCGAAATCCCGGAGCAGTTTTGTGCGACGGGCTGGGTGAAAGGGAAGCTCTTTTCGCTGGTTTATGAAATTCGGAAAGATGCGGACGGAGAATACTACCATTTGGTAACGCTTTGGAAAGCGACGAAGGAAGAAATAGCACTATATGAAGAAAACACCTAAAAAGAAGAGACCCATCAGCGCCGAGCAGATTGCCCGCATGGCGGCACAAGGAAAGGATGTCAGCCGTTTTTTCACGGGCGGAAGAATGGTGCACCCCATCCAGCGCGTAAATGTTGATTTCACCGGGGAGATGCTGGAGGAATTGGATCAGGAGGCGGCTGGTCTGAATATCAGCCGCCAGGCCGTGATTAAGACTCTCGTTCGCGAAGGCCTCGATCTGCGTTACACGCGCCTCTTGGCCCCACAACGGGCTGCGATTCGCTCCCGCGCAATAAAGCATTTGCGGCGCACCGCTGGAAAGAGTCGTTCGCGATAGTCGCAATCGCGACTATCGAAGTTGACTCTCCGGCAATGCGACGTAAAAAGTAAAATGTGCGTCTGCCCTCTTCGTTGACAGTGGCGGAGCGGGTCCGCTACGCTCGAATGCTTAGCTGATTGCGCAGAAACGGACAGGGAGAAGCATGGCCGAAGACAAGCTACCAACGCGCGCGCAGGATTTTTCTGAGTGGTACAACCAAGTGGTTCTGAAGGCGCAGCTCGCCGACTACGCCCCGGTGCGCGGCTGCATGATCGTCCGCCCCTACGGCTGGGCGCTGTGGGAAAACATTCAAAGCGCGCTGGATCGCCGCTTCAAGGCCACTGGCCACCAGAACGTCGCGTTTCCCCTGCTCATTCCCAAGAGCTTCATCGAAAAAGAGAAGCACCACGTCGAGGGCTTTTCCCCCGAACTGGCGGTCGTGACCATTGGCGGCGGCGAAGAACTCGCCGAGCCGCTTGTTGTCCGCCCCACCTCGGAGACCATCATCGGCCACATGTGGTCCAAGTGGATTCAGTCCTACCGCGACCTCCCCGTGCTGATGAACCAGTGGAACAGCGTGGTGCGCTGGGAACTCCGCACCAAGCTGTTTCTCCGCACACTCGAATTTTACTGGCAGGAAGGCCACACGGCCCACGCCACCCGCGACGAAGCCGTGGAAGAAACCAGGCAGATGCTCGACGTGTACGCCGATTTTGCCGTGAACGATGCCGCCATTCCCGTGATTCCCGGCGCCAAGTCCGACGCCGAAAAATTCGCCGGCGCGGAAGTTACCTATGCCATCGAAGCGCTCATGGGAGATGGCAAGGCGTTGCAGGCCGGCACGTCCCACTTCCTCGGCCAGAATTTTGCGCAAGCGTTCGATGTGAAATACCTCGACCAGAACGGCCAACTGCAACATTGCTGGACCACCTCCTGGGGTCTCTCCACGCGCTTCATCGGCGCCATCATCATGGTCCACGGCGACGATCAGGGCTTAGTCATGCCGCCAAAGCTGGCGCCCACGCAGGTGGTGATCGTGCCGATCTACAAGACCGACGAAGAGAAGGCTTCGGTGCTGCAATCAGCCAAGGAATTGAAAGCGCAACTCCTGAAAGCGAATCTCCGCGTGGCGCTCGATGAGCGCGAAGGCTTCAGTCCGGGATGGAAGTTCAATGATTGGGAGATGCGCGGCGTGCCCGTGCGCGTCGAGCTGGGGCCCAAGGATGTGGCCAAACAAGCGGCCATGCTGGCGCGCCGCGACAAACCGGGAAGGGAAGGGAAGTTCAGCGCCGCCCTCGCCGATTTGCCCGCCACTATCGAAAAGCTCCTCGCGGAGATTCACCAGTCCCTTTTCGACAAGGCCTTGGCCTTCCGCCGTGCCAACACCCACGAAACCTCGATTTACGACGAGTTCAAGAAAGCGGTTGAAATGGGGTTCGCCTTTGCCTTCTGGTGTGGGAGTGGCGATTGCGAAGCCAGCATCAAAGAAGAGACACGGGCCACCATGCGTTGCATCCCTAGCGACCCCGACGCGGTGCTGGGCCACAGCTCCGCAAGCGGCAATGGCGCCTGTGTCTACTGCGGTAAGCCGGCGGCCCACCGGGCCATTTTTGCCCGCGCGTACTGAGCCCCGGGCGTTGCGCCTAAAGCACACCACAATCGCGGGATTCTCGACACCGCCCTACCCCGGTGGTAGCGTGATTAAATAGAGGGATAATCTTGCCCCGCCGAAAGTGGCGGGGCGGCCCATTGGAGCGTTTCTTCGTGAGCTTTCCATTGCAAGCCTCCCGGCGTTCCCAGCGCGGGGAAGGCAGATTAAAAGCGATTATCTACGCAGTCATACTGGTGACGCTGGTATTCGTGGCGGTCAAGCTGGTGCCGCTGTATGTAGCCGAGTACCAGCTCCAGGACAAGATGAACGAGCAAGCCAAATTCGCTATCGTCAACCGTTACTCGGAAGACCAGATTCGCGATATCCTCATGAAAGTCATCCAGGATCTGGATATTCCGGCGACGCGCGATGACATCAAGATGAGCAGCACCAACCACGGCATTTCCATCAGCATCAGCTATACCGTTCCCGTGGATTTCTTTGTGTACAAGACCGACATCACCTTTTCTCCCACAAGCGAAGGACTTGACATCCTCAAGTGAGCCCGCGATTGGCAGGTCTGGGAACCGCCGCGGCTTCCCTCCTGCCGGTAGATGCGTCACAATGAAAGTGTCCACCCTGGGGGATTAAGCTATTGCGATTGCGCGTGCAAAAGGGCTTCTGGACTTCCGTATTTGGTCTGGCACTTCTGGCCGCGGTGGCCTTGTGTTTTCTCCTCACCGCCGGCGTCTTCACCTACTTCTACATCAAATATTCCCGCATGATTGATGCGCGGCTGTCCGGGCGCGTGCTGCAGAACAGCACACAGATTTTTTCCGCGCCAGAGTATATCTCCGATGGCCAGCCATGGGGCGTGGCCGACCTGGTCATGTACCTGCAGCGCGCCGGCTATCGTCCCGAGTCGGATGAGAATTCGCTCGGAGAATACACGGTTGACGGCAGTTCGGTGGAAATACGGCCGTCGAAGTTGTCCTTTTTCGGCGGGGCCAACGCCATTGCCGTGCAGTTCAGCGGCAAGGTAGTTCGTTCCATCCGCCCGCTTGCCGGTGGCGCGGATTTGGGCACGGCCGAACTCGAGCCGGAACTCATCACCAATCTCTTCGATAGCGCGCGAGAGAAGCGCCGCCCCGTGCGCTATGAGGATCTCCCTCCCCTTCTCGTTCAGGCCATCCTTTCCGCGGAAGACAAGCGCTTCTTTGAGCATCCCGGTTTCGACTTCATTCGCATTTTCGGCGCGGCTTGGGCGGACATTCGCCACAGCCAGCACTTGCAGGGCGCCAGCACCATCACCATGCAGGTGGCGCGCACTTTTTTCCTCTCCACCGACCGCACCTGGCGCCGCAAGCTGGCGGAGGCCATGCTCTCCTTTGAACTGGAACAGCGCTTCAACAAGCAACAGATTTTCGAGCTCTACGCCAATGAGGTTTACCTCGGCAACCGCGGCAGCTTCGGGATTCGCGGGTTTGCGGAAGCCAGCGAGGCCTACTTCGGAAAAGATCTGCGGCAGTTGACGTTGCCGGAGTGCACCTTCCTGGCGGGACTCATTCGTGCCCCCAACTACTACTCCGCTTCCGACCGCCATCCCGAACGCGCCGGTCAGGCGCGAGACCGCGTGCTCACCCAGATGCTCGAAAACAAGTACATCAACGAAGCCGACGTGCAGGACGCCAAACGTGTCCCGCTCAAAATCGTGCGCACCGCCGTGGCGGGGAACGAAGCGCCGTACTTCGTGGATATGGTCAAGGACCATCTCCTGGACAATTATTCCGAGCTGGACCTGCTCAGCCAGAACTATCGCGTGTACACCACGCTCGATCCGCAATTGCAGCGCGCCGCGGCCGCCGCGGTCGATGTCGGCATGAAGAATGTGGATGCGCTGATCGCCAAGAAGTACGAGAAGGTGAAGAAGCCCAAGGGCAAAAACGCCCCCAGCGAGCCCGTGCCGCAAGCACAGGTGGCCCTCGTGGCCCTCGATCCCCGCACGGGAGAGATCAAGGCGCTGATCGGCGGGCGAGATTACGGCCAGAGCCAGTTGAACCACGCGCTGGCGCACCGCCAGCCAGGGTCGGTCTTCAAGCCCTTCGTGTACGCAGCCGCCTTCAACAACGCCGTCGATGGCGCGCAGCCTGTGGTCACGCCTGCGACCACCGTGGATGACGAGCCCACCGTCTTCGAGTACGACGGCCAGGAATATACTCCCAACAATTACGGCGAGCGCTTCATGGGGAAAGTGACCGTGCGTCAGGCGCTCACCAACTCCCTCAACGTCGCCACCGTGAAGGTGGCGGAACTTGTCGGCTACGGCCGCGTGGTGCAGATTGCCAGGCAGATGGGGCTTCCCACCAATATCCGGCCCACGCCGGCAGTCGCTCTGGGCGCTTACGAATTGACACCCGTGGAAGTAGCGGGGGCCTACACGGCCTTCGCCACCATGGGCACGCGCGCCGATCCGTTCTTCCTGAAAAGTGTGGTCAGCGCGGGCGGCACGGCTTTGGAGAGGTACGCTCCCACCAATAAAATGGTGTTGGATCCCAGGGTAGCCTACCTGGTGGACAACATTTTGCAGGACGTCCTGAACAAAGGCACCGGAGCCGCGGTGCGCGCGAACGGATTCACACTCCCGGCTGCCGGGAAAACCGGCACGTCGCGCGACGGCTGGTTTGCCGGTTTCACCAACAATCTGGTCTGCGTCATCTGGATCGGCTTTGACGATAATCACGATCTCGGGCTGTCAGGCGGGGCAAGCGCCGCGCCCATCTGGGCGGACTTCATGATTCGCGCCACTTCCATGCCTGCCTATCGCGACGTCAAGGATTTTGACAAGCCCGAAGGCGTGGATACCGTGGTCATCGATGCGGACACCTTGCAATTGGCCACGCCCAACTGCCCCGTGACGCGCGAGGAAGTTTACATTACCGGCTCCGCGCCCACCCAGTTGTGTGAACTTCACGGTGGCCATGGGCCCGCGTCGTCGGTGGGATCCTTCCTCTCGCATATTTTTGGCGGCGGCTCATCAAAACCTCCCCAAAGCCCGGGCGATGCAAACTCCACCGCGGAGCAGCCGGATAAGAAAGCCGCGGCGCAAGACGGGACGCCATCCACCACCGACACCAAAGCGACAGAGAAGAAAAAAAGCCCCTTGCAGAAGATTTTTGGTATCTTTGGGGATAAGAAGAAGAAAGAGCCCGACAAACCTGTTCGGGACCAAGGAGATTCGCCATGATCAGGTATTTCTTGGCGATTCCAGGCATTGCTTTCCTGTTTTACTCGCTACTTCCCCCCGCTCTTGCGCAAACCACTCCTGACACTCCCCCACCCCCCTCCAGCACCGCCGGTACAGCCGCTCAGGCTGCTCCCCTTTCCGACGAAGACCTGGCAAAACTCTATTTGATCCGCAAAGAGTATGCTGCCGCTGAAGTGGTTTTTCGCAAGCTGACCCGGCAGCAGCCCAAGAACGCGGTCTACTGGAATGAACTGGGGATTTCACTGCACAACCAGGCGGAGTTGGACCCCGCGATGAAGTGCTACGAAAAGTCGGCCAAGCTGGACTCTCGCTACCCCGATCCCGTGAACAACATGGGCACCGTGTGGTACGAGCGCAAAAAGTATTCCAAGGCCATCCGCGCCTACAAACGGGCTATCGGCATCAAGGACGATTTTGCCGCTTTCTACCTCAACCTCGGGTACGCTTACTTTGCGGACAGGAAGTACGAAGAATCCATCGCTTCCTTCCACAAGGTTCTGGAACTCGATCCGCATGCGTTTGACCAGTCCAGTTCCCGGACTGGGACAGTCATTCAGGACAGGTCGCTCGGCGCGGACCGCGGACTCTTCTATTTTCTGCTGGCAAAATCCTTCGCCCAAGCCGGCAACGTGGAACGTTGCGTCATCTATCTCCGCAAAGCCCGCGACGAAGGCTATAAGAACATGGATGCCGCGAAATCCGATCCCGCCTTTGCGGGTGTTTTGAAAGACCCTGCTATCCAGGAAATACTCGAGCCCGCGCCGCCGCCAACCGCGCAGCCCTGAGCGGCCCTCCTGTTCACCCTGAGCCTCGAAGGATTTACCCTGCTTGCCCTGAGCCTCGAAGGGAGCCTCGAGGGGTCGCAAGCGTAAACTGCTCAAGCGTAACCCAAGAGCCCACCATCAAAAATCGAGAGTGGGGCAGGCAAAACCGTCCAGGCGTTTTGTGGCCGGGTTACCCGTCGCATCTCATCCTAGATTATGAAATGTACTTGTCATATGTTTTGTCTTTAAGTAATATAACGCGCGGCGGTCTGATCAGACCCACTATAAAGACAAGCAGGCAGAAAAACACCGGTGTGGCAGCCGCGGCTGCAGGGAATAGAATGTACCACGGAAGACCCAAGAGAAAGGCAATTACTAGGCCGAGAGGGAAGCTTGCGATCCACGCAGCGCCCCAGTGATTGCTCTCGTATGCCAGGAATTCACCGCAGGCCGGACACCGGAATGCTTTTGCTCCCCACGGAATAACAGATGTCGGCACGTCGCCCCCACATGCGGGGCAGTGGATCGAATATCGCGTCGTCTTCATAACTAATCAGAATAGCAAATCTTTGACTGGGGGGTGGCCCGGGCGGTTTTGCTTGGCCCGTTTTTCGTTTGCGGGTGGCATCGTGTGACTAAGGATACCACCTTTATAGTTAAATGAAGCGTTATGATGCAGTGGGGCACCCAATTCCTCCTTCGCCCATTGCACCCGGACTGCCCGCCCGCGGCTTTCTGCTTGAGCGCTTCCATCTCTTCTTTTCCGCACCTTGCTGTGAAATCCGGGCTAGAATACAGGTCAGATGAAGACCCTGCAGTCAGCATCCTGCAATCCCTTCCGGCTTGTTCTCGCCATCCTCTTTTTTTTCTCGGCGAGCGCCACCGCTGCCCAGCAGATCGCTCCCTTTTCTCAACACCCTGCGCATTCCCTCCCGCAGGAAGGCATCTACCTGGTATTCCCGTTTGAGAATGTGGCCGCCCCGGCGCGGCTCGACTGGATTGGCGAGGGTCTGGAGGAATTGACGATCCAGCGCCTTTCTGCCGCGGGCCAGCAAGTCTATTCACGCAGAGGCCGCCTGGATGACATGGACCGTTACGGTTTGCCGGCCTCGGCAAAATTGAGCCGGGCGACCATGCTGCATATCGCACAAGAGCTGGATGCGGATTTTGTAGTCTATGGCAATTTCAATTCCGACGGAAAAGACCTCACGGTGAATGCCCGCGTGATGCGCGTGAGCCCGACGGGGCTCCTGCCAGTCGTACAGGAAAGCGGCGCCCTCGAATCTCTGATGGATTTGCACACGCGCCTGGTTTGGCGCTTGCTCGAAACATGCGACGCAAAGTTTCCCGCCAGCCTTCCGGAGTTCGCCAAATTACAGCGGCCGCTGCAACTGGCGGCCTTTGAGCAGTACATCCGCGGCCTGTTGGCGAATGAGGATGTGGTGCGACTGCGCGATCTGAAGGAAGCGGCGCGCCTGGAACCGGACTGGCCCGATCCCGCATTTGCCTTGGGGCAGTTCTATGTCCACAGGAATGACTGCTATTCCGCGTTGCTGTGGCTCGCGAAAGTTCCTCCCACGCACGATCGAAGCGTGGAGGCGAATTTCTCCGTCGGGGTCTGCCGCCTGCGGTTGGACCAGCCTGAAAAAGCCGAACAAGCGTTCGCTGCGCTGCAGGAAGATTTGCGGCACAATCTGGTGAGCGGCGCTGACCTGCCGGAGATACTCAACAATCTGGCCCTGGCACGCGCCCGGCTGGGGGATGCTGCCGCGGCGCGAACGGCGCTGAGCCGCGCGAGCGACATCGATCCCGATGACGACGATTATCCCTTCAACCTGGGATTGTTGGCGCTTCGCGCGAACGATTTGGTCGCCGCCACAACCCACTTCCGCGAAGCTGTCCATCGCGAACCGGACAATCCGGAGGATCGTGCCTTTCTGATTTACACGCTGGAGAAAGCCAAAAAGAAGTCAGAGGCGGCGGAAGAGCGCCAATCTGCCCTGGAAGCTTTGGGATCAACCGGCTTGCCAGTGGTTAAACTGGAGGCGAAGAAGGATGCGCCCTCCAAGTACGAACGGGTGAAACAAGAATTGGATACGACCACGTTGCGGCTTGAATTGCGCGGGCCGGACGCTTTGCCTTCACCCAGTGCTGAAGCTGCGCCTCCTGCCGATACGCCTGCCTCTCGCGTCCGGCTCGGCCGGTTAGACCTGGCTGCGGGACACCTGGACGCCGCGGAGAAGGAATTCCGCGCCGCGCTGCTGGCGGACCCGAGCAACGCCTCGGCGCACCAGGAAATCGCCGAAATCTACCGGCGGAGGGGTAAACTGGAGGATGCCATCCAGGAGTTGCAGATGTCTTTGGCGGCGCGCGATTCGGCGGCGGTGCGCACTACACTGGCGCGCATCTTCTTGGAGCAGAAAAAACCGGAACTGGCGCGCGCGGAAGTGGAAAAGGCCGTGAAGCTCGCGCCAAATTACCCGGCCGCAAAAGAATTACTCGAACACTTGCAACAGAGCAAGCCCACGGGAGGCAAAAAATGATCGCTCGTGGCGTGACGATCTTCGGACGACTCGTGAACTGGATTCGCAGAAGCAGCGAGCGCGGCGAATTGGCAAGAGTTCTCTGCTCCGCCGCCGTGGCCATCCTGCTCTTACTGTGCTTTGGCGTACCCGCTACTTCGGCCGCGGATGATCATGGGGCGCCGCTGGTGCTGCAACTGAAACTGAACGACATGGTCGAGCCGGTTCTGGCCACCTACATTGACGAAGGACTGGCGGACGCGGCACAGCGCCACGCTTCCCTCGTGCTGATCACTATGGACACGCCCGGCGGACTCAGCGATTCCATGACCGATATCATCCAGCACATTTTGGAATCCCCCGTGCCCGTGGTGGTGTACGTGGCGCCGGTAGGCGCGCGCGGAGCCTCGGCAGGCTTTTATATTTTGCTCTCGGCCGATGTGGCCGCCATGGCTCCCGGCACCCATACAGGCGCGTCCACACCGGTGTTGATGCCTGCCTTCATCTCCATGCCCGTGGACGAGGTGATGCGCAAGAAGATCAACAACGACGCCACGGCCTTCTTGCGCAGCTTCACGGAAAAGCGCGGACGCAATCCGAAACTCGCGGAAACCGCCGTGACGGATGCGCGCGCGTTTACGGAAAAAGAAGCCCTCGACGGCCACATGATTGACCTGATCGCCAACGACCGCGACGATCTCTTGAAGCAATTGAACGGCCGTGAAATTACTCGTTTTGACGGCAAGACCCAGAAGTTGGCCCTCCAGGGCTACATGGTGAGGGATTTTGAATTGTCGGGGCGGCAGAAATTCCTCTCGCGTATCGTCCAGCCAGACGTCTTCTTCATACTGCTCCTGGTCGGCGTACTCGGGCTGTACACGGAATTCAATCATCCCGGCATGGTTGCGCCCGGCGTCATCGGCGGAATTTGCGCTGTCTTGGCGCTTTACGCCATGCATCTGCTGCCCGTGAATTTTGCGGGCGTGCTGCTGATTTTGCTGGCCCTGGCGTTGTTCATTCTGGAAGCGAAACTCACCAGCCATGGTGTTTTGCTGGCAGGAGGAATTGTGTCCATGCTTCTTGGTGCGATGTTTCTGATCCGCTCGCCCCTTACGCCCGGCGGCGTGAGCGTGGGCGTGGCGCTGGCGGTGACAATTCCGTTCGCATTCATTGCCGTGTTTCTGATGCGGCTGGTGCTGCGCTCGCGGCGCTGGAAGGTCTCCACAGGCAAGGAGGAATTGCTCGGTGAGGAGGGCATCGTCACCACCGCGCTCCCGGCGAGCGGCGATGGCATGGTCCGCATTCATGGCGAGCTGTGGCGCGCGCGTTCGTCGGCGCCGATTGCTGAAGGCAAAGCGGTTCGCATCGTGCGCATTGAGGGATTGAAATTGATTGTGGAACCGGTGGAAACGCCGGCCACCACAAGCAGATAGAGTTCGTTCAAGTTCAGGAGGCGGGATATGTTTCAGTTCTTTGGACTGGGCACGATGATCGTGGTGTTGTTGTTTCTAATCTGGATCTGGAATTCCCTGTACATTATTAAGGAGTGGGAGCGCGGCGTCGTGCTGCGTTTGGGGCGGCTCTTGCCCCATGCGAAAAGCGCGGGCATAAACCTGGTGTTCTGGCCCATTGAAACCCTTTACCGCATCAACTTGCGCCTGGAAACGCTCGACGTTCCACCGCAGGACATCATCACGCGCGACAACGTCTCGGTTAAAGTAAACGCCGTGTGCTATTTCCGCGTCGTTGACGCCAACCTGGCCATATCACAAGTGCAGAACTATCAGTATGCGACCTCGCAGTTGGCGCAGACCACTCTCCGCAGCATCGTCGGCCAGTTCGAGCTCGACGAAATCCTATCCCAGCGCGACAAAGTCAACGCCAAGTTGCAAATCATCCTGGACCAGGACACCGAGCCCTGGGGCATCAAGGTCAGCAAGGTCGAAGTGAAACAGGTGGACATTCCCGAGTCGATGCAACGCGCCATTGCCAAGCAAGCCGAAGCCGAACGCGAGCGCCGCGCCAAGGTCATTCACGCACAGGGCGAGTATGAAGCTTCGCAAAAGCTTGCCGATGCCGCCAAGGTTCTCGAGACGGAGCCCTCGGCCATCCAGTTGCGCTACCTCCAGACCCTCACCGAGATAGGTGTCGAAAAGAACACAACGATTGTTTTCCCACTTCCGATCGATATTATTAATAAGTGGACACAGTCGGTCGGAGGGGCGTCGAAATAAATATGGCGTCTGGGGGAAAGCGCGGAGCGGGCGAGCGTGTGCTCGAAAGCAAGCACGTCATCGGGCTGTTTCTGCTGATGCTGCTGTTTTCGGGAGTGTTTTTCACGCTCGGCTACGTGATGGGACGTAACCAGTACGACGGCCAGGTGAACGCGGCGACCACAAACTCGCGTCCGTCTGAGCCCGTGGTGCCGACGAAGCCGAAACCCGCGCCGCCGCAGACTCCGGAAATTTCCCCGGCAGCGAGCGAATCCGACCCTTCAACCTCCAACACGAATTCCGATTGGGAATTTTACGACAGCAGCAAGACGGCCAAGACCGACCCGCATTTGGAAAATGTACGGAAAGCGCCCGCAACTCCGCCAACGCCGAAAACGGTAAGCGAAAAATCGAAGGTCGCGCCCGTGACGCCCGCACCGCCCGCCGCGAAAACCAGCAAGCCCGTAACGAGCGCGCCGCTCATTCCGAATGGCGCGCTAGTCCTGCAGGTGGCGGCGCTGACCAAACAGGACGATGCGCTCTCCATCGCCAGCAGCTTGCAGAAAAAACATTTCGCGGCCTACGTCCAGACGCCGCAAAAAGATAACTTCTACCGCGTGCAGGTCGGCCCGCTCAAAGACAAAAAGGCCGCTGACGCCGAGAGAAAACGCCTGGAGAGCGAAGGCTTCAAGGCATTCTACGTAAACCGCTGATGTCTTCCCAGGCTTGGCATACCTACCTGCGGCCGCACCGTTCGCCGGAAACTCCCGCCGCAATGCGGCTGATTCTGGCGATTCTCAGCGGCGCCATCCTGTCGTTGTCCTATCGTGGCAGCTTTTCCAGTTTCTATTCCTGGGTGTGCCTGGCGCTTTTGCTGGCTTGTGTTCTGGGCTCGCGGGGCTGGGTCGCGTTTGCCTGCGGATTCCTGCATGGACTGGTTTTCCCTCTGACTTGTGTGCCGTGGATCGCGGAAACTCTCTCGGTTCATGGAGGCATGTCCATGGCCGCGGGTTGGGGCGTGCTCCTTCTGATCGCCTCGGTGTGGGGCGCGATCGTGGGACTGTTCGCGCTGGCCGTGCAGAGATTGTCGAAGCGCAGCGTGACCTTGGCGCTCGCTGGCGCTCCCTTCCTCTGGGTATCGACCGAGGTCGCCCGCGCGTACTTGCCGGAAATCAGTTTCCCCTGGGCCTTGCTGGGCTATCCCGCGGCAGGCAATCCGGCGCTGGTGCAGTTGACGACGCTCACCGGGATTTACGGCGTATCGTTCCTGGTCGCGGCTTTCAACGCGCTGCTGGTGTGGAGCGATTCGGCCCGCATGCCAGAAAATACCAAGCGCCGCTGGGCAGCGGTCGCCGCTGTAGCTGCCGTATTGTTCCTCGTTGCGTGGATTGGGCCGCGGTTTGTGCCCAAGGCCGAAGCACATCATGTGGCGCGCGTGGTCCAGCCGAATTTCCCGGAAAATCTCGAATATGCAGGCGATTGGTACGCCGATCACAAGTCCGACATGGCAGAACTTGAGCGGCTCAGCCTGCGCCCTTCGCCTGCAGGACATTCGCCCGATCTCCTGGTCTGGCCGGAGGCTCCGGCGCCGTTTTCCTTCAGCGATCCGCACTTCGGGCCGGTCATCTCGCATCTGGCCCAGGAATTCCATCATCCCGTGGTGGTCGGCATCATCGAGTGGAAACCCGGCACGGAAATCGCGCACGGCGTTCCGCACAGCACTTTCGTTCCCTATAACAGCGCCGCGCTGTTGAACGAATGGGGCCAGCGCACATTTTCCTACGACAAGATGCACCTTGTGCCGTTCGGCGAATATGAGCCCTTTCCGCTCATCCATCAGGTGGTCACCAGCGTCTCCGAGGAAGTGGGCGGCTTCCGGAAAGGGAAGGAGCGCGCGGTTGGCAAATTCTCGAATGGCAATACTTTTTCCGTGTTCATCTGCTATGAAGCGATTTATCCCGGTGAGGTGCGGGAATTTGTGGCGCGCGGCGCGCAGTTGCTCATCAACATCTCGAATGATGGCTGGTTTGGCACATCGCAGGCTGCGGAGCAGCATTTGCGCATGGCGCGCGTGCGCGCGGTGGAAAACCGCCGCTGGCTGTTGCGCGACACCAACAGCGGCATCTCCGCGGCGATCGATCCCTATGGGAACATGGTCCGCGCCATGAAGCGGGACTCGCGGGACGCCGCCGATCTTCCCTACGATTTCCGCACGGACACAACGCTCTATTCGCAGTGGGGCGACTGGTTCGCCTGGATGTGCGTCGGCGTTTCCGTTATTCTGGTTATTCTTACTTTCGGAAAGGCGAAGCGAGCCCGGTTGGCCCAGGGCTTCGCGAAAACAGCATGATACTGGAAGATCTGCAGCATCAGTACGAAGGATTGAAGCAACGCATCTCTCTTGTGCGGAGTTATCTTTGACGCGCCCCAGCAGCGCGCGCGCCTGAAAGCCCTCGAAGCGCGCATCGCCGCACCCGATTTCTGGAACAATCAGGAAGAAGCGCAAAACGTGCTGCGCCAGCGCAAGCTCGCCGACGATCAAATCAACGCCGACGATAAGCTGGGCAAGCTAAACGGCGACATCGAAACGTACATTGAACTTGTCCAGGCGGAAACCAACGCCGCGCAGCGGGAGGAGCTGTTGAATGAGCTGAGCCGCGAATTGACCGCTGCGGACTCGTATATCGGCGAGTTGGAAACGCAAACCCTTCTTTCCGGCGAAAACGATCACCTCAACGCCATCATGACCATCAAGCCCGGCGCGGGTGGCACGGAATCGCAGGATTGGGCTTCCATGCTGTTGCGCATGTACTTGCGCTGGGCGGAGAGAAAAGGCATCAGCGCCAACCTTCTGGACGAAACGCCCGGCGAAGAAGCGGGCATCAAGAGCGCCACCATTCAATTCAGCGGAGAGAATGCCTACGGCCTGCTGGCGGGCGAAACCGGTGTGCACCGCCTGGTGCGCATTTCGCCGTTCGATCAGGCGGCGCGGCGCCACACTTCGTTTGCCTCGGTCTTTGTGATTCCGGAAGTGGACGACCGCATTGAAGTGAACATCAATCCCGAAGACATCAAGCTCGATACGTTTCGTTCCGGCGGCAAGGGCGGGCAAAACGTCAACAAGGTGGAAACCGCCGTGCGCATCACGCACATTCCCACTGGCGTTATTGTCGCTTGCCAGATGGAGCGCAGCCAGCACAAGAACCGCGAAATGGCCATGAAGATGTTGCGCTCGAAACTCTATGACTTGGAGATGCAGAAGCGCCGCGACGAAACCGACCGCCTGGACGAATCCAAGCTGGACATCTCCTTTGGCAGCCAGATCCGCTCCTACGTCATGCAACCCTACCGCATGATCAAGGACCACCGCACCAAATTCAGCGTTGGCGACGTGGACCGCGTCCTCGATGGCGACATCGACCCGTTCATCCGCTCCTACCTCATGGCCAAGCGCACCAAGGGCAGGCTGATGGTCGAAGCCGACGACGACCTCGACGCGGCGTGATCGCCCGCATAAGAACTCTTTTTTCAGTGAGTCTTGTGTAGTGGCCGATCCCGCCTCGGTGGATCGGTTCTTGGGTTATCTCCATAAGAACGCAGCGTGCTGCGCCCCTACGAGGAAGCCGCTGGAGCACTTGTTTGCAGGGAGCTGGACGCGTAAAACTGGATGCAGAGGCGCGATGAGCGAAGAAACGCAACACTTGGTGCTGAAGGGCGAAAAAGGCGTGCCGGTCAAGGCCTGGGTTAGAGGTGTGCCGCTGGAGGAGCAGGCTAAGCAGCAGCTTCTGAATGTGGCGCAACTGCCGTTTGTGTTCAAGTGGGTGGCGGCGATGCCCGATGTGCACTGGGGCATTGGTGCGACCGTGGGCAGCGTGATCCCCACCAAGGGCGCGATCATACCCGCGGCGGTGGGCGTGGACATCGGCTGCGGCATGATGGCCGTGCAGACCGATCTAAACGCGCGGGACTTGCCGGATAATCTCCACGCCATGCGCACAGCGATCGAAACCGCCGTGCCGCACGGGCGCACCAGTCATGGCGGGAAGGGCGACAGGGGGGCGTGGCAAGCCATTCCCGAGCACAACCTGGAAGCTTGGGGCGCTCACTTGAAGGACCGCTACGAAGAGATTTTGCAGAAGCACCCGAAGCTCGATCGCGGCAATCACGCTAATCATTTGGGAACGCTCGGCACCGGAAATCACTTCATCGAGGTGTGCCTCGACGAAGCGGACAACGTGTGGTTCATGCTGCACAGCGGCTCGCGCGGAGTGGGCAACCGCATGGGCAGCTACTTCATTGAGCTGGCCAAAAAGGACATGCAGAAGTTCTATCTGAATCTGCCGGACAAGGATTTGGCGTACTTTCCCGAGCACACCGAACATTTTGGCGATTACGTGGAAGCGGTGGAATGGGCGCAGGACTTTGCGCGCACCAACCGCGACCTGATGATGCATCAGATCATTGATGCGGTGCGCGAATCCGGCGAAGTGCGGCCGTTCACCGCGCACGTGCAGGCCATCAATTGCCACCACAACTATGTGGCGCGGGAGCGGCACTATGGCCAGAACGTCCTGGTGACGCGGAAGGGCGCGGTGCGCGCCCAAGTGGGAGACATGGGGATCATTCCGGGGAGCATGGGGGCGCGGTCGTACATTGTGCGGGGGAAGGGCAATCGAGAGAGCTTCATGAGCTGCAGCCACGGAGCGGGGCGCGCGATGTCTCGCGGGGAGGCCAAGCGGCGCTTCACCGTGGAAGATCATCGCCGCATGACGGAAGGCGTGGAGTGCCGCAAGGACGCGGACGTGATTGACGAAACGCCGGCAGCGTACAAGTCCATCGATGCAGTGATGGCGGCGCAGACAGACTTGGTGGAAGTGGTGCACACGCTGCGCCAGGTGGTGTGCGTCAAGGGCTAGCGCTCGTTTCGCATGGAAGAAAGCCCCGGACCTTTGAAAACCGCAAGGGTGCCGCACCCACGTTTCGTCCGTCCAAAGGCCAGTGCCGCAATGATACAGTCGTGCGGGTATTATGGTGGGACTTTCAGTGGAAATTCTCTGACGCACCCGCCTTCCAACTTCAAAACAAGTGTACATAGAAGCATCCCGGATGATTTAATAAAGACTCTAATGGTCACGACAATCTTGGCTTTACTCATAACTCTTGTAGCCCAGCCTGCCCATCTGCGGACGCAAACGGCGACTTCCGCCGCAGTTGAGGATCACATTCGCGACATCATAAGAGAGCTGCCCCCAGACAGCGCCCTCCGTCGGAACCTACTCCAAGGTGCACGCGGAAATGGAGTTCACTACTCCTGGATGGACGAGATGCGAAAGCAAGGAATCAAACGGGCGGTGGTGTGGATAGATATCAGCTTTGACCACAATGGTCGACCGAAGAAGATGAGCCTGAACCGCACTGAGTATTTTGCACAGTACGAAGGCGGTATGCCCCTGTCTGATAACACGCGCCTGAGCGCAATCCGCGCGACCAGCTTGGAGAAAGAGCTAACCACTCTTAGCTTGGAGAGAGCAAGACACGGCTCCTGGGTCGATGTGCCGCGCCCGAAGCCACATCCTTGCATTGGGGGTGCGAGAGTCGAGTTCCTTGACGACGAATGGCTTCCCGGTCTTCCTGGGGCGGGTTACTATGCCGGGAGCGGTCGGCCACAGATTGACCGCTAACGCGAGTTTGGGACGTTGTCGGCCCACTCGAACGAGTAGACTTGATTGCTGTGAGAGACCCGCGGACGATGGATGACAAGGGACGCCATTCGGAGCCGAAAATTCGCCATTTGCTGCAGAGTTAAGCCACGGAGAATCAGTGCGTTGATTCCAGCGCGAGGGAATGGTAGCCTTTCAAGGATTAAGTCAACGTCCCCGCAGGAACGTAAGGTTGGGGTGTATCCATCAGCCCGCTCTTGATAGTCGAGGACAATAGGAGAGATGTTTTGAGCGAATCCAAGAGGAATTTTCTGTTTACCTCAGAATCGGTGACCGAGGGTCACCCGGACAAGATTGCCGACCAGATTTCGGACGCGGTGCTGGATGAAGTCATGCGCCATGACCCCAAGGGCCGCGTGGCGTGCGAGACGCTGGTCACTACGGGTTTAGTGGTCGTTGCGGGAGAAATTACCACCACCGCGCATGTCAATTACGATGATTTGGTGCGCGAAACGGTGCGCCAGGTCGGCTACGACCGCGCGAAGTATGGTTTTGATGCGGACACATGCGCGGTGATGTGCACGATCAAGCGCCAGTCTCCGGACATCGCCAGGGGCGTGGATACGGGCGGCGCGGGCGACCAGGGCTTGATGTTTGGCTTTGCGTGCGACGAGACCGAAGAATTGATGCCCATGCCCATCCGATTGGCCCACCGCTTGACGCAACGCCTCGCCGAAGTCCGCAAGAGCAAGGAAGTCGGTTTCCTCCGGCCCGATGGAAAATCCCAAGTTACCGTGGAATATCGCCACGG
>Ga0326728_10008985_pt1 | contig 24349 bp, 17 predicted proteins | sample MB3enrmetagenome_FD_207602 | JGI IMG/M metagenome (GOLD analysis project Ga0326728, IMG submission 207602) | Lab enriched peat soil microbial communities from McLean, Ithaca, NY, United States - MB31MN | ecosystem: Environmental > Terrestrial > Soil > Wetlands > Peat | place: USA: New York... | reverse complement strand
TTTCATTTTCTCGATCCCCGATTTTCTTTCCGCGTTCGGTATGCGGGTTCGAGCGATCTGCGCACGTTTGGCGGAGGCTCCTGGTAGAAGAAGACGGTCGAATGGATTCTCGCCGCGGGCCACGCACTTCTGCCGCCCACCAAAAGTGCACACCCAAGTAGCACCCTTCCGCAATCCGGCCAGGTACGTGCTCCAGCAGAAAGCTGTAGGGAAGACCGTGTGAACGGCTTCTAATGCGGCAGCGCGTCCGAGGGCTGAAGTAGCAGACCTGGTTCCTGGAAAACTCGATTTTCGCCCGACCCTCAGTGTTCAACAACACGCAGAAACGCGCCGATCAGTGGTGCATTCCGTATGGAGAATAGCGACGATATCGTACAAGAGTTCCTGGTCGAAAACTACGAAAACCTCGACCGGCTGGATCGCGATTTGGTGGAACTGGAGAAGCATCCCTCGGACCGCGAAATTCTGGCGAGTATCTTCCGCACGATTCATACGCTCAAGGGCACGTCGGGATTTTTCGGTTTCCGCAATCTGGAGGCGGTCACGCACGTGGGCGAGAGCCTGCTGGCGCGGCTGCGGGACGGGCAGCTCAGCCTGGCGCCGGAACGGACGACGGCGCTGCTGGCCATGGTGGATGCGGTGCGGCAGATGCTGGCCGAGGTTCAGGCGACGGGCCAGGATGGCAGCGCCGACCACAGCCAGCTGGTCGCCGAGTTGAGCCGGCTGCAACAGTCGGGCGAGCAACCAGCCACGGTGGAAAGAACGGAGGCGCAGCCTCAAGCGAAAGCGGATATTGCCACCGCCAGCGCTCCGGCGGCCTCGGAATCCCGAGCCGTCACGGAGAGGGCAGCCGTCAAAGAGACGGCAGGCGAGATTCAGGAAGCAGCGGTCGAGGCCGGGTCAACCGCCGGACCGGAGTCGAATCACCCATTGCCCGAGGAACAGGCGCAGCGCGCGAGCCGCGCCGAAGAGCCTGCCGCAAGTGCAGGTGGCACTGCGGCGGGAGACGTTCATGCGCGGGAGGCGGCGCGGGAAAGCATTCGCGTGGATGTGACGCTGCTTGACAAGCTGATGAACTTGGTCGGCGAGCTGGTGCTGACGCGCAACCAGATCCTGCAATTCACCCGTACCACGGAAGAGAGCAACCTGGTCACCACCGGACAGCGGCTGAATCTGATCGCGACCGAACTTCAGGAAAACGTCATGAAGACGCGGATGCAGCCGATTGGCAGCATCTGGGGCCGTTTTCCGCGCACCGTGCGCGACGTAGCGCTGGCCTGCGGCAAGCGCGTCCGCATCGAGATGGAGGGCCAGGAGACCGAACTCGATAAGACGCTGATTGAAGCCATCAAAGATCCGATGACGCACCTGGTGCGCAACGCCGTCGATCACGGCGTCGAACGGCCCGACGAGCGGCAGGCGGCGGGGAAGGGGCCGGAAGGGATGCTGAAACTGCGCGCCTATCACGAAGGCGGGCAGGTAAACATCGAGATCTCCGACGACGGCGCCGGGCTGAATCTCGCCAAGGTCGTGGAAAAGGCAACGCAGAAAGGGCTGATCACCTCCGATCAGGCGGCGCGTTTGAGCGACCGGGAAGCGGCCAACCTGATTTTCCTGCCCGGACTTTCGACGGCGGAGAGAGTCACCAACGTCTCCGGGCGCGGCGTGGGCATGGACGTGGTCAGAACTAACATCGAGCGTATCGGGGGCACGGTCGATGTGCAGTCGACGGCGGGCAAGGGCACGACGGTCAAGGTCAAGATTCCGCTGACCCTCGCCATCGTTCCGGCGTTGATTGTGACCAGCGCGGGGCAGAGGTTCGCCATTCCGCAGGTGAGCCTGCTCGAACTGGTGGGACTCGAGGGCGAGGAGGCGCGCAAGCGGATCGAGATGGTGCATGGCGCTCCGGTCTACCGCTTGCGGGGCAGCCTGCTTCCGCTGGTTTACCTCAAACGCGAATTGGGGCAGGCGAAGGACGCTTCCGCGCAGGCTGGTGGCGGAGGCGGACGCACTCTGCGGAACAATCTCAACATCGTCGTGCTCCAGGCCGATGGACAGCGCTTCGGGCTGCTGGTCGACGAGATCTCCGACACCGAGGAAATCGTGGTCAAGCCGCTCAGCAAGCATCTGAAGCACGTCAACATTTACGCCGGAGCGGCCATCATGGGCGACGGCAAGGTGGCGCTGATTCTCGACGTACTCGGTCTGGCGCAGCATGCGCATGTGATCGAGGAAGGGCGCGAGCACGGCGTCGAGGCGGAGGCGAAGCAGGCGCAGGAAGGCGCGGGCGAACGGCAGCCGCTGCTTCTGTTTCAGCACGGCGCGAATGGCAGGATGGCGATCGATCTGGGGGCAGTGGTGCGCCTCGAGGAATTCCCGACCGACGCGATCGAGATCGCGGGCGATCAGGAAGCGGTGCAGTACCGGGGCCAGATTATGCCGCTGGTGCGGCTGGCCGGCACTCTGGGGACACGGCACGCGCCGGCGGCGGCAGCGGGGGAGGGTCCGCTGCAGGTCGTGGTGGTCCAAGCCGCCGGGGGCCGCAACGTGGGCCTGGTGGTCGACCGGATTCTGGACATCGTCGACGAGACGTATGCGCTCGACCGGCAGACGGCGCGGCGCGGCGTGCTCGGTTCGGCGGTGATTCAGCGGCGCGTGACCGACATTGTGGACATCGGCGGGGTGATCGCTTCCTCCGGGATTGAGTTGGCGTCGGCGTCGTTTGGCGGATGAGACGCGGTAACCGCGGGCGAGGAGTGAGAGCGGGGAGTGAGAGCGAGGATGAAGGAATGAGCGTGGCTTCGCAACAGTTCTGCACATTCATGTTGCAAGACGAGTTTTTCGGCGTACCGGTGCAGCAGGTGCAGGAAGTGATCCGCTATCAGGAGATGACGCGGGTGCCGCTGGTGGCGAAGGCCGTCGCCGGACTGATCAACCTGCGGGGACAGATCGTGACGGCGATCGAGCTGAGGCGTTGCATGGGCATGCCCGACCGCGCCGCCGGCCAGCTGCCGATGAACGTGGTGGTGCGCACCAGCGACGGTCCGGTGAGCCTGCTGGTCGACGACATCGGCGACGTGATCGAGGTTTCCAAGGACTCGTATGAGTCGACGCCGCAAAACATCCCGGCGAGTGAAAAAAAGATGGTGGAAGGCGTGTACAAACTGGACGGCCGGCTGCTGCTGGTGCTGAACACCAAGCAGGCGCTCGATGCCGGACTGGGCGCAGGCTAGGGGCGGGGGTACGGAAGCGGCCCAACGATTTTCGGGCCCATGATTTTTCGGGCCCAACGATTTTCGAAAGACCAAATCAAGACGATCAAGTTCAAAGGAGTTTTTGCAATGAGAAGCAAGAGCGTTAAGCCAGCAGTTCCGGACTTGACAGAACATCCCCACTATTTGAAGCAAGTTTATAAAATTCTGCCGCCTTGCAACTTGCTTTACGCGGACAGGGATCTGGTCATTCGCTATATGAACCAGGCTTCCCGGAACACACTGGCGAAAATCGAGCATCTGCTGCCCTGCAAAGTCGACGAATTGATCGGCAAGTGCATCGACATCTTCCACAAGGAACCCGCTCGGGCGCGGCAGGTCCTCGCCAGCGACAAGAATCTGCCGCACCATGCCTATTTCCAGCTCGGACCAGAGAAGATTGAACAGACCGTGCACGCCGTTTGCGACGAGAATCGCGCTCTGGTTGGATATGCCGTGGCCTGGGCCATCGTTACCGAGCAATACCGGCTGGAACAGGCGATGCAGGCCATTTACAATTCGCGGCCTTGCGTCGAGTTCGACATCGAGGCCAATGTCGTCCGCGCCAACGACTTGTTCCTGAAGCTGACGGGCTACACGATCGAGGAACTTCGGGGCAAGAACCACAGAATCTTCGTGCGCGAATCCGATCGCGATCTGCCGGAAAATGCGACGCTCTGGGAGAAGTTCAAGAATCACGTGGCTCACTCCGGTGAATTCAGGCGTCTTTCCAAAGACAACCGAGAGATGTGGGTGGCTTGCACCTATTATCCGATCCCGGATATCGACGGGAAGGTCTATCGGGTCATGCAGTTTATAACCGATGTTACCGAGCGCAAGCTGCGGGATAACGACCACGCCGGGCAGATTGCCGCCATCAGCCGGTCGCAGGCAGTGCTTGAATTCAAGATGGACGGAACAGTGATTCACGCGAATGAGAATTTCCTCAGGACGCTGGGCTACTCGCTGGAGGAAATCAAGGGCAAACACCAAAGCATGTTCGTGGACGAAGCCTATCGCCAGGGCGCTTCCTACAAGGAGTTTTGGGCCAAGCTGAACCGCGCCGAATGCGTGGCCGACGAATTCAAATGCATTGACAAGAGTGGGAAGGAATTCTGGATGCAGGCCTCTTACAACCCGATTCTCGACTTGGACGGCAAGCCGTTCAAGGTGGTCGAGTACGCAACCGACGTCACCGACACGGTGAAGGGGCGGGCCGAGGTGGCGAAATTCCAGGCCATGATCGAAAGCACGCCCGCCAACATCATGTTCACCGACCGCGATCTCCACCTCTATTACATGAATACGGCGTCGGTAAACACGCTCGGGAAAATCGAGCAGTATCTGCCGATGAAGGTCTCGCAACTCATCGGGCAAAGCATCGACGTCCTCCACAAACATCCGGAGCGGGCGCGCCGCATTCTGGCCGACGAAAAGAACCTTCCCTACAAGGCCAGCATCAAGGTGGGGCCGGAAGATCTCGAACTGATGGTCACAGCGATCCGCGACAAAAACAACCAGTACCTGGGGGCGATGGCCACCTGGGAAATCGTAACCGAAAGGATGGAAACCGAACGCAAGGTCAAGGAGCAGCACGAGCGCGAACGGCAGGCGGCCCAGGAATTGAAAGAAAAAGTGGACAGCATGCTTTCCGTGGTCACGGCGGCGGCAGCGGGCGACCTTACGCAGGAGGTCACGGTCCGAGGAACCGACGCCATCGGGCAGATGGGCGAGGGACTCGAGAAGCTCATCAGCGATCTGCGAAGCCGGATCCAGAGCATCAGCCACACATCGATGAGCCTGACTTCAGCGGCCGAAGAGCTGTCGGCGACCAGCCAGCAGATCACCGCCAACTCCGAAGAGACCACGGCGCAGGCCAGAACTGTGGCCGACGCCGGCACGCAGGTGAACACCAACCTGCAGACGGTCTCGTCGGGGGCCGAGGAGATGAACGCAACCATTGGCGAGATTGCCAAGAATGCGACCGAAGCGGCAAAGGTCGCCGCCGATGCCGTGGCCGCCGCCGAATCGACCAACCAGACCGTCAGCAAGCTCGGCGAGTCGAGCGCGGAGATCGGCAAGGTGATCGAAGTCATCACCTCGATTGCGCAGCAGACCAACCTGCTCGCCCTGAACGCCACTATCGAAGCGGCGCGCGCCGGAGAAGCGGGCAAAGGCTTCGCCGTGGTCGCCAACGAAGTCAAGGAACTGGCCAAGCAGACGGCCAAGGCAACCGAGGAGATCAAGGGCAAGATCACCGTGATCCAGGAAGACACGGCCGGGGCCGTCAGCGCCATCGCGGGCATCCGCGAGGTCATTGCCAAGATCAGCAACATTTCCACCGTGATTGCCACGGCGGTCGAAGAGCAGAGTGCGACCACGGGCGAAATGGCGCGCAACGTCAGCGAAGCCGCGCGCGGCGCCTCGACCATTGCCACCAACATTCAGGGCGTGGCCCAGGCGGCGCAGGACACTTCGACCAACGTTGGCCAGGCGCAGAAGGCGACCGAGCATCTGGCGGAAATGGCGAACGAGCTGCGTGACCTGGTGGGCCGCTTCCAGGTGGACGAGGCCGAGGGCGGATCGTCGTCTTCGCCGCGCAGTTCCGGGGCGGCGGCGGGCCGTTAACCGTGAGTGACAGCGCGTGCTTCGCGCGACGCCAAAGCCGCATGAGGGAATGCTAGAGGGGCGATGCCGTGCAGCCGATTCGGGTATTGATCGTCGACGACTCCGCGGTGATCCGGCGCCGGTTAAGCGAATTGCTGGCCGCCGACTCGGCGATTACGGTGGCCGGCACTGCGGGAAACGGCGTTCTCGCATTGGCGCGGATTGCGGACCTTAAGCCGGACCTGGTTACGCTCGACGTCGAAATGCCGGGCATGAGCGGCATTGAGACGCTGATCGAAATTCGCAAACTCTATCCCAAGCTGCCTGTCATCATGTTCAGCACTTTAACGGGACCGGGCGCGGCAACAACGGTGGAGGCACTGGCGCGCGGGGCCAGCGACTACGCCGCCAAGCCCTCCGCCGACAGTTCGGAGGGCGCCGCCGAGGCGATTCGCCAGGATCTGATCCCCAAGATCAAGGTACTCTGCCCGCCTCCGGTACCACCACAGGCCCCGGCTTTCCTTTTGCCTGCCCCCGCCATTTCCCCGCCGCCTTGGAGGCCGGCACGGATCGATCTCGTCGCCATCGGCACATCGACCGGCGGTCCTAACGCTCTGGCGGCTCTCATGCCGCAACTGCCGCAGGATCTTCCGGTGCCCATCCTGATCGTCCAGCACATGCCGCCCATGTTTACCCATCTCTTAGCCAAGCGGCTGGGAAGCCTGACGCGCCTGCGCGTGGAGGAGGGAAAAGAAGGCGAGAAGGTCGAGCCCGGGCAGGTCTGGATTGCGCCGGGCGATTATCACATGACCGTTTCTCGAAGGGGCAGCGATTTGGTGCTCGGGCTGAACCAGGACGCGCCCGAGAATTCCTGCCGGCCCGCCGTCGATGTGCTGTTTCGCTCCGTAGCGCGGACTCACGGCGCCAGTGTGCTGGCAGTGGTGCTCACCGGGATGGGCTGCGACGGCACGCGAGGCGCAGCCACGATCCGCGAGGCCGGAGGAACGGTGATCGTGCAGGACCAACCTTCCTCCGTTGTCTGGGGCATGCCGGGAAGTATCGTGAGCGCGGGCCTGGCAGAACGCAGCTATCCGCTGGACGAAATCGGCCTGACCATCGCGCGCCGTGTCGCCCTGCGGAGGGGCGCCGTTGCCAGCCATAGTTAGCAGGAAATAGTGAGCCGTAGTTAGCCGGAACAGTGGATCGAGTGCCATGTCGAAGCCGGTATGTGAGTCGAAAGCAGAAACCGAATGTTGATAGGTACCGCCAAGGAGAAGTCACCACCGCCTGCAGATCTTCGCGCGGACGATCCTGCTTACGTTGCGATCCGGGATCTGATCTACAAAATTTCGGGCATCTACCATTCGGAGCAGAAGCTTTATCTGCTGGTCTCCAGCTGCAAACGGCGTTTCCAGGCCACGAATGTGGCCACGCCCGCCCAGTACCTCGATCAGATCACCAAGGGTCCCAACCGGGACCCGGAGTTGCGGCTTCTGCTCAACGAAATCACCATTGGCGAAACTTACATGTTCCGTCACCCTGCCCAGTTCGATGCTCTGCGCGACGTGATTCTCCCGGAGGTGATGGCGGCCAAGGCCAAAATCGGCATCAAGCGTCTGCGCTTCTGGTCGGCTGGCTGTTCCACCGGCGAGGAGCCGTACACGCTGGCCATGTTCCTGCTGGAAGCGAAAGAGAAATTTCTTGCAGGCTGGAACTTCGACATCGTGGCTACGGATTTGAATAGCCGGTCGCTCGAAACGGCCTGCGCCGGCGTCTACGGTGAGTATGCTCTGCGCAACGTCAACGAAGGTATGCGCCGCAAGTACTTTAAACCGACGCCCGACGGAAATCTCGAGGCAGGCAGCCTGCTCAAGTCGCTGATTCGCTTTGACCGCGTCAACCTCAGCGACGACAGCAAAATGGTTTTCTTGAAAGGCATTGACGTCATTTTCTGCTGCAATGTTCTGATCTATTTCGATCTGGCGTCAAAACGCCGCGTGGTGCAGCATTTCTACGCCAACCTGACTCCCGGAGGCTACCTTTTCCTCGGTCATGCCGAATCCCTGTTTCACGTGGACGAAACGTTCCACCTGGTTCACTTTCCGGGGACGGCAGGTTATTTGAAACCTTTCGGCCCTCCGGCCGCCGGAGGAAAGTTATGAACGAGCAACAAAGACTGCAACTCGAGGAAAAAATCGCGGGACTCGAATCGGTTGCCGGCGCTCCGGTGATCCTGCAACAGCTGCTCCAAATGCTGAGTCAGAAGGAGGACGATATCCGCCTGGAAAAAGTGGGCGAAGCCATTTCCCGCGACGCCGCGATCGCCGCGCAATGCCTGCGCATGGCGAACTCTCCGCTTTTCGGCACCCGTCCCGTGGAAACCGTGAACGGCGCCTTGATGTTGCTCGGGATCAACAAGCTGCGTTCGCTGTTGTTCGGATTGTGCATGCACCGGTCCGTGCCCGCCGACAAATGGGTTCTCGATCCCATCAGCTTCTGGCGCCATTCGCTCGGTTGCGCGCTCGTGTCGCAGAAGATCGCGTGCTTGATCGGCTATCCCGACCCGGAGAAAGTCTATCTTGCCGGGTTGTTGCACGACATCGGTTTTCTGGTGAACTCAATTCTGTACACGGCGAAATTTCGGGAGTGTCTGGATTACGCGATCGAAAAGAAATGTCCGCTGCACGTGGCCGAAAACTCCGTTCTCGGTTTCTCCCACGAAGACTCTGGACGATTGCTTTGCAAGCGCTGGGCGATTTCCGAGGACCTGGTGGAGGCGGCCGGTTGCCATCACCGCCTTGAAGCGCTTCCTTCCGCGGAAGCGCTTGTGTGCCTGGTCCATCTGAGCGACCTGCTTTGCCGGGTGCGGAATCTTGGCTATGGATACGAGGAGATCCTCGCCGTATCGTTTGCCCGGCACCCCGCCTGGCAAAGTCTGGCCACTCACTATCCCGCGCTTTCCGAGGTTGACCTTGTGACTTTCACGCTCGATCTTGAAGCTTCGACCCAGGAGATCGCGGCGTTCGTGGATTCGGTTTTCGCGGTTCCGCAGCGACCCGCGACGCGCAAGAATTGACTTACTGCTCCCCTCCTAAGGCACAGCAGGTTCGGAATGCGGAGTGGTGACTTGTCGATGTTTAGCTTTGAGCACATTCTCTACGTTATTTGCGTGCCAAACGGATAATACGGAAGGGCGACATTTACGCTTAGTTCGAACGGACATATGACCGTGTAGTTAGGCGGTCCGGGGGAGGGCTGCCAGAGCGTCCTCGAGCTTTATGGCTCGGGGCCGTTTTCTTGTGGGTCAATTGACTGGCGGAGCAGCGGCTTGGGTGGCGCCCCACGCGGTTTACTTCTTCTCCCAGCTCTTGCCGCCGTCAGAGCTGGTCCATGTTTCACCCGTCGCAGTTGTAATCACGATTTGCGAAGCCGGCGAAACCTCGATCTGAATCACATCCCCGCCCAGCGATTGCCCCTGGGCGGAAACCACGACTACACTCCAGCTTGCGCCGTTGTCAGCCGAGTGTTGCAGCGCGCCAGCCGGGCCTCCTGCCCAGAGTTCCCGGCCGCGCGCCGCATAACAAAGCCAGGGATGTTCCCCTTGGAGAATAGGCAGCCAGGTTTGGCCCCCATCAAGCGAGCGCTGGAGGACGCCCGCTTGAAGTCTCCATAGCATCCCTTGCTTCAAACTGATTGGTGCGGATGTTGTCTGCGCCGCAGGCGCAGTGCTGCCTTCGAATACAGTTGGAGTCTGTGTCGCCGCATCCACGCTGTTGGTGTCATTAGCCGCTTCACTAAGTGGTGGCTTCGCCTTCTCAACCGATGGCGCGTGGTTCTCCGCGAGCAACGTCGGCGTGGATGATGTGATGTCCACAGGCGGCGACGCGGCCAGTTGGCCGGCGTTGGTGCTTGCCTTTAACGCCGTTGCCGCGCTCGGCGGCGCCTTCGCTGCGGGATTCGGCTTAAATGCCGGTGTCGGCCTCACTCGCGCAGAAGGAAGCTGCGGCTTGATTTCCGCCGGCTTTTGTAAATCGCCGGAACTGCTTTGCGGTAACGCTTCGGAAGCAACTTGCGCCGCCGGTTCAGTCGGCGCCGCTTTCTGGCTTACACCCGCGCGCTGATCAGACTTGCCCGAGTGTTCCAGTCCCGCGTGTACGACGAAGAGCGCAAGTGCAACTCCCGCCGCCAGGGCCGCCCAACGTAAATTCGCAAAGCGAAAATTGGAGGTAAATAAATCGGTGAACCAGTTCGGTCGCGTTGGCTGCGCATCCGGCGCGACTCCGACGGCTTCGGTTTCCGGCGCGGTGGCGATGGCGGCAGCTTCTGTGGCCGGAAGCGCCAGCAGGACTACGTCGCGGCAGTCCGCGCACAGCGAGAGGTGTGCGAGCACGTTTTCGCGCTCCGCTGCCGGGAGCGCCTGCTCGGCAAACGCGGCGAGCGCATCCGCCTCGGGATGCGTTTGCGCCTGCGCCCCAAGCTCTGCCGCTCGCAGCCGCTGATGCACGATTTTTGGCACTTCCGTCATAAGTCCGTACTTAGCCCGCTGCAAATAAGCCGCTGTTACTGCTGCCTGCTCCGCCCGTCCCGGGCAGGAGCCTTGCTACTAGGGAACGTAGTTGATCCGGAATCTTGCGCCAAACGCGACCGCAAATCCACGTTCAGGTCCCGCACATCGGTTTCGAGCGCCTCAGTCGCCTGCGCGTGGCTCATCCCGCGGGTCCGCAAGCCCTCCAGAATTCGCTTGCGAAGGTCCGCCGAAAGCCTGTCTAATCTGCGACTTACACTCGATTCGTGCAGTCCCAGCGTGCGCGCGATCTCAGCCAGCGTGCGACCGTCCAGGTAATAGGAAGCGAGCGTGAACCGGTCCTCCGCCGACAGCTCGCCAAGTGCCGCGTCCGTGGCCGCCTCCAGCCGCCCGTCCCCGCTGCGGACCGGCTCGGGCTGATTGGCCACGAACTGCACACCGTCTTCCGTCTGCTCTTCCAGGCTTACCGTGCGCTTCTGTTTGCGGTAACGGTTGATGAACTCCTGCGCCATCACCGTGCGCAGCCAGCCTTCGAGCGAGCCGCGCCCCGTATAAAAAACGAATTTCGAATTGCGCACACCCTCGCGCTCGCTCAGCCCGTACAACTCGGCGAAAATCGAGTCGGCAAGTTCGGCCGCGTGTGCTGCCTCGCGTGTAATCTGCAGCGCCATGCCGTGCAGCTTTTGTCGATAGCGGCTGATGAAGTCTTCCCACGCGCGCTCGCTCCCGGCCGCACACGCGCGCGCCAGTGCCAACTCTTCCAGCCGCAACCCGGAGCAGAACTCCGCCTTCGCGCCGGGTTCGGCGTTCGGCACATACTTCCGCAGAATTTCCTCGAGGATCAGCGCGAACTGCGCCGCGCTTGTGCCATAGGCAGCGGCTCCGCTGCGGGCATATAGCTCCGCGGCAGTATCGGTCCCGCCGGATTGGGCGCGCGCCACCATCTCTCAGAAGATAGCAATTTATCAGATGCAAGTCTGACGAAATTGTACGTTCTCCCCCAGCGAGGCAACCAAAATCTCTCCTGGGACACTCGCAATCAGCAGTTCCCCGGCGCGCTCCATCTAGGCGCGCCGGGCAGGGCAAGTGGAACGCGCACCGGGCGATGCAACTGAAATATGCGCCGGGCAACTGCCGTCTTCAACCCGTGGAAACAAGTCAGAAGTCAGAAGGCAGAAGGCAGAAGTAAAGAACAAGAACCAAGCTCGCCAAGATGCAGCTTACGAAAGAAAAAACAGCCACGCACTCAATGTTGATTTTTTGCTTCTAACCTCTAACCTCTGACCTCTAACCTCTAACTTCTACCGAGCCCCTTCCTCACCACATCATCCGCGTCGTAGGCCAGCTTGAGCGCTGGCAACTCCTCGCGCCGAAACCATCCGGCCTCCGCGGCGTCGCTTCCGGCCTTCATCTCTCCAGCAATTCGGCGGCATAGGAAATCGATCAGCACATAGTGATAGCGGACGCGTCCATCGTCGGCGCGAATCACGCGCTCGTAAACGCCCAGCATCTCGCCAACTTCGACGGTTAGTCCCGTTTCTTCGTGGACCTCGCGAACCACCGCATCGCGCAGCGATTCTCCGCATTCCAGCACTCCGCCCGGTAGCGACCACTCGCCAAGTAGCGGAGGCGTTCCGCGCCGGATCAGCAGCGCGCGGCCGTCCTCGACAATGACGGCGCCAACGCCAATCAACGGGCACTCTGGGAACTCGCGCTTCATGGTCTTGTCACTTTGCTCCTACCTGATACTGCTCGATTTTCCCGTCGGGCATGACTCGTTCCCACACTTCGAGAGTTTTCTTCGCGAAATGCGCCTCAAACTGGCGGAACGTCATTCCACCCCGCTCGCGCATTGCCGTCTGCTTGAACTCCGCGGGCGCGCCCAGCGGGCCTAGGCTGTCACCGAAATCCTTAAGAGCCTGGTCGGTGAAATAGCTATTGCAGTTGTCCGTGAACAGTTTGCGCTCAATTTGGCCTCGCTGGAGCCCAGTGAAAACTTCGCGCGCCTGCTGCTCGGGCTTCGCGGCGCCGGCATCGGCGAACAGAAGCTCTGCAATCTTCTTCGCCAGATCGTCCGAAACGTCCACTGAGTCTTCATTCGTTAATACGACCACCGCGAGCTTTTCGTCGGGGAAGACTACGTTCTCTGCTGTGAAGCCGGAGACCTCTCCGCCATGCTCAATCGCTCTGCGGCCGAACTCCTGCCGCACATCAACTCCGAGGCCGTAGCGCGTCCCAAGGCCATTCTTGAGCAAAGTCTCTCGCTCCATCGCCGCGTACGACGCGGGCTTGAGCACGGTCTGATTCATCAGGCTGATGTCCCATTTCGCCAGATCTTCCGCGGGCATGGCCAACTCACCGGCGGCAAACAGCCATCCCTTGCCTTCCTTGGGAGCGATGCGCAGCGGCCCAATCGCATAGCGCAGGTATCCGATAGAGTCGGTGTCAGTGAGTCGTTCCTGGTCAATGTTGATCACGCTCTTCATTCCAAGCGGCGCAAAAATATGCTCGCTCAAGAACTGCAACAGCGGTTCGCCGCTTGCCTTTTCCACAATCAGGCCCGCAATCACGAAGTTCGTATTGCTGTATTGCCAATCCGTGCCAGGTTCGAAATCCAGCGGTTTGCGCGCCCAGAGGTCGAGAATCTTGTCGGAGGTAACCGCCTGCAGCATGAATGGAGGCACATAATCCTGCGGCCAAAAATCCTGATAACCGGATGTATGCGAGAGCAATTCACGAATCGTGACCTCGTTGCCGCGCGTCAGATTGGGCACGAAGCGCGAGACCGGGTCGTCTAGTGAAAGCCTCCCTTGTTCCGCCAGCAGTAAAATCGCCGCGGCCGTGAACTGCTTGCTGATCGAGCCAATGCTGTAGCGCATGCTGGGCGACGCCGGTTGCCGCGGCTCGATGCGGCCATCTCCATAAGCCTGCAGATACGCGATTGCGCCGCCTTGCACGATGGCGATCGAAGCGCTTGGCACGCCGGTGTCGGCGAGCGTCTGCCGCGCCATCGCATCGATCTTCTTCTGCGATTCCGTCGAGAGCGTGCTCGATTGAGCGGTAGCGAGTGAAGAACACAATAGAAGTCCGAGTGCTATAAGCTTCCCACTGCGCACGAAATTCATCTAAGCCTCCTCCGAGACCGAAGTATAGGCCTGGCCATTACAATATCGCCATGTCGCTCGACGAGTACAAACGCAAACGCCGGTTCGAGGAGACGCCGGAACCTCCGCCGAAGGTCGAGAAGCAGTCGAAACACCGCTTCGTCGTGCAACGCCATCGTGCCACGCGTCTGCACTACGATTTCCGCCTGGAGATGGAAGGCGTGCTTAAATCGTGGGCCGTTCCCAAAGGCCCATCGCTCGATCCCGCTGACAAGCGGCTGGCGATGCAGGTGGAAGATCATCCCGTTTCCTACTTCGACTTCGAGGGCACGATTCCCGAAGGCAATTACGGTGCGGGCGCGGTGATGGTTTGGGATGTTGGCACTTGGGAACCGCTCTCGCCGATTCCCGTGAACGGCGAATATGTTCGTGGAACTGACGCCGAAGCTGCTGCCATGCTCGCCAAAGGCGATCTCAAGTTCCGCCTGAAAGGGAAGCGTCTGAACGGCGACTTCGCTCTGGTTCACATCAAGGCTCGCCGCGCGGGCAGCAAGGGCAACGAGTGGCTCCTCATCAAGAAGAAGGACGACCACGTTGTTGCCGGATTCGATATCGATCAGTATGACAAGTCGGTGCTCACCGATCGCACCATGGCGCAGATTGCCGGCGATGAAGATTCGGCGGAGTGGACAAGCAGTCGTCCCGCTTCGCGCGGAAAGCTGAAAGCCGCATGGCTCGCGGATGCGATTGCCCGCGCCGACCGTAAAAAAAAAGCTCTAACCACTGAGGACACAGAGGGCACGGAGAGCCCCAAAACCAAGACAGCGAAATCCCGCCCGCCAGCGGCGAACGGAGGCGACGCGGGCTCAAAAGCTAAGTCAGAATCAAAATCAAAGTTAGAATCAAAGTCAAAGTCAAAAGCTAAGTCAGAGCCAGAGTCAAACGCTGGGTCAAAATCAAAATCAAACAATCCGAATTCCTCCGTGTCCTCTGTGTCCTCCGTGTTAAAAAATCTACCCGGCGCCGCTGCTGCGCCCATGCCCTCCGCTATCCATCCCATGCTGGCGTCTTCCATCGACAAGCCCTTCGACAATCCCGACTGGCTGTTCGAGATCAAGTGGGACGGTTATCGCGCCGTCGCCTTCATCAACGATGGCAAGGTGCGCCTGGTCTCGCGCAACCAAAACGACCTGACCGCGCAGTTTCCTGAACTGGCTGCGCTGCCGCAGTTCATCAAGGCGCGGAGCGCGATTCTCGATGGCGAGATTGTCGCGCTTGACGACGAAGGCCGTCCATCGTTCAGCCTGATGCAGCAGCGCACCGGCTTTCGTCCGGGCCGTCCGCGAATTGGACGGCGCACTGCTGTTCCAGTTGTCTATTACGCTTTCGATCTGCTCTACCTCGACGGCCTCGACCTGCGCCGCGTTCCGCTCGAGCGCCGCAAACAACTGCTCGCGGAGCAAATCATTCCCGGCGACGGCAGCGTTTCCGGCAACGTTCTGCGTTTCTCCGATCATTACGCCGAAAAGGGCCTGGCTCTTTTTCAGGCGGCCGAGCAGAAGGGACTGGAAGGAATCGTCGCCAAAAAGCGCGCCAGCACTTATCACGAAACCCGTTCGCACGACTGGCTGAAAATCAAAATCACGCAGCGCCAGGAATGCGTCATCGGAGGCTATACCGATCCCGAGGGCAGCCGCGATTATTTTGGCGCGCTCGTGCTCGGCCTCTATGACGGGCGCGGCCGGCTCATCCACGTCGGGCAGGTCGGCACGGGCTTCGACCAGCGCACCCTAAAGGATGTTTTTTCCGCCTTGCAGCCGCTGGCGACAAACAAGAATCCTTTCTTCGGCGAAATCGGCGAGCTGAAGGAAATCGGCGGATTGAAAGAAGCTGGCGTGCTGAAGAAAGCCCACTTCGTTCGCCCCCAACTCGTCGCCGAAGTAAAGTTCTCCGAGTGGACCCACGAAACCGAAGAAGGCGGCCCAAAACTGCGCGCGCCCGTATTCATGGGGCTGCGTACCGACAAAGCAGCCGAGGAATGCACTCTCGAAGAGGCTGCCACTCCCGCAAGCTAATCGGCGCAATGCTACCTAACTCTTTCCCCCGGAATACTTTGCGGCCATTTATGGCAAGAATACAGGGCCTGGCGCTGGGACATGTATCCTAAGGTATTGAAAAATAAATACTTTACTTCTACATCCTTATTTATCAAAGACTTGGACGAGATTCCGCTAAGTCTTTGAATATAAACAACATGCCAACATCGACCTAAGTCCTTATTCCCCAAAGACCTGGCGGAAATCGACCCATAAAGTATTGATTCCAAAAGACCGGCCGGGGAGGGTATTTGTTACCAGTAAGTAAACACTTTCAGAAAGGGAAAGCCACGACTTGCACGCGGACCAAGCGGTTCATTCCTGCATGCGCGCGTGACTCTCTACTTGATGTCTCTCATCTCTAGCAACGAGCCGTAGTCGTCGCCGGTGGGAGACACGGCTCGGGCTACTACTCCGGCGAAGGCGGATTTTAGTTCGGGGAATTTTGTTACTACGGCTTTGATGATCTGGACGTTTTGATCGTAAGTCTTGTGGGTGTCGGAGATATCGGCGGCGGAATACTTGACGACTACATCGAGATCGTTGCCGACGGCTAGAGGAAAGATGGCGGTCCAGCGGTAGGTTTTGCCTCCGGCGCTCAGGTCGAAAGCGGTGTCGGTTGCGGGCATGTCGGCGGGCTGGACGGTTTGGCTTTCGTCGTAGAGCTTGTCGGTGAACTGCGTGCTCATGAAATCGACGGGCGAGGCGAGCGCGATGGCTTGGCGATAGTAGAGCCAGGCATTGTGGTTCTGCCCATTGCCCTTGAAGTCGCGGGCCTGCTGCGCAAACCACGCGGCGTCGTGCCCGTTGGCCTGCTGCTGGCGCGTGGAATAGCCCGCCAGCTTCCAATTGGCGCCGATCTGCTGGAGAACGAAAGTCAGCGTGAGCGGGTTCTTGCCTCCGGTGACGTCGAGGATGGCGACCGCGTATTTGCCGGGAGGAAGATTGTTGAGGACGAAGACGGAACTGTGGCTGGTCTGGCCGGAAGGGCCGAAGACTCCGCAGAGGAACTCGGCGCGTGGCATGGCCGCTGCGCCATCGACGGTGAGCAGATAGGGCGGACGAACTGCGGCGGTCGCGCCGGCGAGATCGGGCTGATGATCTTTGAGGGCGCGCTCGACGCCGGAGAAATCAGCGGCGAGGGAAGCAATGGAATTCTGCTTGAGCGAGTCGGAGTCGGCGCGCGTCGACATGTCAAAGAAGCGCTTTGCCGCAGCCTCGACGGCGGTGCGGTCGGAGGACTCCATATCAGCGGAGGTGAGGCAGGTTTGGGCGCGGAGCGGAGTGGACAGGATGGTGAGAATAACGACGGTGACAATGATGACGGCTAGAATGGAGGCCCATAGCCGGCCCTGGCCGATGCTCGGAAACGCAGCGCTTTTGACGGCGCGATCGACTCGGCTTGAAGAAGCAGGTTCCACGGCGGAAACCCTCCGCCTGCATTCTACGCGCTGATGGGGGACGGTGGGCAGCGACATGGAGGGTTCGGCGGGGACGGCGAAATAGGTTAGGGAAAAAGTCCTCTCGAACAATGAAGAGCGACCACCGGGGCTAAAGCCCCAACTGATTCGAAGCGACTTACGCGGCCCTCAAAGGACCGCTTTTCACGGTGATGCCGGCGCAGTGAGCTCTTCCTCAGCCTGGAAAGGCAAAGGACCAACATGTTGCGGCAGGAGGGTCGCGCGGCCATGGGGCACGCAAGAACTAATCGTTTGGGCGTTCCCTAATTGAGCAATCCCTGCGCAGTGGTAAACTTGGTCAGGAATCAGTTTGAGGAAGAATGCCGATCTCTTCCCACTGAGGGGCGTAAACGGGGTCTTTGATGTCGCGCACAACGCAATTGAAGGTATGGCTGGCAGGCGGAGTGTTGTTGGCCGCCTTTGCCATCCCGGCTAGTGCCGACGATACCCAGACGCCTCAGGCTGTGCCCGCTGCTCCTGCGAAAACCGCTGCCCACCACGCTCACACCAGTAATAAGAAGAAGACGACAGCACCGCCGCTGGTGCTGCCGCCGCTGCCTCCCGGACCGTTGCAGCAGGTTCCGCTGCCGCAACTGCCGGAGAGTGCGCCCAAGGTGTCGTTTGAAAACGGGCAGCTGACGATTGTGGCGAACAACGCAACGTTGGGAGAAATCCTGAAGCAGGTGAAGAAGCTGACGGGGGCATCGATCGACCTGCCGGCAAACGGAGCGCCGGAACGCGTGGTGACGCAGATCGGGCCGGGCGCGCCTCGCGATGTGCTGGCGACGCTGCTGAACGGTACGGCGTTCAACTACGTGATGCTAGGATCGAATTCGGACCCGATGGCCGTCTCTTCGGTGGTGTTGACGCCCAAGCCGGGCGGCGAACAAGTTCAGGCGGCGGGGGGCAATTTCCAGCAGGTGCCGCAGCCCATGGCGCAGGGGCCGCACCTGCCGGCGCAACCTTTCCACCCAGGAACGCCGCCGCAGCCGGAAGTGGCGGCTGCCGATGATCCGCCGGCCGACGATGCCGCGGATCAGGGGGATCAGGATCAGGAGCAGGCCGCCGATCAGCCGGACCAGAACAATCAGCCGGAACAGCCGAATGCGAACCAGCCGAATGCGGGGCCGAGGACTCCGGAGCAACTGTTGCAGATGATGCGGCAGGGGCAACCGGGGGCAATGCCCGGAAATCCGCAACAGCCGCCGCAGTAAATGGGGATTGGCGGACGGCGGAAGCCGCGAACTGTTAAGTTGCCAATAAAAAAATCAGTCGCCGCTGGCGTGGCTTTGCTGCGGGGCAAAGCTGGACGCGGGGCGGGACGAGCGGGCTGGACCGAAGGCGGCGAGGATGGCGTTGAGCGCGACATGAGCGCTCCAGACTCCTAGACCGACCGATATGATGGCTGTACTTCCGATTAATAAAGCTGCGAACAAAGCATCCACCTTTTAAGAACTTTGAAGCGTTAACATTAGCGGCTGTTTTTGCCGGTATCTTGCTGGCGGCCGCAAATGCCTTAGCATAACCGCGTTGACCCCGTTTGTTGTTAGCAACTATGATACGGGAGTCGCGCTGCGTACTCTCACTCTCCAACATTTCAGGGACCCCGTCCACGTTACGGAAGGGCTAATTGTCGTTTGCCAAATGGCCATAACCAAGATCTCGGTGCGCGGGGCGCGCCAGCACAACCTGAAGAACATTGACGTCGAGATTCCCCGGAATGCTCTGACTGTCATTACCGGCTTGAGCGGGTCGGGGAAGTCGTCGCTCGCCTTCGACACGATTTATGCCGAGGGACAGCGGCGATATGTGGAGACGCTCTCGGCCTATGCGCGGCAGTTTCTGGATCAGATGGAACGGCCGGACGTGGACTCGATTGACGGGTTGAGTCCGGCGATTTCGATCGAACAGAAGACGACCAGCCGAAGCCCGCGGTCGACCGTGGGCACAATTACCGAAATCTACGATTACCTGAGGCTGCTGTATTCCTCGGTTGGCGTGCCACATTGTCCGAAGTGCGGGAAGCCGATTGCGCGGCAGTCGGCGGACCAAATCGTACAGCGGGTGATGGCGCTTACGCCCGATGACCGAGTGATGATCATGGCCCCAATCGTGCGCGGGCGCAAAGGCGAGTTCAAGAAGGAGATGGAAAAGCTGGTCCAGCACGGGTTCACGCGGGCGCGGGTGGATGGGGAACTGGTCAGCCTGGAAGACGACATACAGCTCGACAAGCGCAAGAACCACACCATTGAAGTGGTGATCGACCGTCTCCTGGTGAAGCCGGGGATCGAGCACCGGCTGGAGCTTTCGGTGGGTCTGGCGATGAAGTTGGGCGGCGGGCTGGTGCTGGTGGTGGTGGTGAACGGAGAGGAGACGCTCTATTCGTCGGTGATGGCGTGCCCGGATTGTGGAGTGAGCGTGCCGCAACTGGAGCCGAGGTCGTTCTCGTTTAACAGCTCGTATGGGGCTTGCCCGGATTGCCATGGGCTGGGGAGCCGGTACGATTTCGATCCGGCAAAGGTAATTGTGGATTGGTCGAAACCGCTGCTGGATGGCGGGCTGGGACCGGGGGCGACGTCGCAGAATCTGACGCACGGGTTGCAGCTTGTGGCCGAAGCTTATGGGCTGGACCTGAGCACGCCGTTCGAAAAGTTTGCGGAGAAAATTCAGAACCTGCTGCTTTATGGCGAGCAGGGACGCAGCGCGAAGACTGGGTTTTTTGGGGTGATTGGGCATCTCAAGCAGACGCTGGAAAGTTCAACTTCCGACACCTATCGCGATTACCTGCTCGATTTCATGTCCGCCACGGAATGTCCGACATGTAAAGGGCAGAGGCTGCGTCCGGAGAGCCTGGCGGTAAAAGTTAGCGGCATGTCGATTGCGGACTTCACGGCGCTGCCGGTAGCGCGCTCGCTGGAAGCTGCACGGAAGATTAAGCTGGCCGGGCGTGAAGAGATTATCGCCGGCCGCATTCTGCACGAGATTGTCGAACGTCTGGAATTTCTCAATGGGGTGGGGCTGGGCTATTTGTCGTTGGGGCGCTCGGCGGCGACGCTCTCGGGCGGCGAAGGGCAGCGCATTCGATTGGCGACGCAGATTGGGTCGAAGCTGCGCGGCGTGCTGTACGTGCTCGACGAGCCTTCAATCGGGCTGCATTCGCGCGACAACGGACGGCTGCTGGCGGCGCTGGAAAATCTGCGCGATCTCGGAAACACGGTGCTGGTGGTGGAGCATGACGAAGAGACAATCCGGCGGGCGGACTATGTGATCGACCTTGGACCGGGCGCGGGACGGCATGGCGGGGCGCTGGTGGCGAGCGGAACGCCGAAAGAAATCATGGATGCGCCGGGTTCGCTGACGGGCGCGTATATGGCCGGGCGGCAGAAGATTGCCATGCTGGCGGAGCGGAGGAGCCCGAACGGCAAGGCAATCACGATTCTGGGGGCGCGGCAGAACAATCTGAAGAATCTCGATGTGGTGTTTCCGCTGGGCGTGATGACGGTGGTGACGGGCGTGTCGGGTTCGGGCAAATCGACGTTGGTTAACGACATTTTGTATCGCGCGCTGGCGCGGCAACTCTATCGCTCGCGCGAGGAGCCGGGTGCGCACAGGTCGATTGCGGGCAGCGAGCTGGTCGATAAAGTGATTCGCATCGACCAGTCGCCGATTGGGCGGACACCGCGGTCGAATCCGGCAACCTATACGGGCATTTTCTCGGTAGTGCGCGATTTTTTCGCCATGCTGCCGGAAGCGCGTGAGCGCGGCTACAAACCGGGGCGATTTTCTTTTAACGTTGCCGGCGGGCGCTGCGAAGCTTGCCAGGGAGAAGGGCAGCGGCGGATCGAAATGAACTTTCTGCCCGACGTTTACGTGCAGTGCGAACAGTGCGGCGGGCACCGGTACAATCATGAAACGCTGACGGTGCGATTCAACGGCTACTCAATCGCCGACCTGCTGGAAATGCCGGTCAGCGACGTGTTGCAGATTCTGGAAAACATTCCGCAAGTGCGTCAGAAGCTGCAAACGCTGGTCGATGTCGGGATGGGGTACATTCATCTTGGGCAGTCTGCCGTGACGCTTTCGGGCGGAGAGGCGCAGCGGATCAAACTGGCGCGAGAACTGAGCAAGCGGCAGACGGGCAAGACGCTTTATCTGCTGGATGAGCCGACGACGGGCCTGCACTTCGACGATGTGCGCAAGCTGCTCGACGTGCTGCACCGGCTGACCGATCTCGGAAACACAGTGATCATCATCGAGCACAATATGGACGTAATCCGCAACGCAGATTGGATTCTGGATCTTGGACCGGAGGGCGGCGAAGAAGGCGGACGCATTGTGGCGCAGGGCACACCAGAGCAGGTGGCGCGTGTGAAGAAGTCGTACACGGGTCAGGAGTTGGCGGTGTATTTCAACGGGTCTTTGAACGGCGCGGGCGGACAGAAGTCATCTTTCGAAGCGAAGCGGCAGGAATCGGCGTGAGCGCATTTTCCGAAAATCCGGGGCAGGGGTCAGACGATCGATCGCAAGAAGCCGAGTTGCGCTCTGATTTGCATTCCTTAGAGAGAAGCGAAGTTCCGCCGGTAAACGGACCGGCAGCAATCGCGAGTGGGGACGCTGGTATCGAAGCACCGGTTCTCGCATCTGAACCGCTGCGCGATCCGGCGTGGTCAGGGTTGGATGTGCTTCGCCTGACTTTTATTGCGCTGGTAGCGCTGGTTATCGGTACGGGCGCCGTTCTGGTGGTCGTTCATTTCTGGGTGTTTCCAAAGACGCCGCTCGGCGGGCTGGCGCGGCTTCCGCTGGTGGCAGTTGCCGGGGAAGCGGTTGGGTACGTTCTTGTACTTGCGTACATGTACGTACTTGTCACCCGCGAATGCGGCCGCGCAGATTTTCTGAAAGCGCTGCACTGGAACTGGCCGCGAACAGTCGCGCCGTACCTGGCGGGCGGCGTCGCACTGTCGCTGACGCTGCAGCTATTGGCGCGCTTGCTGCCCATGCCTAAGAATCTGCCGATCGACACTTTTTTTCGGACACCGGCCGAGGCCTGGGTGCTCAGCGTGTTCAGCATCACTTTTGCGCCTTTGATGGAGGAGCTATTTTTCCGAGGGTTCCTTTATCCGGTGCTGCGGCGAGGTATTGGGGTTACAGCAGCTATTTTCGTCACGGCGTTTGCTTTCGCTATGCTCCATGGCGCGCAACTCATGTTTGCCTGGGGGCCGGTGTTAGTGATCGCCCTGGTTGGCGTGGTGCTGACGATGGTGCGAGCCTACAAGGACTCGGTAGCAGGGGCGCTGCTCATCCACGCCGCCTACAACGGGACCCTTTCCACATTGATGTTTATTGGCACGGATGGATTCCGGCATCTGGAAAAGCTAAATCAGTAGCCAGTGCCCAGTACTCAGTAACCAGACACCGCGGTCGAGAAGCCTTAACGCTCTACTTGCGCGCGATAGGGACCACGACTGAAACTGGCAACTGGGTACTGGCAGCTGATTTTTGCTATCGTAGAAATTCATGTCCAACGAACGTCAAGAACTATTGCAGATGCTGGCCGCGAAATCATTCCGGCCGGGCGAGTTCAAACTTTCATCGGGCGGGACCAGCGACTACTACATTGACTGCCGCACGACTACGCTGGATGCGCGCGGGGCGCAGCTTGTGGGGCAGGTGTTTCTCGACGAGATGCGCGCGCGAGGATGGCACGCCGACGCCATCGGTGGCCTGACCATGGGTGCCGATCCGATTGTGGTGGCGGTTGCGGTGATGAGCGGCACGCTGCACGGCTTTCTCGTGCGCAAGGCGGAGAAGCAGCATGGCACCGGGCAGCGGATTGAAGGCTTCCGCGAAAAAGGCGCCCGCGTCGTCATAGTGGACGACGTTTGCACCACAGGCGGCTCTACGGTGCAGGCGATTGAAGCGGCGCGCGAATTCGGCTTCAAGATCGCGGGTGTGATGTGCCTGGTGGAACGCGAAGAGGCGAAGGGGCGGGCGAACGTGGAGAAAGCGGCGGCGCCAGCGCCGTTCGTCGCGGTTTTTACGGCGAGCGACATCCGCCGCGAGCACGTGGGGCAGCGCGAGGCGCATCCGGCAAAATGATTCCCAACGGCTACACGGACCTTGCACCGGGAAAAATTGCATCGGTCGTCACGTATTTGGAGATGCTGGAAAAACCGGCGGCGGAACGGCCGACGGCTGCCGCGAATGAATCTCGCGTGTGGTTGAAGCCGGTGAAGGATCCGGCGCTCGACTGGTATCGCTCGTTGTTTCGACGGGCGGGCGCGCAGTGGCTGTGGTTCAGCCGGCTGGAAATGAGCGACGAGGAACTCAAGGCCGTGCTGGACCGTCCGACGACGGAACTATTTTTGGCTGTGGGCGAGGCTGGTGAGATTGGCATGGCGGAACTGGATCGCTGCACGCCGCAGGAAGTGGAGATCGCGAGTTTCGCGCTGTTTGGCGAAGCCATTGGAAGAGGCTTGGGCCGGCCTTTCATGTCGGCGCTGCTGGAGAAAGCATGGAGCGGCGCGACGAAGCGCGTGTGGTTGCACACCTGCACTCTGGATGGGCCCACCGCGCTCGCGTTCTACCAGAGGTGCGGTTTTCGTCCTTACAAGCGGGCGATTGAGGTAGCGGACGATCCCCGGCTGCGGGGAGTTTTGCCGGAGGATGCTGCGCCACAAGTGCCGATCATCCGGTAATTTTCTGGAGACTATCCAGTGCTTCGCTTCCGCTGATGACTCGCCTTACGGGCAAGGACTGGGATCGTGATCCCTGTGAACCGCGAACAACTGAGAACTGAGAACCGAGAACTGAGAACTGACTTCATGATTCAAACTCTGGAATGGACTGAACGGGGCGTCGTCTTTATCGACCAGACCAAGCTGCCGACTGAAGAAACCTATGTCACCTGCACAACGCACGAGCAGGTGGCGGACGTGATCCGCAACATGGTGGTGCGCGGGGCTCCGGCGATTGGCGTCGCCGCGGCGATGGGGATCGCGCTCGGCGTGAAGAATTCGAAGGCCGAAAGCAGCGCTGACCTAAAAAAAGAATTCGACCAGATCTGCGAGACGATCCGGCAAACGCGGCCTACAGCGGTTAATTTGTTTTGGGCGATCCGGCGGATGCGGGAGAAGTTCGAGGCGCTTCAGACTGGCGGGCAGGAATCAACACTCAGCATTCCGCAAATCAAGCAGGCGCTGATCGAAGAGGCGCAGCGGATGCATGCGGAAGACATCGCGGCGAACCGGGCTATGGGACGTTACGGAGCGACGCTGATGCCAGCCTCGGGCGGAGTGCTAACGCACTG
>Ga0326728_10008984_pt1 | contig 24353 bp, 18 predicted proteins | sample MB3enrmetagenome_FD_207602 | JGI IMG/M metagenome (GOLD analysis project Ga0326728, IMG submission 207602) | Lab enriched peat soil microbial communities from McLean, Ithaca, NY, United States - MB31MN | ecosystem: Environmental > Terrestrial > Soil > Wetlands > Peat | place: USA: New York... | reverse complement strand
TGATCGTGGCCGTGCTTTCCGCCGGGGCGGTTGGCACCGGCGACGTGATGGGCAAGGAAGCGCCCGAGAACATCCGGCTGGCAGCGCGCGCGGACGGCGTGCTGGTCAAACCCGACCGGCCAATGGTTCCCACCGATGACGCGTATTTGCACGAGGCGCACGGTGACCACGGCCCACTCACTGCCTGGACCTATACCGACCATGGGGACCACCGCACGCTCTACGCCTTCGCGTTTGTGCCGGGCAAGAAAAACGAGTCGGGCGGACCGGACACCGCTTGGGAAATCACGCCGGCTTCGTTTGGCATCGGGTCGTCCACGTATGCCTATGACGTGACGCATAGACAGGGCGTGCTGGTGCCGGCCGGCCAGCCCTATCACGCATCGTTGGAAGGCGGCCAATACGAATTTGTCATCATCGCGCCCGTCGGCCCGTCGGGTATCGCGTTCCTTGGTGACGAGGACAAGATCGCCTCCACCGGTAAACAGCGGATCGCTGACATCCGCGAATCGGCCACGAATCTGAACGTCACCGTCCTGACTGCGCCCGGCGAGCCGGCTGTGAAACTACACGGTTACGCAGACGCGGCGCCCGTTTGCCAACTGGCGGGTGGGAAAGCAGTGACGGTTGCGTACGATCCTGTGACGAAACACTTCACTGTTGACGTGCCGTCGCCGGCCGACGGTGGGAAGCAGGCCGTGACCTTCCTTCGCGCAGGCAACTAGCGACCACTGAATCTTGCGAAGCGCTGGGGGACTTGCGCGAAGTCTGAAGTCGGTGAATATATAGTAGGCAAACGGTCGTTCCCGGTCAGAAACAGAGAAGTGCTGGGCTGCGGGGAAGAGCCTTCGGCGTCTACGGTCATAACGCCGCAAAGATGCCAGTGCCGTCGGACGCAGCGGCACCCATCGGCTGTGGTGATATTTGCTTTTGCGGATTAGAATGACCCCTTGCGCTAAATTCACAGCGCCAACATCCAGCGCCAAAGCTTCCGAGATACGCAGACCGGTACAGGCCAATAATCCGATCATGGTTTTATAAGTTCGCGCGCGGAGCTACCCCGGCAAGCGGGAAGATCGAGATCAATCGTCACGGCTATTGGAATCGGTACAGATGATGTTTCAAAGCATTTAGCTGTTTAACCAGCCAGAGGGAACTCGCAACTGTGGGAATGTTCGCCTGCTCAGTTATGTCCCCGCCCGCCGCCCGCCGCCAAAGTTCTGCCGCAGTTGCTCTACGAATTTATTGATGTTGGCGGAATCGGGGGCTTCTGCACTGGCTTAAGAGGGATGAGGTGGGCAGTAATCAGTTCGCCAGAGCCGCTGTCTAACACAATCTCAAGCCTGCCAGAATCGACGTTGCCCTCAAAGCATACTACCACCACATCTCGCAATCTGACCTTGGGCATCGTCTCAACTCTGACAGCCAAGCCCGGGACTCTCTCCCACCGATTGGCGAGTTTGCCTTCGTGGGGCGCTCCAATCGCAAATAATTACTTGGAGGGGTATGGAGTCCCCAGTTCCTGCGTGGGAAGCTTGGATGCGTGCGGAGGGTCTACGACCGCGCGGGTCGGCCGGTGAACTCGCGGTAGCGTTCACCGGCATGTTGCCTTCCGCTTCGCATAACAGCGTCGGCGACCCGGGTTGTCGGACTTCGCGGCTCAAAACCTCGCCCGCATCTGCCCCTGTCAACGCTTCGTGGCAGGCCTTGCGACCCGGCCCGTATGACTCGGGGCAGGATGATTGGCTGTTTCTTTCCTGTATGATCTTCTCATTTCACTGCTTCCTGCCAGTTATCTGGCGCTTCTATGCGGCTGACGATGCCCGTCAGTTCTCTGCAATGTTCGTTCGATGGACGACTACCCGCCAATCATGGAAACCAAAAACCCCGCTCCAGTTTCCCAGAGCGGGGCCATGGAAAGAAAACTGACTTACTTCCGCCGGCGGCGGATCAGCATCAGAGACAATCCGCTCAAACCCACCAGCGCCAACGTGCTCGGCTCGGGCACTACAGTGTATTGATCGAGGACGGTTTCATTGAACTGATACGTGGCGCTGTAGGTCCCGCTATTGGTCGAGGCAAGTCCATTAACATAATAGATTCCACCTTGAACCGGCCCTGAAAGCGCCAGGTCGCCATAAGCGGTCTGACCGGCGCCGGTACCCGTGGAGTCAAAGTCGAAATCGAAAGTTGAGCCGGCAGTCCAATTCAGATTTGTAAAATCGCTGAGCGGGGCGGTGAGGGTGAGTTCAGTCGGGTTGCCTCCCGAGCCATTGACTATCGTCACGCCAGTGGCGTAGTTATTCATTTGCGTCCAGCTATTGGCACTGCCAGTGTAGACCCAGTCGTTAAATCCGAAGCTGTAGGGACTGCTGCTATTAGGGGTGTAGATTCCGATCATATCCGTCATGCCGCCGAAACCACTGTCAATGGATATGGTGCGGTCATACGCGTTGCCGTGGGTCGTGGCGTTGGCGGAGGTGTCGCCACCGGCGGAAGGATTGCCGGAGGTGATGGCCATGAGATAATCAAAACCGCCCTGAGTCGTGGCGTTGCCCGCTGGATTCAAAGCGAGTGTGATGTACAGATTGTTCGCGTCATTGGCGACGGTTGCGGAATAGATTTCGCGTCCCTTGTTGGCGCTCCCTTGCCCCGTGTTATTGCCGGGATAAGTCGTGCCAGAGGTACCCGTCACACTTATACTGTCTGCATACGTCGCCGACCAAGCGGCCAAGCCCAGCACGCCCAAGCCGACTGCGAATGCTCTGATTAGTTTCGTGGTGTTCATCTTAAGATCCCTCGCGTTATCGATCATTTTCCCGTATGTGGCTTTCCCGATTCGCCCAAATACCCCCAATCACACAGATTGGCACTTTCACCGCCCAACTTTATATCGTGAAAGGAGTTAGAAAGTCAACACGCTCCGGTATACGTTTTCGGCCTTTCCGTATACATTCCTCCCGGTTTTTGAGCAGTGTTGCGGGTTGATCGTATCGGGCTGGGGGGAGAGTACCCAACGGCCTGTTGCAGAAGTTGAACCCGGAAAAGTTGAACTCGACCCGCTGCCGTCTTGTTCAAGCTGTTTGGGCGATCGATTTTTCCTTCGCTCTTGGCCCCGGGACCAACGCAGAGGGCGTGAACTGCTTGGTCTCCGTGATCTTGGCCGCAGGCAAGCGCGTCCTGAACTCGTCGAAGGCCGATTTCGGCAATGAGGTTCGGCTCGGTTCTTCCATCGCGGAGCCTTTCGCCGATGCAGCGGCCATGGTCGACCGCCCACCATAGAATCGGGCGGCATTCCTCTCACCAGACACAATATTCCCAGCCTCCGGTTTTCATCGGCCTCGGTACAATTGCTAGGCCATGATGTCGGCGCGAGGCGGCCCACCGTTCCGGGGAATGTATACAGAAAGGCCGAAATTGTATACTGGTGCCCGTTGACCCTTTCGGGTAGTTTCCGTATGGTATCCGACGGTGAGAGCGCGGACCGCGAGACAGGTCCGTGCCACAAGGCAAAGGTAGAAAGGCCGTAAACGGGAAACAGGCTGATCATGCGCTACAAGCTTCTTGGTCTTCAATGCATTTGGTGCATCTACAGCCTTACAAAATCAATCGGAAGCGGCACTCCGCCTGCTTCTTGGTTTTGTTACGGTCGATCATTCAACGCGAGAGCACGGAGGGACGGGTTCATGAACACGGTCAAATGGTTGGTTGCGGTTGGTCTGACGTTCACTTTCTATTCCAGCGTAAGCGTAGCTCAGTTGGGTCCCATCAACGGCACGCTCAAACCGGGCTACGGATCGGCGCTTTCGACCCAGGTGCTCGGGACGACTGCCAACAGCGGGGTGGAAAACAACATCGGCCTTCCTGGCCCATCCGACGGCTCCGAACTCGATGCCGAGTATGGAGTCGTTTCCAACGGCGTGCTCTATTTGTTCTTCGCGGGGGCCCTAAATACCGGCGCAAGCCCCGGCACCCTCTGCACAAACTCCGCGTGCGGCACGTTCGACAAACTGAATGTCTTTATCATGAGTGATGGGGGAGCGGGCGGAGCCAACACGCTCGGGACGAATTACAATACCTTGGCTGATAGCGCGGGCATCACCAATATGGGCGTCGGTGTCCAAGGCGAGGCCGGCCTGACCTTCGACGCCGGTTTCAATGCCAATTACTGGTTCGGAGTAGGGGTGGGGAACACCAATGCGCAGTATCAAGTGAATATGTACGCGAATTATGAAGTGATCTGCGCGGGCTGCGCCGGTGCTTATTTCGGGAGCGCTGTCCCGCCCAACACCGTGGTGGACACCAACGACAACGACCATCTTAATTTCGGCGTTCAAGTTGCCATCAACAACAGCGCCACCAACGGCGTCTGGGGAGATATCAACGGATGCACCGTGGTGAATGGGTGTCCAACCAACTGTCCACAAAACGTTCAGACCGGCGTGGAAATGGCCATTCCGTTGAGCGCCATCGGCAGTCCGCAAAGCAGCGTCTCCATCTGCGCGTTTATCTCGAATTCGGGGTATACCGAAATCTACAATCAGGTCCTGCCTCCGATTACGGATGGTTCACCCACCGATTGCTGGTACGCGGCCACCATGACCACGGATGGCAGCGGGTACTCTTCGGCGGTCAATTTCTCCGCTCTTCCGGGCAAGCATTTTGTTACGCTTGCGGTGCCACCCTGTAGCTCCATCCAGGCCAGCCCGGCCGACGCTACGTTCCCCTCCACCGGCGGAACGGGCACCGAGATCCTGACCATGAATGGGTCGTGCCCGTGGACGGCGTCGGTGAATTCGGCCAGCACGAATTGGATCACCATCACCTCCCTCACTGCTGGCACTGGGAGCGGTTCGATAACCTACTCGGTCAGCGCCAATAACTCCGCCGGCCCGCGGGTGGGCGCCTTGGTCATCGCCGGGCAGACCGCCACGAATACCGTGAATATCACGCAAGACGGCATTCCGTTGCCGCTCACTGTTAACGGTTCGTGGGTACCGAACTTTGGGTGCCCGGTCTCAGTGCAGACGATTGCCACCAGTTACGGTAAGAACACCAGCACCAACGCCATCCTGGCGGCGGGCGGGTCCGAACTCGATGCCGCCTACGGGCTGATCGAGAACAATGTCCTGTACCTCTTGCTGACGGGAAATCTCCAGGACAACGGCAACCGCGTGCACGTTTTCTTCATGACGGCTCCCGGCGGCACCAACACGATTGTCGGCAATCAGGTCAACTGCAGTCAGGTCACCAACGTCGATGTCTCCGGCGGTCGATCGATCCTGAGTTGGTTCGGGCCTACGAATCTTATCGCCGAGGTCGGCGGCACGAATCTCGTCAACGGCCCCGGCCTGACGTTTGACCCCGGCTTCAACCCCAATTACTGGATTGACGGGTCCTTGTCTGCGTCTGCCATCACGTTTAACTATGCGCAGTTGTGGCCCGGCGGCACCAACTCCAGCGGTATCTGCACCAATGGCTATTCCCTGGGCTCGAACGGTGGGACCAACGGCTACCTCACCGGCGGCACGAATCCGTATTTCATCCAGGCCACCATCAACGACACCAATACCTTTGGCGTCGATAACGCGCCCAAGAACCCTGCCAATAACTTCGCTACCGGCTGCTACACGAACGCCGAAGGCGTAGTCGGCGGCGAAAGCACCCAGGCCGTGACGGTCGTCTCCGGCATCGAAATGGCCATTCCGCTGGCCGCTCTCGGCAGTCCCACCGGCTCGATCGCCATTTGCGCGTTCATTGCCAACAACGGTAGCGGGTTGCAATTGTCCAATCAGATCCTTGGACCGATGTGGGACGGCACGAGCGATTACTGCGCGTACGGCCCCGGCAAGACCACCAACACCTGGGCGCCCTTCCTCAATCTGGGCAACTTGGCCGGCACACATTATTTCTATGTCGGCCCCGAAATGCGTGTTACGGGTGTCTCACGCAACGTCTCGGGTGGGACCACGAACTTCAACGTCACTGTCCTGCCGGAGAACAACACGAACCTGTTGTACCGATTGCAGCGCACCTTCGCTCCGCTGACGACCAACTCGACTTGGGCCAATGTGTCCGGCTACACCCCCGGATCCAATACCGTCATAACGCTCATCGACACAGCAGCAACCAACAATCCGTCCAAGGGAATATTGTATCGCGTTCTGCAGGCACCGAATTGTACCACCGCCCCGTAAGGGCCGGGACGGATCGCTGGTAAGCAGTAGCGGAATTGAATCGAGAGCACAGCCGTAGAAGCAGGCAGAACAACTAACAACTGCCTCGTTCACGACTCGGTGGACTAAACTATTGGCTGTGCTCTCTTTTTTCACCCAGAATTCGGGACTCTCCCCGTTTGGTCCAACCACCTTGACCCGCCCTGTCCAGTGCCCGAATACGATTGACCGGCAGCCCAGCTTGGCGATATTGCCCACCAAATTGAAAAGGCCCGATAGCTCGCAACCGTTCCTGTCTTTTTGACCTCCAACTCGCAACAGATTGGGGAGAACTCGCAACGCTTGGGCCCTTCTGATGCGAACCGGTAGGGGAGGGAATCAGACGACAGGGGTTAAACAACAGGGGCAGGCTCGGCGGCCTGGTCGACGAGAACAGGTTCAGGGATTGCCGGTGAACGATTGCTTTTCATTGTCCTCTTGGCCAGCCTCGGGGAGTTCGTCGGACAACAGAATGCCCGTCGAGTTCTCAACATGCTTAGTACTGCGGCCAAGCGCCGCAATGGGCCTGTTCCACATCTGCTGATGAGCGGGCAACCGGGACTCGGCAAAACCACCTTGGCCCGCATTGTTACCAGCGAGATGGGTGGCCGTTGGATCGAGATGGTTGGCTCCTCGTTAAAGAACGCGACCGAGATGAGTGCGCAACTCATGGAGCTTCGCGCCAACGACGTCCCTTTCATCGACGGAATCCATGCATTGCCTCGGAAGTTGGAGAAGGTCATGTATCCCGCGATGGAAGACGGAATCATCACAACGACGGGAGCCGGCTTCGACGACTCTGCTCGGACTAGCAACCGCTCCACTGCGGAGCCGATTCCGCCAAATCATCACCCTCGAACCATATTGCGATGAGGATCTTCGAGAGATCATCATGAATGCGGCGACAAAGTTGGCGTTCGATTTGCCCAATGAAGTCGCGCAGTAGATTGCATTACGATCTCGCGGGACAGCACGAACGGCGATGACCAACTTGATGTGGTATCGAGACTACGTTCAGGCGGAAGGCGGCATCGCCACGATGGATGCTTTGAATGCTGCCTTTGAGTTGAAGGGTGTGGATCGCAACGGCATGACGCGGACGGATCGGGACTACTTGCAGCGTCTCATTGAGGTTGAGGAGCCCATGGGCGTCGAAACATCGGCGTCGGCCATCGGCGAGTGCGTCGAGACGTTGGAGGAATCCATTGAGCCGTTCCTGTTGAAGCAGGGCTTCATCAACCGGACACCCAGAGGGCGGATCGCGACGGACAAAGGTAAAGTGATTTTGACGGAAGTTGCCGCATGAATGAGTGGATTTTGACGCCAGACCGGTACCTCAGCAAAGAAGAGGTCGGCAGACCGTATCGACCACACGTTGCTGTCCGTGGCTGCGCGCTGGTTGGGCTTGTGACCCCTTGCTGCTCGCCGCCGACAGCCAGGGGCGACCGGCAATCGGTGTCCGTGAATGTTCGCAAGCGCGAACAGAGTCCGTTCGGAGGTGCGCTTTACTGAGCGCAATTAAACAGGGCACGCCTGTCCTCTAGCTGACGCTAGAAGTTTGCGGAAAGCCGGATGGTAAGGAGCTGTTACGATGAATGACACTTTCACGTCCGATTCGGTGGAACACCGATGGTTGGAGGCTGTTAAGAACTACGTTCCACAAGTGTTAGCCAAATGGAAGGAACTTGGTTGCCTTCAGGAAGGCATTCTGGAACTCCGGCGTAAACGCGGTTTCTTGTGTGCTGGTTTCGCTCCTGTGATTCGGGTAAAATCGGAGACACTGCCATGATCGAGAAGACCCGCTCCACAACCACCACTGCGCCGGTCGATGCTGCGAATTGCTCAACGCTCCAACCGGAGTTCGCTCGCGTCAGCGATTGTCAAAGGCTCTTTGGTTTGCGGCGCAGCTACATCTACCTGCTGATTAGCGCGGGCAAGATCAAGTCGGTGTGCCTGCGCAAACCCAGCGCGAAGACAGGGGTGCGACTGATTCACGTTCAGTCCGTGCGCGATCTTCTGCTTAAAGAACTCGATGGCGGCACCAAAGAACGAGACACAGCGTGACCGGGCCGGGCAGCTTGAACAAACGAATCACACGAGCCGCTACGACGGCCCGCCCGATAGCCACGTTGACGCCGTAGAAAAGTTCACCTGCCGAGCCTTTCCCTCTGCATTCATCCCGCAGTCGAATCGTGGCCTTAAATCGCCCTCTGGACGCGGGCGGACGCAAAAGGACGTGTTATGCTATTTGGCGCAGAATCACAACAACCCTGTATTTACAGGGTTTGTTAAGTTGGTACCGCCGGAGGGAGTCGAACCCACACACCATTGCTGGTACTGGATTTTGAGTCCAGCGCGTCTGCCAGTTCCGCCACGGCGGCGACGATCCACTTGTACCAGCGTTTGACGGCTGCGTCAATGTCGTGGTGGATGGAGAGACCCCGAGGAGAGGGCCGCAACTTCCACGCGGCGCGTCTGGCGCGGGATTGCCGCGAAGGGGCTCCCGCACGTCGTGGTTGACGACCCTTGTCTTGGGGATGTTTTTCGCGGGTCTGGGGATTGTCGTGACGGGTGGGGTGTTGCTGGTTGTCGAGATCTATTCTCAAGCACGCTGGCGCGGCGAGCGATGATGCGACAGTTGTGTCGCGTGCGCCACTGCCACTCACCTTCTTGGTGGCGGGGCATAGACGGGTACAACACTCCTTGATCGAGCGGTCCTGCGCCGCTGTCCGGGCCCGTTGCCAGGGTCAGGAACGACCACAGTTTCTCGCACAGGCTTCCAGAAAGACGTCGTCGATCGTTTTTCGTTTGGCGATGGCTCGGTCGATGATTTCGTTGTAGACGTCGTCATCGACGACGATTTGTTGGGTGGAACCCGGTTTTTCGTCAGATCCGGCGACAAACAGTGGGGCACGTTGTCGCAACGCACGGAACACCGGGGTGGAAATTTCCAGTATATGTTGACGCATAAACACTACCCTTCGTCATAATAAATAATCGCGCAACATTGACGCTGCATAGCCGGTGCCAACGCGACGGAGGTCTTTCGTGCGGAGGTGCAAGGCCTTCGTACGAAGGAGATTGCACGGAGAACAGTTCCGTTGGTGTTGACGGCGCCGCTGACACGATGGCATAGGCGGCATCTCGGACGGGACAGTTTGTCGAACCGGTGTCAAAGCGCGAGTGCTTGCCAGCGCGGTGCAAAAGACTCGTGGAACGCTCTGGCGCTAGGCCTTTTTCACGATATAGCGCTGGATCGAGTCCACGAGGACGAGTTTCTTGCCGCCGGCCCCTTTGTGGTCGAGCCAGCGCCATTCCAGCGATCCTTCCTCGCAGAGGTTGTGGACTTTTTGGACGGAGCAGGTGATCAATTCCGACGCATCCGCCACAGACACCCAGGCTGCGGGTCGTTCCAAGCGCAGGTGAACTTCGCCTGTGGTCGGGGAGGGGTTCATCTGGACGAACCACAACTGTCGGAAAATGGATGACCCCGACCTGGGCGATTTCCCGTATTTGGCTCTCATCGTCGTGCTGCGAAGGCGTCGTTGTCGACCCGGAGGCTATCGGAATTTAAATTATCGTTGTTTCGTGCTTGAATGTGCGGCGGGATTATGGTTTGCTCCATAGGCAATCGATGCAAGCACACAGACACCATATCATATGGCTCAATATATCGAAAGGGGATAGTCATGTCAAGATCCAAATCAGATAACGATTCACGTCGTCTCTTCACGGCCAACTTCCGCATGCTGCTGGAGGCGGCGGATTGGACGCAGATGGAAGCCGCAGCGCAACTCGGCATTAGCCAGGGGTCCGTAAGCGATTTCAGCTCGGGCAACCGCCTGCCTTCCATGAAAGGAATTGAATCCATCGCCTATCGTCTCGGCCTGCCTGCCGAGACGTTCACGGCGAAACCGATCAAGCTCGACCAGATGCGGAAGTTCCTGTCGGGGAGCCACACACCCAAGGTGGCCGAACGAGGTGCTGTCTATCGAGCCGTCAAGCCGTATGACCCGTGGTTCCAGGCGCTCAAGCAACGATGGGGGCGCTCCCCGGGATCCCGCGAGGAGATGCGCGTGGCTGTCCGGATGCTCTTTGGCAGCCGAGGCCGCAAGGTGCTCGATTGGCTGGATGAGAAGTAGGGCGCGCAACGGCGCCACGGTCGAATAATCCGCGGAACGGTCCGTCGGACTGCCCGCGATTTTCGCCGCTGTTGAAGACTTCACGGCGGACGGGTTCGTGCTGTCAAAAACCTGAATCTCCGTGCAACCGTTCGCCGTCTCGGTTACTCTAAACGGAAATGCAGCGGCACGATACGGTCAACGACGACACGATGATAGCGCGGAAACGCGGGGCGCGGGAGATATTCACCCGCATTTTCGCCTACGTGCGCCGTTACCCGTGGTACGCGGTCGGGACAATGGTGTGCGCCGTGGTGACGACCCTGTGCGCCCTGGCGTTTCCGAAATTGACGCAGATGACCATTGACGAGGTCATCCGCGCCAAGCAAGGCGGGTTGCTGGCGATGTACACCGGGCTCGTGCTGCTGTCCTTTTTCCTGCGCGACCTGTTCAACGCGTTGCGCCTGCAGCTCAACAACCGCTTCGAGCAACGGGTGATCTTCGATTTGCGGCGGGACTTGTACGACAAGCTCCAGCGGCTGTCGGTCAAGTATTACGACCAGCGCGCCTCGGGGGATCTGATGACGCGCGTGATCGATGATGTCAACGCTGTCGAGCGCGTGCTGATTGACGGGATCGAGCAGGGCACAGTTGCGCTTCTGGGGATTTTCGGCGTGGGTTACATGATGTTTCGGTTCAACCCCCATCTGGCGGAGCTGGCGATCCTGCCGATCCCCCTGCTGGCAGCCGGCGGATTGTTGTATACGCTGACCGCGCACAAGCGCTATCGGCTCGTGCGGCAGGCGACCTCGGCGTTGAACGCGCTGCTGCTGGATAACCTGCAAGGGATTCGCCAGATCAAGGGGTTTGGGCGGGAAGTCCACGAGTTGGCGAGATTCGAGCGCAATGCGGATGATCTCCGTACCGCTACGCTCAAAGTGATGAGCGCGTGGTCGATTTATTCGCCGGCGATGGCGTTTTCGGCTGCGCTGGGATACGTCATCGTGCTGTGGTTCGGCGGACGTGCAGTGATTGCGGATCAACTGACGCTGGGTCAATTTGTCGGTTTCCTCGTGTATCTCGGCATGTTTTACGAGCCGGTGCGCGCCTTCCACGGGCTGAACCAGATGTTCCAGGCGGGGCGGGCGGCGGGCGAACGCGTTTTTGATATTCTGGATGCGCCGGTCGAGGTCGGTGAAAAACAGAGCGCGGGCACGTTGAGCGGGCGCGTGCGTGGCGAGGTCCAATTCCGACACGTCGGATTCGAATATCGCGCGGACCTGACGGTGCTGAGCGGGATCGACATCCACGCGCGGCCCGGCGAAACGGTCGCATTGGTCGGCCCGACGGGCGCGGGCAAGAGCACGATTGTAAATTTGCTGCCACGGTTCTACGACGTGACGCAGGGACAGATTCTCATTGATGGGCAGGATATTCGCGAGGTGACGCTCGAATCGTTGCGGCGGCAAATCGGGATCGTGTCGCAAGAGGCGTTCCTGTTCAACGGCACGATTCGCGAGAACATTTTGTATGGCCGGCTGGATGCGAGCGAGGCGGAGATGATGGAGGCCGCGAAAGCGGCGAACTGCCACGAGTTCATCATGCGGTTGCCCGAGAAATACGATTCCCGCGTGGGCGAACGCGGTGTGAAGCTCAGTGTCGGCGAGAAACAGCGGGTCAGCATCGCCCGGGCGCTGCTGAAAGACCCGCCGATTTTGATTTTGGACGAAGCGACCGCGAGCGTGGACACGGCGACCGAGAAACTGATTCAGGAGGCGCTCGAACGTCTGATGGCGCACCGCACGAGTTTCGTCATCGCGCACCGGCTATCAACGGTACGCAATGCCCACCAGATTCTGGTGTTGAAGGCCGGTCATATCATCGAACGCGGCACGCACGAAGAGCTCATGGCGCTGGACGGCTTGTATGCGAACTTGTGCCGTGTGCAGTCCACGGCGGTGACAATTGAAGAGCGGCTGGATGAGATGGAAGTGGATGCGGCAGCGGGGTGAGATTGGAGGCAAATATGGCGAAGATGAGAGCCGTACAGGTGGCGCGGGCAGGCGGGCCGTTGGAACTGGTGGAACGCGAGATACCGGCGCCGCGCGCGGGAACGGTGCGAATCAAGATTCAGGCTTGTGGCGTGTGCCATAGCGATTCGTTGGTGAAAGAGGGCCATTGGCCGGGGCTTCAATATCCGCGCGTGCCGGGGCATGAGGTGGTCGGGGTAGTGGATGCGGTCGGGACGGGCGTGGCGGGGTGGACGGTGGGGCAGCGGGTGGGAGTGGGCTGGCACGGCGGACACTGCGGGCGATGCGACTCGTGTCGGCGCGGCGATTTCTTTGCCTGCCAGCTGGGGCCATTGATCTCGGGGATTTCGTTCGATGGGGGCTATGCCGATTACATGGTCGCGCCGGTCGAAGGGCTGGCGGCGGTACCGGATGAATTGGCGAACGCGGACGCTGCGCCATTGATGTGTGCGGGCGTTACGACGTTCAATGCGCTGCGGAACAGCGGGGCGCGCGGCGGGGACTTGGTTGCCATTCTCGGCCTGGGCGGGCTCGGTCATCTGGGCGTGCAGTTTGCGGTGAAGATGGGATTCAAGACCGTGGGCATTGCGCGCGGCAAGGACAAGGAACCGCTCGCCAGGAAACTGGGTGCGTGGCGCTACATTGACAGCCAGACGCAGGATCCCGCGGCGGAGTTGACGAAGTTGGGGGGCGCGAAGGTCATTCTCGCGACGGTGACCAACGGCGAGGCGATGACCGCGACGATGGGTGGCTTGGGCGCGAACGGAACGTTACTGGTCGTCGGGGCGCCGCAATCGATGGAGGTATCGCCGGGCCTGCTGATTACGGGTAAGCGATCGGTGAAAGGCTGGTATTCCGGCACGTCGATCGATTCGCAGGATGCGCTGGCGTTCAGCGCGCTGAGCGGCGTGCGGTCGATGAACGAAGTTTTCCCGCTCGAACGTGCGAGTGAGGCGTACGAGCGCATGATGAGCGGCAAAGCGCGGTTTCGGGTCGTGCTCACCACCGGGCAGTAGCCGGTTGATGGAAACGGCGGGCACCAATGCCAAGTCGCGGCGTTTCCCCCCGCCGCCGTCCTGCGTACTCCGCCCCAGAAATTCTCAAACCGGTCTTCGGAGCTTCTCGAACCTACGGCGATCCGGATGGAGACAAATGACGCCAGAACCAAGACGCGTCACATACTCGCAATCTTCGGGGTGTTCCACCTGGCAATACGAGATATCGAGAGATTGCCCGCGATACCTCGTCCGACACATTTCCGGATCTGGAAGACGCCGTTGATTGCTAACCGGGTCGTCCGTCAGTCTCGGCAACTCAGAGTCCGTTGCGCTGGGGGCAGACGGTGGGCATGCCGCATCGTTGACACATTGGTTTTCCTTCATTCGGGTGAAAATGCGGAATTGGGCGATTTTTCGCTATGGGGTGTTTACCCCATGCTCCAGGCATGACGATTCGGCTTGCCAGCCGTTTCCCGTTTGCCAGAACCGCCACGAAACTGTCGGTTGCTATTCCCGCAATCAGTCTTATGTTGCCGTGGAGAGTCGAGAAGCTCTCTCGCTGGGCAAGGGCGTTCAGCCGCATCTGGGAGCGGCTCGGGGTTGTAATCCGAGAGGTGAGCCTCGACTCTCCGTTTGTGTACCCCACGCACCGCCGATCCCCTCGGCCAGAATTGCCACGTAAATCAGTTGCTATTCCTGCGATTGGGCGTAGTTTCCAGCCGGGAATCAAGGGCAAGGAGCAGTTGCCGGAATAGACCGGTGTCATTCGGAAAGTCTCCGTGTCGGCTATGGATACGCAATTATACGAGTCCCGTCTTCGGGTCGAGCGGAAGCAAATCACATTTGATCTGAAAGAAAATCCGCAAGGGACGTTCTTGCGGATCACCGAAGAGGTTCGTGGTCGCCGCAACTCCATCATCATTCCCACAACGGGCCTTGAACTGTTTCGCGACTCACTCAACGAAGTGATTAAGTTCAACCAGACTCCCGTGGGGAGCGGAACGGTCCTCCCATTGGGGCGACAGAATGCCGAGACGCCGACTCCTGACGGTTCAACAGATTTGACAATGGGGAGTTGAGCGTCGAATCCTCTCTTGGTTGACCCACCAGTTCCGCCGCCTCGATCCCCTCCGCCAAGGCCGCCCCGAGAACCAGTTGCTATTCCCGCAATTAGTTTTAAGACAGGCCACCTTGCCAAACAATGCTCGCGTCCGCTCTGGAACGATTTGCACCGCTTCGGCGGCGACACCGGGGATGGGGCGCGGTGAGCGTGCACGTGCCCAGAGCAAAGAGCAACTTGTTGTGCGCGTCGGCGTGACGTCTACACTCTACACGGACGCGACGGCCGGCTCCGGATGAGACGGCGTCGCGGCGGCTGGTTCTGCCAGTCCCAATCGTTTCAACACGAGAGGACGGAGATCGGTATCAATGCGGTCGCTGTCGATGAATTCGTCGAGGCGATGTTGTGTCTGGGTGTGGTCCCGGATCGCGATGAGCGGGACAGTCTTGGTTTGGGGATTCGTTTTGAGTTGCTGAAGAAGGGTGAATGCATTCGGCGCCCGCCCGTCGAGGATGATCGCGTCGGGAGTGCCGCGTTCGGCGGCGCCGACGGTTTCCAACAGCACGGTGACAACGGAGCAGAGCACCTGTGGGTGATCGAGCGCGGTCACAATGGGCGTGGCGGTCTGGGCGCTGCTGGTGAACAGGAGGATTTTCTTCAATCCGCATGCCGCCCGCAGGTGGAGGGCAATGTCCTGGAGTTTGGAGGTGCCCTTGGCGAAGAAATGGCGTGCGCCGAGTGACGTGGCATGCTGCACGTCGTTGTTGGAGGCGCGGTTCGACAGAATGAACACGGGGATGTTGCGGAGCGCGGGGTCCTCACGCAGTTTCGTGAGTACTTGAAAACCGTCGAGCTTCGGGAGCATGATATCGAGCAAGATCGCGTCGGGGTGAGTTTCCGCCGCGCGTTCCAAGCCCGCGACGCCATCGTTGGCTGTCGTGACCCGGAAGCCCTCGCGCTGGAGCTTGTCCTGGAAAATCCGTTGCATGTGGAGATTGTCCTCCACCAGCAAGAGGGTCGGCATGATCAGTTCACCTCGAGGAGGTCCGCGACGCGTTCCAGCACCTGGTCCACCTTGAACTCACCCTTGTAAATGTATTCGTACTCGCGGGTCTCAATCTCCGCGGTCTCGCGCTCGTCGAGCATCAGACCCGAGATGATCAGCACTTCCACGTCCTTGAACTTGGGGCGTTGCGTCATGTATTGCATAACGCCCCAACCGTCCGTGTCGGGCAGGTTCAAGTCGAGGAGTACCAGGTCGGGTTTTTCGGCTTCCAACTTGGCAATGGCTTCCCGACCGGTGGCCGCTTCGTAGAGCCGGTAACCTTCTCCATCCAGGACGCACTTGAGCACGTCACGAAAGCTTTCCTCGTCATCGACAATCAACACGTTTTTCCTGCCGTTGATCGCGGCGGCGCGGACACTGCGCAACACGTCGCGCGGCCTGGGGGCGGTGGCGACCGTCAATGGCGTCCCCACGCTGCCCGGGGCGTCGTTCGACAGGAAAATGATGGGAATGTTGTTGGTCTCGGGTTTGGTCTTCAACTCCTGGAACACCGACCAGAGTTCGGCCGAGGAGGTGTGCGCGTCGAGGAGAACCACCAACGGGTGCAGTTTGACGGCGAGCGCCACCGCCTCTTCGCCGTCGCGTGCGGTGCGGACATGATATTCACGCGAACCGAGTCCCGCCGCCAGGATGCGGGCGATGTCGGGCTGCTGGCTGACGACGAGCACGAGGCGTTTTACATCGCCGCCTATCGACGGTACCGCGGAGCTGGCGGCGGCAATCCGCGAGCGGAGACGTTGAATGCCTTCAATTTCCTCGAAATTGTGGGGAAGGGAGATCGTGACCGTCGTGCCCTTGGCGGATGTGCTTTGAATATCCACGCGCCCCGCGAGAAGATCGAGCAACTGTTTGGTGATGTAGAGACCGAGGCCGGTGCCGTCATGCGAACGGTGCGCCGAGCTGTCCACCTGATAGAACTTCTCAAAAATCCGGCCCAGCTTGTCGGCAGGAATGCCGACCCCGGTATCCTGCACCGAGATGGAGACCCGGGGGACTGCGTCGCTGTCGCCCGACTTGGTATTCGCATCGGCCGCGATGGCGATGGTCACCTTCCCGTGGTCGGTAAACTTGAGCGCGTTGCCAACGAGATTGATGAGGATTTGTTTCAGCTTCCCGCGGTCAGTGCGAATGACGGGATGGTCGATGAGCACGACCGAAGTTAGCGTGATGTGTTTGCCGTCGGCGATGGGCTTGAGTTGGCCGATCACCTCGCTCACGAGATCGCGCAGGTCGAACGATTGGAGAATCAGGTCGGCGCGACCGCTTTCGATGCGGGAAAGATCGAGGAGATTGTTGACGAGACTGAGGAGGTCCTGGGCGCTTTCGCGGATGAAGCCGACGGCATCCTCCTGTTCGTCGGTGATCTGGCCGTACACGCTATCGAGCAGCAATTCGGTGTAACCGATGATGGCGTGGATGGGGGTACGAAGTTCGTGGCTGACGTTGGCTAGAAACTCGGCTTTGAGCCGGTTCACCTGTTCCCAATCGTGCACCTGCTCGTGCTCGTTGTCCTCGGAGTTGCCTTTCGTTGTGCTCACGGAATTACTGTCCCACCCGCGATTGTGCGTCCTGCCGGTACATGCCGGACGGGTAGCCAGATGGCGGTCGACCGCATCGGCTATGAGTCTTGCGGAGCCGGGACCTGACGTTCCAGTTCTTCTTGGAGGCTGACGGCGCCCTCAAACAGCTCGGTAAAACCGCCGATGGTCGCGGCGATCTGCGGGGCCTTTTCGAGGCAGAGCTGGCTGAGTTTTTGGCACTGGGCCGGGTTGCGCTGGGTCAATTCGGCCATCGCCATGATGACGGCGACGTTGTTGTTGATGGAGTGGCGGACCGTGCGCAGGTTCTGGTACAGTGCTTCCATCTGCTTCTGCAATTGTTCCGACTGTTTGTCGCTGTGCTTCATGACACCTTGTTCAAATTGAGCTGCCGAGGCATCCATGGTTCCCTATTTCCCTTGGGTTCGTTGTTTCCTTGCGTGGCGCAAACCACGACGCCCATACCTTGAGCAGGTGATATGCCAGCAAGTTCCAGCGGGTTCCGCGATTTCACTAGGATAGGGAAATCACCTGTGGTATGGTAAAAACTTTGAGAACCTCCAAAATTCGGGGGTTTTGGCCATGTCCAAGGACACAATCATTATTGCCGGTGCGCGCGAGCACAACCTCAAGAACATCCATCTCAATCTCCCCCGTGAGAAGTTGATCGTGGTGACGGGGTTGAGTGGGTCAGGGAAATCCAGTCTCGCTTTTGACACGATTTACGCCGAAGGCCAGCGAAAATACGTCGAAAGCCTCTCCGCATACGCCCGCCAGTTCCTGGAGCAACTCCAGAAGCCCGACGTTGATTACATCGAGGGCCTGTCTCCCGCCATCGCCATCGAACAGCGGTTTGCCGGCAACAATCCGCGGTCCACCATCGCCACCACGACCGAAATCTACGAGTATTTGCGGTTGCTCTTTGCCAACATCGGCAAGCCCCACTGCTACCGCTGCGGGCGGCCGATCACCACCCAAACCACCAGCCAGATTGTCGATCAGATCCTCGGGTTGGGCGAGGGCACCCAGCTCATGCTCCTCGCCCCGCTCATCCGCGGGCGCAAAGGCGAGTTTCGCGATGTGTTCGCCCGTATCAAACGTGAGGGGTTCGTGCGGGCGCGGGTCGACGGTGAGATTCTCGACGTGACCGAGCCGGTGAAACTCGACAAGCGCCGCAACCACAGCATCGAGTTGGTCGTTGACCGTCTCGTCGCTGCCCCCAAAACCCGGGCGCGCCTGGCGGACTCCGTGGAGACGACGCTGAAATGGGGTTCGGGTCTGTTGATGGTGCTGTACCGCACGGCGACCACGCCAGTGACCGTGCCGTGGTCGGAGCGGCTCTTCAGCAGCCAGAACGCTTGCCCTGAGTGTGGGATCAGTTACGGGGAGTTCACGCCGCGCCATTTCTCATTCAACTCGCCCGACGGCGCGTGCCGGACGTGCCACGGGCTCGGCACCAAACTGTTCCTTGATCCCGATCTGGTCGTGCCCGACCGCAACAAATCCGTGGCCAATGGCGCCATCGTGGCATGGCGGCGCGGTGGTCGGCGGCTGTTGATCTATTACAAGATGCTCTTGCGGGGCCTCGCGAAGCACTATGGCGTGGATTTCGAGGTCCCATTCAAGGATTTGCCAGAAAAGGTGCGGAAGGAATTGCTTCACGGCTCGGGCGGCGAGGAAATCGAGTTCACGTACTGGCGCAAGGGCGCGTGGCGCAAGATGTCCAAGGCGTTCGAGGGCGTCATCCCGAACCTGGAACGACTGTACGAGGAGACCGATAGCGAGTTTACGAAGACCCGCCTGCAACAATTCATGGTCGGGATGCAGTGTCCCGACTGCAAGGGGGCGCGGCTGCGCCCGGAAAGCTTGGCGGTGACGGTCGGCGGCAAATCCATCATCGACGTGACACGCATGAGCATCGGGGAGGCCCTGGTCTTCCTCGGGTCGTTGCCGTTGTCGGAATTTGAAGAAACTGTCGCGGGCGAAATCGTGAAGGAAGTGCGGTCGCGGCTGACGTTTCTGCAAAACGTCGGCCTGTCGTACCTCACGCTGGAGCGCCAGAGCGATACGTTGTCGGGCGGCGAGGCGCAACGGATTCGGCTGGCAACGCAAGTCGGCGCGGGTCTGGTCGGCGTGTTGTATGTCCTCGACGAACCGAGCATCGGGTTGCATCAGCGCGACAATCATCGCCTGCTCAACACGTTGATGGGACTGCGCGATCTCGGCAACACGGTGATTGTCGTCGAGCACGATGAAGACACCATTCGCGCGGCGGATTATGTTGTCGATCTCGGTCCGGGGGCGGGGTTGCACGGAGGTTATGTCGTGGCTGCCGGTCCGCTTCAGGCCATCCTCGACTCGCCCAAATCACTCACGGGACGCTATCTGCGGGGCGAATTGCAGATTCCCGTGCCGAAGACGCGTCACGCGCCGAAGCGCGGTTGGCTCACTGTGCGCGGCGCGTCGGAGAACAACCTTAAGAAGATCGACGTGCGATTTCCGCTCGGCCTGTTCACGTGCGTGACCGGCGTGAGCGGTTCGGGCAAGAGCACGCTGGTGGACGACATCCTGCGGAAGGCGTTGTTCCGAAAATTCTATCGCGCCAAGGATCGCCCCGGTGCGCACGAGGCGATTTTGGGCCTGGAGGAACTCGACAAGGTTATTGTGATCGACCAATCACCCATCGGTCGCACCCCGCGCTCGAATCCCGCCACGTACACGGGCGCGTTCAACCACATCCGCACGCTATTCGCGCAATTGCCGAACGCTCGGGTCCGGGGTTACGGCCCGGGCCGATTCAGTTTCAATGTGAAGGGCGGACGCTGCGAGACCTGCCAGGGCGACGGCATCATCAAGATTGAAATGCACTTCCTGCCGGACGTGTATGTCACGTGCGAACAGTGCGGCGGCAAACGCTACAGCCGCGAGACGCTCGAAATCACCTACAAGGGCCGCAACATCGCCGATGTTCTCGACCTGACGGTCGATGAGGCCGAGGAATTCTTCCGAGCCGTGCCGAAGATTCGCGACATCCTTCAAACTCTGCAGGAAGTTGGGCTCGGTTATCTGAAAATTGGTCAGCAAGCGACCACGCTCAGCGGCGGCGAAGCGCAGCGGGTCAAGCTGTCCACGGAATTGGCCAAGAAAGCCACCGGCCGCACGCTGTACATTCTCGATGAACCGACCACCGGCCTGCATTTTGCCGATATCGCCAAACTGCTCGAAGTGCTCAACAAACTCCGTGACGCCGGTAACACCGTCCTCGTCATCGAACACAACCTCGACGTCATCAAGTCCGCCGACTGGGTCATCGATCTCGGTCCCGAAGGCGGCGATGCCGGCGGCCGGGTGGTTGCCGAAGGCACCCCCGAGCAGGTCGCCCAGAGCAAGCAGTCATACACCGGAGAGTTTCTCAAAAAGTTACTGACAAGAGCATTCGCCCCGGCCTAGTTGTTGTTTGACTCCACCGGCGGATAATCGCGATGGTGATCCGCCGGCGTCGCCGTTGAACTACTGAACATCTTCGTTCGTGCGTGGGCGGAACTGAATCTTTAGCTTGTGAGGCAGGTAATCCTTCAACACAAAAACCTCAATTCGGTGGGCCTTGCGAGGATTTTCGAGGAAGTAATGCGTGTAGTCATCCGCGTTCTCAGGAGCGACGATCACGAGTTTCCTTTCCTCTTTGTTGATGTCCTTCACAACATCACCGTTTTTCAGAGTTGTGTCCCAACAAATAATACTGTGAAGGTTCTCGAATGAGTGATTAAAAGCCTTATCGAGAAAATATTTGAACTCGACATAAAAGAGCCGCGAACCGTGGACCGTCGCAGTATCGCGAGCCTTAACGATTACATCAATACCTTCAAGCGTATCGTAATCAATAATTGTGAACGGAAAAAAGGTTGGCTCAAGCGTTAGCAACTGCACAATTAGACTGTGGACGCCGCTTTCCCGCTGCGGTTCAACGAGCGTTATATTTTTGAACTTTGCAATGTTGGCCTTGTTCACCTTGGCTACCCTCATGCTGAAGTTGTTCTTCTCCTTTTCGACAGTATTGTAGCCTTCAGCTTCCTCTTCGAGGTAATTCAATTGGAGCCACTCGTCGCCCTCTGTAATTTCTTGGTAAATTCTACGCACGACCTCTTCCACATCTTGCAAGATTTCTGCTGGCGTATTATCTACGGAGCCACGGTTGGCGGTGAGTTTTAACGACTGACAGTTTAAGAAAGCGTGCAACTTGGTGAACTCGCTGCCTCGTGTAGTAAGCCATTCGTTTTTTCTTTGCACCGGAATGAAATCTTTACAGAGCCAGAGACCATAGCGTTCCTGTATAGTGTACCCTCCCTCTGGAGCAGTGTAACCTGTGCGACGTAACATCTGGTTGCCGTCGTACTTCACGCGACTACCTTCGATGGAAAACACCACATGGTAGCGAATTTCGGGTTGGTTCGGCAGACTTCCTGTTTTCACAACTCGGCGACAATAGAGTTTAGGTGCTTGGATCGAATACTGGTCGAACAACTTATTCACATTCTCGCTCTCGTTCGGAAACGGATGTCCGAATTGAAGAGTCTCGAATCCGTCGTGATCCAACCCTTTCAACTGCAATTTCACGTTCTCAAACGCTGTAATGCCGAATTGCTTCTCAATGCTGCCAAATTTGGTAAACCAAAAGATGTGGTCCCGCAGTCGTGCGTGTGTAAATCGCTCTCGACGATTATTATGGTATCCGTATATCGTGATGGTCGTCCCTGGGGCATTCGTCGTGCTCGGCTCCTGCCGCACATTTACAACCGGGATTTCCCTACTGTGAAGCTTGGCAAACGGTGAATCCAAAGTCGCAATGAGGCGTGTTCCCTCACGTTGCGTATCGACAACGAGCTTTTTTGAATTAAAATAAACCTTTGTGCCATGCCCCTTTTCGCCAATGGTCGTGTGGTCTCCACGTCGGGTAGAGTTGCCCAGATCGAAAAACGCCTGCAACTCGTCCTTGCGCATCCCGGTTCCATTGTCCGTCAGGCGAATAACGAAGACCGATTCGCCGGAAATTGTCTCGACGTCGAAGGATAACTTGATCTCCAGTGCGCGACCGGGTGCTTGAGCGTCGAAAGCATTGCTAATCGCCTCGCGTACCAGGTCAAGGGGATTGGCGAAGTCATCGGCGATTTCAATAAATTCCTGCGTTTCATCGACTTTCGGCGTCAGTGTGAACTCAGTCATATCTCACCTTTTTGCGCATTCGTGCCTTGCTGATTTCAGCATCCTTTCGACAATTTCGCCAGACTTTTTTTATCTCCTTCCGGACAAGCATGGCGGAAGGTGAACGAAACGACAAGGGGTCAGGTCTATCTATTATTCGTTCTGCTTGACGCCGTACATGTCGATGTCGAGTTCGCTGGAGTCGAGGTCTTCCTTCAATTTCAAGGAAAGAGACCGGGACGATTGCTCCGGCGAATGTTTCGTCAACGTGATGGCGACGGCGGGGACCCGCGCGATGACCATTGCGCCGAACCGGGATTTACGGGCGATTTGGTCATGGCAGAACTGACTGTTCGTCAGATTCAACGCCACGGTGATCCAAATCATCAGGCCACACGCCCAGAGAAATCCAGCCAGCGGAGCGCCAACGAGGTCGATGGACCGCCAGACTTCGATTTCGAGGAGTTTACGCCGGGCGAGATGTTGGCCGACTAACGACAGCAGCCGAACCAGAATGGCAATGCCGATAAACGCGGCCGGGCGGGCGGCGACGGCGGACATGCCTGTGACCGATTCCAGCCGGACGCTCACCGGGCTGTACCAGGCAATCCCGACAACCAGCGCCAACATCATCTCGGCGACTCCAAAGATCTTCTCCAGAAACGGCGCCTCCCATCCGTTCCAAACACCGTACGCCAGCACAATCGGCACGACGGCATCGTACCAGTTGTATCCTTTGAACATGTTGGACACGGCTGCGATCATTGGTCAAACCCCTCGATAAACCCGCATGTATAGCTGGAATCGTACCCGCATTGTCCCCACCGATTGACCGTCGGGCCGATGGCTCCGGGATGGGTGACGGTCAGGAATGATTCCGCAACGCTGAGACAGGGCAGTCCGAGCGATCCTGATCGAGGCGCGTCTGGTGTCCGCTGTTGTTCCGGTTCGGCGTCCGGTGACTTCCGTACGTGACGCCGAAACGGACGGTCGTTACCGGTGTTTAGTCTGAGCAGAACCGAATGCACAAGGAAACGGTTGGATCGGGTGCTGATCACCACGGCTGCGGCGGCAGGGCGTTTCCGTTACCGACTTCCATTCTTGCGGCGGCGTGAACATTCTGCCATAACTGGAGTCCAAGGAGTGGTATGAGGAGGTGGTACATCATTGTGGCGGTGGTGTTGTCCTGCGGCGAGGTGTTTCGCGTCGCGGCGGCGACGCCGGATGAGACGCGGATGTACCGTGTCGCGGAAGCCGCGTTCAAAGACGGACTCAACGATCTTGCCGAGCGACAATTTGCCGAATACTTGACGCAATTCCCCGATTCGGACCGTGCCGATGGCGTGGTGCTGGACCTGGCACAGGCGCAGTTGAATCAGGGGAAGTGGGAAGCCGCCGTCAAGACACTGCAAGATGCGTTGGCCAAGTGGCCCACTGAGAAACGTCCCGATGGTTTTCGATTCTGGCTCGCGGAAGCGCTGTCGCGCGGCGAACGCTACATCGAGGCCGAGCAGCGGTACTCGGAAGTCATCGAAAAGTACGCCCACAGCGCTTATCGACCCCAGGCATTGTACGGCCTCGCATTCGCCCGGTTCAAACTCGGTCATTTCAACCCGGCGATGCAGGCCCTGGATGAGTTCGACAAGCTCGGCCCCAAAGCAGACCTGGCACAGGAAGGGGAACTTCTCCGCGGTCAGGTTCATCTCGCCCTCCAGCAGTATGACAAGGCGGAAGCCGTCCTCGCCAGCGTCGTTAACAAGTATCCGAATACACGCGCGGCGTTTCGTGCCGACATTTGGCTGGGCGAATCACTCTCGCAGCGGAACCGGGCGGACGAAGCACTGAAGCGCTACGGGGTGGTCATCGATTCCTACAAGTCCAGCCCGAACAAACCTGTAACGGGCGAACTGGCCGCCAAGGCTTGGCGCGGCGAAGGCTGGGTGTATTGGGGTCAGCAGAAATTCAACGACTCCGCCCAGTCGTTCGCTCAGGCGCTCGCGCTGGCGCAAGACCCGGGTCTGCGGCGGGAGGCGATGCTCAAGCTCGGTGAATCCTATGTCCGGGCGGGCCAATTGGCCGATGGCGTGGCGAAATTGAAGGCCTACCTGCAATCCACCCCGAACGAC